>Ga0193717_1000620_pt1 | contig 23032 bp, 32 predicted proteins | sample U2c2metaG_FD_145900 | JGI IMG/M metagenome (GOLD analysis project Ga0193717, IMG submission 145900) | Soil microbial communities from a riparian zone of the East river system, Colorado, United States - U2c2 | ecosystem: Environmental > Terrestrial > Soil > Riparian zone | place: USA: East River...
GGGGTGTCCGGAGTGCGGAGGGTTCAGAACTCCCGGCCCCCACCGTGGACATACCACGCATGACGTACAGCGAGACGCTGCACGTTCCACCACTGCGGCGAGATGCCGCTGAGGAGTGATCGACCATGGCGAAGGGTGGAGCTCGTAACCGCTCTGGCCCGTCGGCTGACCCAAACTCTGGGCGCAGCGACCGGCGAGACTTCAAGCTGACCGCTCTCCCTTCCGAGGGGTACGGCAGCGAGGCGCCTAGATGGCCGCTGAATGGCCACTCGGATCGCGAGGCCGCGCTGTGGGCGTGGGCGTGGACCACCCCCCAGGCCTGCGCCTGGTCGATCGAGCCCTGGCGCTGGCACTCCGTCGCCATGTGGGTTCGCGTCGCTGTGATCTGCGAAGGCCCGCTAGCGCAAGCGGCAGACAAGAACGGCCTGCATCGGTTCGCGGACCAGATCGGACTGACGCCGGCTGGCCTCAAGGAGAACGGCTGGGCGATCGCCTCGAACGAGGTGGCGGCCAAGCGCGACGAGGTCGCCGCGAAGCCCGCTTCGTCTCGGGACCGCCTGAAGGTCGTCAAGGCCGGTGGAGCCTGAGCCGCTAGCCCTCGACTTCGACCCGCTCCACACGCTCGGATTCCTCCGGACGGACTGGGTTGAGGCGCACTGTCGAGTTCCCGGCGGCGTGTACGAGGGCGAGCCCCTGACGTTCAACGGCTGGCAGCTCTACTGCTCGGCCAACCATCACCGGGTAAGGCCTGACGCGATAGTCAACCCGCGCCGGTTGCTGGCGCCGTTCCACTACCGCCGTTCGGTCGTGGTCGGCCCACAGAAGTGCGGCAAGTCCCCTTGGGGCGCGGGCGAGCTTCTGTGTGATGGCGTCGGACCGTCGCTATTCGCCGGCTTCGCCAAGGGCGGCGAGTTCTACCGCTGCGAGGACCACGGCTGCGGTTGTGGTTGGGAGTACGAGTACGCGGTCGGTGAGGCGATGGGGATTCCCCGCCGCAAGTCGCTGCTCGGGCTGCTGGCCTACACCGAGTCGCAGACGGGCAACGTCTACGAGCCGCTGCAGACGATGATCCATTCGGGTCCTCTCGCGGAGTTCGTGTATGTGCGCGAGGGCTTCATTCGTCTCCCGAACCGCGGCAAGATCGTCCCGCTGTCTTCGGCTGCGAGGTCGAAGCTCGGCCAGCCCCTCACGGGCGGTCTGGGCGACGAGTCCGGGCTCTACACGTCGTCGAACAAGGTGCTCGACACCTGGCAGACGATGCGCCGCGGGATCGCTGCGATGCAGGGCCGCACAATCGAGCTCACGAACCCGTGGGACCCGATGGAGAACTCGGCCGCACAGCAGGCGTTCGAGTCTCGACGGCCGGACATCTTCCGCTACTACCGCAAGCCGCCTGCCGACCTGTCCTATGCGAACAAGCGCGAGCGGCACCAGATCCACCGCTATGTGTACTCAGACTCCCCGTGGGTCGACGTGGCGCCGATCGACGCTGAGGCCGCGGAGCTTGTCGAGACCGACCCGACGCAGGCCGAACGCTTCTTCGGCAACCGGTTGGTCCAGGGCCTCGGCGCCTTCCTGACCGACGACCTGTGGTCCAGTCGGGTCGCACGGATCACCGAACGGGACGCATTGGGGCTCGGGTTCGACGGCAGCTTCTCAGGCGACTGGACCGCACTCCGCGCGGAGACACTCAGCGGACATCGGTTCACGCCGACATACGGACCCGACAATCGCCCGACCATCTGGAACCCCGCCGAATGGTCGGGACGCGTGCCGCGCTCCGAGGTGTTGGCGGCGGCCGCCGAGATTTTCGCAAACTTCCGGATCGCGCGGTTCTACATCGACCCCCGCCACTGGGAGACGCAGGCCGACCAGTGGGCGCTCGAGCACGGCGAGGACGTCGTGCTGCTGTGGCCGACGAATTCGATCACCCGGATGTTCCCGGCGCTGAACAGGTACGTCACGGATCTGGTCGAGGCGACCACCACGCACGACGACTGCCTCATCACGAGGACGCACGCGCTGAACGCGCGGAAGGTCGCCAAGCCCGGCGACAAGTTCATCCTCGGCAAGCCGGCGGAGCACCAGAAGATCGACGCGCTCATGGCTGACGTACTCGCTCACGAGGCGGCGTCCGACGCTCGTGCGGCCGGCTGGTCCATCCCCAAGCCCCGCAGGAACGCCCGCATGATCGTTCTCCGCTGAGAGGAGCCGCTGTGAAGCTGAGCGACCTCTCGGACGAGCAGTGGTTCTCCCGACTCTCGGCTCGCAGGAACGCACAGTCCACGGCTATCCGCGAGTGGTGGCAGTACTACGACGGTGAGCAGCCGCTGTACTACCTGCTTCGCATCCTTGAGGACCAGGACGACCGCTTCGCGGCGCTGACGATCAACTGGTGCGAGAAGTTCATCGACTCGGTCGACCAGCGGTGCTTCGTGGAGGGGTTCACCCTCAACGGGCAGGACGCGCCGGACGACAAGCTGTGGGCGACGTGGCTGCGCAACGACATGGCCGAGTACCAGTCGGAGAACAACGTGGCATCCCTGGTCGCGGCGAACTCCTACGTGATGGTCGGCCCCTCGGACGAGGGTGCGCTGGTCACGGTCGAGTCGTCGGACTCCATGGCCGTGGAGGTGGACCCGCTGACGCGCCGCGTGGTCGGTGCACTGAAGTTCTACAAGTCGGACTCCGAGGCCACGTTGGACGACCGTGCGGTGCTGACGGTCCCGGACTCGTTGACCGGGGGCTCGCGTCTTGTCGAGTTCGAGGTCGGCAGGCCGGTCTCCTCTACGAGGCAGAAATGGATGGCCGGCGCGGCGAAGCTGCAGTCCTCGCCGTCGGTCCCGGTCGTGGCGTTCCCGAACCGTCAGCGGCAGCGCGTCGGCCGCAGCGAGCTCCGGTCGCTGAAGCCGATCGTGGACGCCGCGAACTTCACGGCCACGTCGATGATGGCGACCGTCCTGCACCACGCGATGCCGCGGATGCTGGCGATCAATGTCGCCGAGACGATGTTCATGAACTCGGACGGTTCGGTGAACCGTGAGGCTGTCCGGAACGCTACGGGCGCCCTGTGGGTGATCCCAGCCGAGACTGACGAGAATGGCGACGTCCCGGAGAACGCCCCGGAGCCGAAGGTCACCCAGCTTCCCGCGTCGGACCTGCGGAACTTCCACGAGACGCTCAACACACTGGGTCGGATCGGTGCCGGGCTATGTGGCCTCTCGCCGCACACGTTCGGGTTCGGGGTCTCGGACAACCCCGCTTCGGCTGACGGTATCCGCGCTTCGGAGAACGAGCTGGTGGCCCGGGTGGAGCGCATTCAGGTCGCCCGGGGCAACGGCTATGAGCGCGTGATGCGCCTCGCGATGGCCGTTGAGGGCCGCGACCCGGCCACGGCGACCGGCCTCGAGACGGTGTGGCGCAGCGCGGCGACCCCGACGCAGGCCGCGAAGGCGGACGCCGCGGTGAAGATGTACGCGGGTGGCGAGGGTCTGGCGGACAAGCACCAGGCGCGTGTGGACTACGGCTACTCGGCGACCACCATCAAGGCGATGGAGGAGCGGGAGGCTGCTGGCGAGGACCGCCAGTTCGAGGCGGCTGCGGCTCCTCTCGCACGGGCCCTGGCAGGTGGCGTGGCAGGTGGTGTGAATGGCGACGCAAGCGCCTCCGCGAACAGCCGCTAGGTACCAGATCGTCTCTGCGGCTGCCGCCCAGTCCGGAGTGCGTGCGGCGCGCGTCGCCCGACCGAAGGGCATCCGTTCCCTGTGGAGCGTGGTCGCGACCTACCAGACCGCTCAGGCTCAACTTGCCGAGCAGGCCACCGCCGAGATGCTGTTGGCCCAGGACATCGACGTGGCCGCCGAGGCGCTCCTGAACTCCCCGGCCTTCACGATGTCTCTGAACTCGTTCAACGCGATGCTCGAGAAGGTCGAGCAGGACTGGCAGTTCGACCAGCTGGTGGCCTCGCTCGTGCAGGACGCGGGCAGGACAGCCCAGAGCGTGTCCGTGGCGGCGCGACCGCACATTGGGTTCGTCAGGATGCTCACGCCGCCCTCGTGTGGGCGCTGCGCGGTCCTCGCGGGCCGTGTCTACCGATACTCCCAGGGGTTCGATCGGCATCCTGGCGATGACTGCGTGATGCTGCCCACGACGGTTGCCAACGACCAGTACGCACAGGACCCGACTGACCTTGTTGAGCGCGGTCTGGTGACCGGGCTGTCAAAGGCTGACCGGCAGGCGATCCTGGACGGCGCGGACGTCGGCAAGGTGGTCAACGTCCGTCTCCTCAAGGCGGGGCTGACCGACTCCGGGCGAGTCCTCTCACGCCGCGGACGCCCGACACCTGAGGCCATCTACCGACTCAACCCGACACGCGAGGACGCCCTGGCGGCGCTACAGGCCGCCGGCTACCTGCGCTGAAGCCACCGACGGCGAGAAGCCTTCGGCCAACTCCGAGACGGAGCGAACCACCATGCCCGAGCCCACCGCACCCGCACCGACTGCACCGCCAGTTGCGCCCAGCCCCCCCGCGCCAACAGCTCCCCCCGCGCCTCCGGGTCCTGCGCCGAACGCCCCGCCTGCTGCCGACAAGCAGCCCCCGTGGGGGAAGCCGGAGAACTTCGACGCCGACAAGGCGTGGGAGCTGATCCAGAACCTGCGGGTGGAGAAGGGCGACAGCGACGGCTCGCTGAAGACCGAGCTCGACGCGCTCCGCCAGTCCCAGGAGCAGCAGCGCAACGCCCTCGCGGCAGCCCTCGGTGTGAAGCCGGAGGAGACCTCGGACGCCGACAAGCTCGCAGAGCAGATCGACGGGCTCCGCAGCCAGATCCTCGCCTCCGAGAAGCGGGCACTGGCGATCGAGTTCAAGGTGCCCGAGGCGATGCTCACCGCGACCGACGCCGAAGGGCTCCGGACGCAGGCGACCGCCCTCGCAGAGTTCGCGCTGGCCGCGCACTACGCCGCCGTCACGGCCGTGCCCGCCGCACCCGGAGCCCCGGCTCCCGCGTTCCAGCCCAACCCCGGACAGGGGCAGGGCAACGCGCCGCTGACTCCGGAGGCCCAGGAGGAAGCGGAGTACCAGAAGTTCTTCCCCGACACCAAGAGGGGCTCATAGACCTTTCTCGAGCGATGAGATGTCGCTCGGATTCGCCTTCTCCGAGACGGATGCGGCGCGCAGTAAACGAACCATCCACATTCCAAGAGAAGGAGGCCCGTCGTGGCCGAGTATCTTCCGATCCACACCCCGGGACAGGCGGTCACGCTCAAGGCGTCGGCCACCATCGTTGCCGGTCAGGTCGTGGGCGTCACAGGCTCCGGCACTGTCGGCCCGGCGGGCGCTGACAGCGCCGTCTGGGTTGGTGTCGCTGCGCAGGACGCCGCGACCAACGACTACGTCACCGTGTTCTGCGGTGGCACCCAGAGCTGCACCGCCGCGGGTGCGATCACCGCTGGTGACGCCATCGAGTGCGCCGCTGCCGGCGCTGTCGCCACCGCAGCCGGTGGAACGGTGCTGACTGTCGTCGGCATCGCCCTCACAACCGCCGCGGACACCGCCAAGGTGCGCGTCCGCTTCGTCCGCTAGATAGGAGCCCAGAGACATGAGCAGTTTTCCTCCCGCGGCTCCGACCTTCTCGGACCCGAACATCACGGCATCGCGATTCCTGAAGAACCCGGCATTCCTGGCCCGCCGCGTCCGCGACCTGGCCACGCTTCGCCTGATCGGCACCGAGATCCTTCGGGGTCGCCTCGACGCCACCGGCGGCGCAGTGACCTACGAGACGATCGAAGGCCTGTTCTCTGACGGGACCCCCTCGGTGGTCACCCCCGGCTCGGAGTACGAGCTGACGACCGTCTCGGACGGCCCGGCGGCGCTCGCCAAGGTGACGAAGTCCGGTAAGGACTCCATCGTCACCGACGAGGCGATCGCCCGACGTGGCATGAACCCGGTCGACAAGGGCATCCGCAAGCTGGTCAACTCGGCCGCGCTGGCCGCGAACAGCACCGTGGTGTCGCTGGTGTCCTCCGCGATCACCGCCAACGCCGCTGCTACTGCGGCTTGGTCGGCCACATCTGGCACCCTGATCCTCCGGGACATCCTGAAGGCCAAGGCCGCCATCCAGGCGCTCAACCAGGGCTACGAGCCCAACGTGCTCCTGGTGGACGACGAGGCGTGGGCCTACCTGGCCTCCGACCCCGTGGTCTCGGCTGCCATGGCCCGCGAGGACAAGGCCAACCCGATCTACACGGGCCGGTTCGAGATCGTCGCGGGGCTGGAGATCATCCCCGTTCCGTCCGCCTACCTTCCCGGTGCTGTCGGCACGGCTGCCTTCGTGATCGACGCCAACCAGCTCGGCTTCATCGCCCCCGAGGACATCGGCGGGGGCTACCAGCAGGCCGGCGAGCTCATGCAGACCAAGGTCATGCGTGAGGACGAGAACGACGGCTGGCGCATCCGCGCCCGGTCCAACTTCGCGGCTGGCGTGACCGACCCGGGTGCGGGCTACAAGATCACGGGCGTGCACGCGTGAGCGCGCCCGCCGCCAAGAAGGCTGCCGCCAAGAAGCAGTCGGACTCCTACGTGGTGTCGGGCCCGCTCATCCAGGTCATGGTCGGGTCGAACCTCCTGCAGTACTCGTTCGGGGATGTCCTCCCGGACGGCATCGACGAGGACTCGCTCAAGCACCTGACCGAGAACGGCCTGATCCAGAAGGGCGACGAGGTTGTCGCCCCGCCCGAGTCGTCCCCCGACGACGAGTAGGACCTACCCAGGAGAGGGGGCGTCAGCATGGCGAATCCGGCCACCACTGGTGACATCGAAGCCCGCTGGCGCTCCCTCACTTCGGCTGAGACCGCAATCGCGGACACGCGGCTGGACGATGCGTGGCGCAAGCTCAAGCGGGACATCCCCGACCTTGAGGCGCGCATGGTCGGTGACGACGACCTGACCGCCGACGTGATCCGGGTGCTCGCGGACGCCGTGATCCGGCTGCTCCGTAGCGCCTTGACCGATGGTCTGAAGCGCCGCACGGTCGCGGTGGACGACGGCTCCGCCACCTATGAGCGTGACACCGAGTACGACCGGGCCGCTCTCTACTTCACCGAGGCGGAACTAGCCGACCTTGCCGCCACCCCGACGGCTCCGCGTGCGCGTGCCTACTCGGTGATGCCCGGATGACCCTCCAGTCCGCGATCGAACAGGCGCTGCCAGATCTGCGTGCTGAGGCTGGGGCCCGGATGGTCGACACCTTCGACATCAAGATCGTCACAGGCGGGAAGCCTGTCTACGACCCCGGCACCAAGACCACGGGTCCGGCCTACACGACTCTGTTCTCGACCAGCGGCTACATCCCGCCGGCCGGGGGTTCGGTGCTGACCAGCGGCGCCGAGGTAGGCGGCCGCACGTCGCTCAGCTCTCGCCGCGAGATCCGCATTCCATGGGACTCGGATGCTGTGCCCCCGAACGCGGTCGCGGTCTGCACCGCGGTCGGTGACCTGACTCCGCCGCGGATGCTCGGCAAGCAGTACCGGGTTGGTGGCTCTGACGGAACCTCACAGGGGACTGCCTGCCACCTGGAGATCATCGAGACGCTCACATGACCGGTGCCTCGGAGTTCTTCGACCTCGCCCGCGACCTCGGGAAGGCGCCCGTCAAGGTCGCCGCCGAGCTCTACACGGTCTACAAGGCCGAGGGTGTGGCGTTCGCTGCGGACTGGGCTGCCAACGCCCGTGAGACATCCGGTGCGCACGGCAAGTACTACCCGGACTCGATCGACTCCGAGACTCGTGTGGCGTTCGGCATCGAGGTCGAGATCGGACCCAACTCGGCGAAGAAGCAGGGATCCATGGGCCGCGGCTTCGAGTTCGGCTCGGTCAACCAGCCGCCGCACCTCGACGGCGCACGCGCTCTCCAGACCGCTGAGCGGCGCCTCGAACGGGCTGCCGACCTCGCTGTGGCCTACGCGATCCCATGACCGACCTCGACGTGGTCCTGGCCGCTGTCGTGGCTGGCGGCGTGACCCGCGCCTACAAGCCGAACGAGGCGCCCGACAACGCGCCGATGCCGTACTCGGTGGTGTCGGTGACCCGTGACCTGCCGGGCAACTACGCGCTGACCGGGGCGCACGGCACCGAGACGCGGCGGGCGACGGTCCAGTCGTTCGACTCCGACGCTGACGGGGCCCTCGACTTCGACCGGATGGCGGTTGACGCCCTCCAGGACAAGGTCCCGGCGTTCTCCGGGTTCGTGTGTACGCCGTGGCGGGTCCAGGTCGGTTCCGCGCTGGTTCGGGATCCGGACAACCAGGGCGTCATCGGCGTCACCACCACCCTGCTCTGCACCGTTTCCGCAACGTGAGCCCAGCCACCTAACCGGGAGACCCCAGTGATCGACACCGAGTACCTGCGCGTCCGCACCAAGGACACCGGCCACGAGCTGACGGTGTCCCGCACCCAGTACGACTTCGCCCCCAAGGCCTTCGAGGTCCTCAAGGACGAGGCCGCCACAGACGCGGGCAACAACCCGCTCCCGCCCAAGTACGCGGCGGCCAAGAAGACGGCCGCCCCGGCCGAGTCCAAGAAGGAGAACAGCTGACATGGTCGCTCCGATCACCGCCACCAAGAAGGTCACCCTCGGCCGCGACACGTGGTGGATCATCCCCGCGCTGGCCGCACCCGCCGCGCCGGCCATCACCGACATCAACTCGGTCTCCGGGCTGAACGTCTCTGGCTTCACGCTCGGCGAGCAGGACGGGTTCGCCTCCGACACCGGGAAGACGGCGCTGCCGCGGCTGCTCACGGAGACCACGGTCACCGAGTCGCTGGAGCCGACCACGTTCTCGCTGCCGACGTTCCGGTTCGTGTTCGACCCGCAGGCCGCGGGTGCTGCGAACGACAAGAAGGCGTGGGCGCTGCTGAAGGACGGCTTCGTCGGCTTCATCGTCCGCCGGCAGAACATCGTCAACTCGGTCTCGGACGCGTGTGTCGCGGGCCAGTTCGTGGACAACGCCCCGATCATCGGGTCGGTGGGCACCCCGAAGATGACCGGGACCGGTGCGGACGCGATCTACGTGTTCGACGTGGACTTCGGCATCACGGGCACCCCCAAGTTCAACGTCGCCGCTGTGTGAGCCTGGCTGACCCTCAACGCCCATCCGCCGTCTCTGCCGAAGTGGCGGCGGGTGGGTCTCAACTTCGGCAACCTTCGGCGAGGAGCACCATGTCCGGCATCACGATGAACCAGCGCACCTTCAAGGTCGAACTGTTCCAGGGCGACGACCTCGACCGGTTGGCCGAGTTGGGCAACGCCGCCACAGACCTGAAGCCGAAGCCGCTGAAGCCGCTGTCCACGGGCACCGAGGACGGCGAGTACGCGGCCGCCAAGGAGGCCTACGACGCCGCCGCGAAGGCGCACGACGAGTTCCTCGCCGAGGCGAAGACCCGCGCGGTCACCGTCGAGATGAAGCCGATGCTGCGCAAGGCGTACCACGCACTCCAGGTGGCGCACCCGCCGCGCGAGGACAACACCAGTGACGCGGCGATCGGCGTCAACTCCGACACGTTCGTGGAGCCGCTGCTGCTGGCGTCCATCGTCGGCCCGGTGATGAGTGATGCCGAGAAGCAGGAGTTCCTCGACTCGCTCAACAACGCCCAGTTCGCCCACCTGGCCGACAACGCAGTGACCATCAACCGGGTCGTGTTCGCCCCAAAAGATCGCTTGACCGCCTCCGTGCCCGGCCCGAGCTCCGGCGAGACATCCGACTCGCCCGAGCCCTTGGGCTGACGCGGGGGCAGTTTTCTGCGTTACCGGAGGAGGACCAGGGCGAGCAGATCGCGGACTGGCAGCTCGACCAGGAGGTCTGCGGCCACTGCGGGAACCTCCGTGAGGATTGCTCGGACCCCGACCGGCCCTGGTACCCGCAGCGGACCATCGACTACGCGGAGATGGCGCTGGCTGCCGCGAACGCGCTACTCGACGAGAAGCACAAGGACCAGCCGTACCACAACGGCACCGAGACATCGTGGGCCAAGGAGCGGAACTCCGAGCATCCGTTCCACTACAAGGACGGCGTGCACATCTGGGTGTCTAAGTACGACCTGACGCCGGACGCGGACTGGATATAAGGCTCTAGCGGCGCTGGATGGTGTCCACGACGACGCCCAGCCCCATCACGGCCAGTAGTCCCACGACCGCGATCACCGCGTACAGAAGCCACCTCTGGAACCGCTCGCTCACGCCCTGACCGTACTCCGAGGAGGTGACCCGCGTGGCCGATCTCATCTGTTCGATCAGCGAGTGTGGGAAGCCTGTCATGGGTCGGGGGTGGTGTAGGCGGCACTACGGAATCTGGATCCGGCTCGGCGATGTTGAGGCGACCCCGCGGCGATACGGAACCGCCGGATGCGCCGCGCCCGATTGCGACCGCCCGCACTTCACCAAGGGCTGGTGCCGCATGCACTCCAAGCGCGTGGCCAAGTACGGCACCCCGGACCCTCGTTTCCGCGGCCAGGTGGTCGGGGGGCTACGGATTTGTGCGACGTGCAAGCGGGACGTGCCAGCGGATCGGTTCGCTGGGTCGTACTGCCACGAATGCAACACCGCGCGAGCCTCGGCCGCGAGGGCGCCAGTAGCCACCACGCCCGCTGAGTGTGACGTCTGCGGCGCGCCCTTCGATGCCGACGGGCGGCGGCGCTTCGCTTGTTCTCCGGCATGCACCAGAACGCGCAACTACCGGGAGAACTCGAAGAACGTTCTTCTCCGCCGTGGTCGGACGCGCGGCGGACTGGCTGAGTCGATTCGGCCCCGCGACATCTTCGAGCGTGACGCATGGGCATGTGGTCTCTGCGGTGGGCAGATCGACCAAGCCGCCAAGGCCCCGCATCCCGACTCGCGAAGCATCGACCATGTCATCCCGCTCGCGCTCGGCGGCACGCACACGCTGGCGAACGTCCAAGCCGCGCACCTCGGCTGCAATGTCCGCAAGGGCGCGCGCCTGATCGAGGTGGCTTCCGTTGGCTGACCGGGTGGTGTCGTACAAATTCACTGGGAACTTCACCAACCTCGCCGCCGGGCTCACCACCATGAGCAGGGGCGTGGCCGACGCTGGCCGTCAGCTCACCGCGCTGGACGGCCAGGGCGAGAGGTCTCGTCGCGGTCTGACCCAGCTCGGTGGCACTGCGGGAAAGGTGGGGCTTGCTGCTGCTGCCGGTCTGGGCGCGATCGTCCTGGCTGCCGCGAACTTCGACTCGGCGATGTCGAAGGTTCAGGCGGCGACCGGGGCCAGCGCCGACAGTCTCAAGGAACTCAGGGACGCAGCGGTCAAGGCAGGCGCCGACACGGTGTTCTCGGCGACCGAGGCGGCGGATGCGATCACGGCCATGTCGAAGGCCGGCATCGCGGCCGAGGACATTCTCAGCGGCGGTCTCGACGGTGCTCTCGCACTGGCTTCGGCGGGGGAACTCGACGTCGCGCAGGCGGCGGACATCGCGGCCACGGCTATGAACCAGTTCGGTCTGGCGGGTGCGGACATCCCGCACATCGCCGACCTGCTCGCGGCCGGTGCCGCGTCCGCGCAGGGCGAGGTCACGGACTTCGCCACGGCCCTGAAGTACGTCGGCCCGGTCGCTCACCAGATGGGGATCTCGATCGAGGAGACCACCGGCGTCATCGCCGAACTGGCCTCGCAGGGTGTCCTCGCTGACCAGGCCGGCACGTCGCTGCGTGGGATGCTGACCGCCCTCACGTCGCCGTCGAAGATGGCGAAGACCGAGATGGAGAAACTCGGGATCACCCTGTACGACGCGCAGGGCCAATTCATCGGGTTCGACGGTGTTGCGGGCCAACTGCACGACACGCTCGGCACCCTGACCAACGCCGAGCGGGACCAGGCGCTGGGCCGAATCTTCGGCAACGAGCAGATCACCGCCGCTCGCATCCTTTACGCCGGCGGAACCGAGGCGGTCGAGAAGTGGACCAACGCTGTCGACAAGGACGGCGCTGCCGCTGACATCGCGGGCACGAAGCTGGACAACCTGCGCGGCGACCTTGAGGCGCTGAAGGGGTCGCTGGAGACCGCGCTCATCGGGAGCGGCGAGGGTGCACAGGGGCCGTTGCGATCGCTGGCACAGGGCGCGACCGCGGCTACCAACGCGTTCAACGCGCTGCCGGGTTCCACGAAGACTGCCCTGACTGGGCTGCTGGCCATCACGGCCGTCACGGGTGGGGCACTGTGGTTCGGCTCCAAGGTGATCGGCGGCATTGCCGCCACGAAGGCTGCGCTGGTCGCCCTCGGCAGGACCGGTGTGATCGTCAGCGGCATCCTGAAGGGGATGGGGACGGCGATCGGTGGGCTGGTCGCCCTCTATGCCGTCGGGGCGGTGGTCGACGGGCTGCAGCGGAAGTTCGACAAGGCGCTGCCTGGCGTTGAGGCGCTCACCAAGGCGCTGCTGGACCTCGACAACGCGGGGACGGCGTCCGCGCTGGAGGAGGACATCGGCAACCTTGGTGATGCGCTGGATGCCGTTGACACCGATGGGCTGGAAGGCCTGAGCAACCAGTTCCTGGAGTTGAAGGAGTCCGGCGGGGCGCTGGGCGCCACCATCAAGGGGCTGGAAGCCGCTGGGTCCCTGGGCCAGAGTCTGTTCCGGGATGACGGCAAGCAGCTCCGCGAGGCCAAGGCGTCGATCGAGGCGGTCGACGAGGCCCTCTCCAACCTGGTCGCCAGCGGTGGCCCGGACAAGGCCCGTGACGTGTTCGAGCAGCTGGCCGAGGCCCAGGGTCTCTCGGCTGACGAGCAGAAGGACCTCCTGTCGATGCTCCCGGAGTACAAGGAGGCTCTCGACGGGGCGGCGAACTCCGCGACACTGACGGGGGAGGCGACTGAGGGTGTCGTCTCCGCTGACGAGGCCCTCGCAACCGCCGCTGGTGACGCCGCCCAGGAGACCGCGGACCTGGTCGACGCGATGACGGACCAGAAGGACGCCGCTGTCGCTGCGTTCGACGCGATCACCGGCTACAGGCAGGCGATGAAGGACGCGGCCAAGCAGGCCGAGAAGAACAACGCGGGGATCAAGGGCGACAGCAAGGCCCAGCTAGCCAACCGGGACGCGCTTTCAGGTCTGATCAGCGGGTGGAACAGCCTTGACGCGACGGTGACCAACAACATCGGGAAGTTCAAGGAGGCGCGGGACAACTTCATCAAGACCGCGGTGGCGATGGGGGTCCCGAAGAAGGCCGCCGAGGATCTGTGGAAAGAGATGGCCAAGATCCCGGAGAGCAAGGTCGTCGGGGTCGAGACGCCGGGCATGGACCCGGCCATCTCGAAGGCGAAGACGCTGAAGGAGGTCCTCGCCCAGATCAAGTCCAAGAAGATCGAGATCGCGCTGCACTACCAGACGATCGGGAACAAGCCGCACCCGCAGACCCCCGGTGGAGACCCGGGCGGCGAGGACCCGGATCCGGACGATCGCCACTCTCGTAGCCGCGGGCTGAACGTGGTCCCGACTACCACCGGAAAACTGAGCAAGGACGCGGAGGCTAAGTCGCTGCTGTACCTCAAGCAGCAGTCCGGCGACGCGGGCAAGGCAGCCAAGGGGCTGAAGGAGCGTCTTCAAGAGGCGGAGCAGAAGTTGACCAGGTTCAGCCGCAAGGCCGACGACGCGGCCGCCGCGCTCGAGTCCCTCAAGAGCCAGCGCGACGAACTGGCATCATCGGTGTCGGGCTCGCTGTCGCGGGACCTTTTCGGCGGCACCCTCGGCGAGTTCCAGACCGAGAACGCCGCGCAGACCGCCGACGCACAGGCTGTCCTCGCTGCCCTCCAGACGCTGGTCGCCAACGGGCTCGACCCGCACTCCGACCTGTTCAAGCGGCTCGCGGCGTCGGGGAACGTGGCGCTGATTGGTGAGTTCGCTGCGTTGACCAAGGACCAACTGGCGGGTGAAGCGGCCCAGTTCGCGGCCGGCCAGGGTGCGCTCGCAGCGGTCGGGTCGTTTGCCGGGGAGTCCGCGTTCGGCGACCTCATCGCGGCACAAGCCAAGGTGACCGCCAACCTGGACGGCACGGTCCAGCGCCTGGCCCAGAACGTGAACCACCTGGAGAAGGCCATCGACAAGATGGGTGACAAGGTCAAGAACGGCGCTCACGATGGCGCTGAGTCCGGGACCACGGCCGCCGGTGAAAGGCTCCTCAGGGAACTCGTCGGACAGGTCGCCGCAGGACACCGGAGGGGCAAGTGACTGACTCCCTTGTCCTCGGCGCGTTCGACCTGACCCAGGCTGCATCGGCAGGCCGGGCTGGCGTGGAGGCGTCGGGCACCACCAAGGGCGGCCCGGTCCCGATCGACGTCGCGGTCAAGTCGTGGCTCCAAGACGGCTCGATCGTGGTCACCCAGGGATACGACAACCGCGAGGTCAACGTCCGGGTCCGCTTGTGGGCTACGACGCTGACCGCGCTGAACCAGGCCGAGGCCGCCCTGTTTGCAGAGATCGGCGAGCCGAACCTGCTGACCTGGACTCCGAGCGGAGGCCCGGCTTCGGTGTTCGTGGTCGTCACCTCGGCGCTGCTGGAGGACGACGGCGGCAACAACGCGGACCTGCTGGAGTTCCAGCGGCTGATCCGCACCTACAACATCCGCCTGACCTGCGAGGCGTTCGTCCGTTCCGCCACCGAGACCGTCACTGCGGCGTTGGCTGCGACGGGGACGACGACGACGCTGCTGGACGCGTGCTCGGCGACCACTGGCTGGACTGGGTTCGTGGACGGCGGGGCGGTGTCCCCGGCGACGGGCGGCGGCCAGATCACGTTGACGGCGACGCTCGCCACCAAGGGGTCTCACACCTTCGCGTTGCAGAAGACGTTCGCGGCGACCACCACGTCCACGAAGTACCTGATCGTCCGGTGGAAGCCGCCGGTTGGTAAGCGGTTCTCGACGTTGACTGCGATCGGTGACGGCGTGTCGCTGCCGTTGATCGCTGAGCTTCCGTCGTCGGTGTCGGGGTACGCGAACTCCTACTTCATGGTGGCTGCGGCGTCGTTGGCTGTGACCCGGGTCGAGTGGACGGGGTTCGCGGACGAGACGGGGTCTGCGGTCCTGACGCTGGACCAGGTCGACATCTCGGACGTGAAGCCGATCGTGGGCACGGGCCGTCAGCAGCACCGGTCGCTGGTGGTGGGCGGTTCGGCCCGGGCACCGGCGTCGCTGGTGCTGGAGTCGGCGACGGCTGCGTTGGGTGACGCGATCGTGTACGTGTACGACGACGACGACACGACCATCACCTATGGCCCGTCGATGCGGCAGTTCCGCACCGCTGGGCAGACGGTGACCGCCGACGCTACCCGGATCTCTGGTTCCCGGGAGCCGCTGTCGGGTGGCGGGGTCACGCTCCAGGTCCCGGTGGGGCTGTTCCCGCAGGGGTCCTACCATCTGCTCGGGCACCTGTCGGCATCCTCGTCGGTGACCGCGGCGGTGGGCACGACCACGAAGACCTACCTGGGCGGCAACCCGCTGGGGTCGTCGTCGGACTCGACGAGCGTGGCGCTGACCACGACGTGGACGACCTACGTACTGAACAAGTTCACGCTGCCGACCGTGGACCTGCCGTTCGGATCCCCGGCGCTGATGGAGATGTCCATCTCGGCGCCCGCGACGGGTTCCCCGCTGTGGGACGAGTTCTGGCTGCTGAACGTCGACCTGGGTTCCTACATCCGCGTGGACTGCGGGACGGGCGCCGGGACGGTGGGCGGTTCGGCGCGGCGGCTGTTCATCAAGCCCCCGACTGTGGCGGTCCCGCGTCCGACGATCCGGATCGGGCACTCGGCGGACGCGTCGGACTCCTACTTCCCGTTCGGCGCGGTGACGTCCTGGGGGTTCCCGCAGTTCAAGGGCGGCCAGAGGGTCAACATCCTCGCGATCACCCCGGGCGCGACCGATGCGCAGTTGTCCATGTCGAACTGGAACCGCTGGCACACGAACGCAGGCTCCTGATGCCGTCCTCGACGCTGCACCCGCGCCTCACCCCGGTCGGTGGCGGCACCCCCATCTGGCTCGCCGAGATCGGCCCCTACGGCGCGTGGGGCGACCTGTCCTACACGACCCGCTGGGGCGACTCCGCATCCGGCATGTACGAGGCATCGTGCACGTTTCCACTGCCCCCCGACTTCGAGCACGCCACACTCCGACGCGGGTCCCTGTTCGAGCTCATGGAGGACGGCTACCGGGTGGGCTGCCCGCTGGTCCTGTCCGATCCGTCGAAGGGCACCGAGCCCGGGCAGCCGTGGACGTTGACCGCGACCGGGATCGGACGCGACGTCGAAGGGTCGGATGCGTTCACCGCGCTCGACGGGTCCCTCAACACGACCGCGATCCCGTCCACCGCAGCCACCCAGGCCAAGGCGCGGGGCTGGCGGATCACCACCGTAGGCGCCAGCGTCCCGGTCACCGCCGTCGGTGCGTCCTCGACCACCGAGGGGCTGAACTCGACGGGCGCGCTCCTCACGGCGGCCGGCGAGGGCCTCGGGCAGCGGTGGGGCGTGGACCGTGAAGGGACGTTGTTCTTCTCGATCGACCCCGGGTCCCCGGCCTACCAGACGGTCCCGAACGCGGTGACGCTGTCCACCGCAGACGACAACTACGCGACCACCGTCTTCGGCCGCTACCTCGACCTCGCGACCGGGTCCTACCTGACGGTGCAGGCGACGAACGCACCGGTGGCGACAGTGTTCGGGCGCAAGGAGTACAACGTTGACCTGACCCCGCTGGGCAAGATCGCGACCGCGACGGCGCAGGGGTTCGCGGACGGCATCCTCGCCCGCTCGAAGGGGCGGCTGGCGTACACGAACAGCATCACCGTCAGTAGTCAGCAGCTGCTCACGATGGGCGGCGGCCGGGCGAACCTGACGCAGGTCGCTGAGGACGTGGGGCAGGGCTGCATGGTGCGGCTGCACGGGATCACGTCGGACCTGTTGGCGTTCACCGGAAAGACCTATCTGGACGTGGTGATCGGTGAGGCGCGGCGTCGTGACGGTGAGGATCTGATCGACCTGGCTCCGGTGGGGTTGGCGGCGCGGGACCTCGCGGCAGTGGTGGAGGAGATCACACACATGGGGGCGATGGCGGCATGAGCAGGTTCCGCAGTGTCTACGACCCGGGTGACGCGCTGATCGCGGGCGACGTGAACCTGCTCGAGGCCAAGTTCCCCATCACCGCGCCTGACATCGCGGCCGGTGCGGTCATCGACACCAAGCTCGCCACGGACGCGGTGACCCCCATCAAGATCCAGGCCGACGCGGTGACGACGGCCAAGATCGCCAACGACGCGGTGACCCAGCCGAAGGCCGCGGCGGGTGTGGTGGACGGCGACACGATCACGGGCTCGGTGATCCAGACGGCGTCGAGCGGCGAGCGCGTCGTGATTCGCAACGACGGCTCCGGGGGGATCATCGAGTTCTTTTCTGGCGCGGCAAGCGAGACCGCTGGCTACCTCGATCCATCCATCAATGGAGCCCTGCCAAACCTGATCCTCGGCTCGGGGACGAACTCCACCTACACCCGACGCCCAACCGTCAACCTGAGCCCCGGCAAGACTGCCGCCACGGCGAAGAACAGCGAGGCGAGCCTCGACGCCGACTACACGGCGCTCAGCGCGAGCAACGGTACCCATGTTGTGGCGGCCGGAGGGAATGCTGGGGCTGGAGTCGACCTACTGGCCGTCACTGGAAACGTAACCGTCACGGCCAGTGCAGGAGCAGTGTCGATCTGGTCGGTCACTGGCGCGATCACGCTGACAGCATCGACCGCCATTGATCTGGCGGCGGACACGAACATCGCGGCCAACAAGGTTCTGACGAACAACGGCTACGCGGTTGGGGCTGGGGCCGACTCATGGCAGGTCGCCTGCTCATCGACGGCAACTGCGAACAGCACGTCGAACGTGACCATCGCCGGATGGTCACAGGCGGTCACCTCGCCTGGCACGTCAGCGGTGTACCTCGTGACCCTCGACCCGGACTGGACCATCACCGTCGCCGGTACGACTGCGATCATCGAACTGCTCGTGGACGGCGTCGCACAGACGGCCACGATGGTGCTTGCCGACTCCGGTACGACCAGAGGCGCGTACAGCAAGACGTGGCGGATCACCGGACTCGCCGCTGGGACGCGCACCTTCACCGCACGCACCCGCAACACCGCCGGGTCGACCGGCTCGACGGTGGGCGTCACTCACTCGCTTATGACCGTCGAGCGGAAGGCGTGACCTACGCCGGGGTCAGGGTGACTGTGAAGGTGATGCGCATGTAGGCCGCACCCAGCGTCCTCATGGTGGGCCGGTAGAACGCGACCCGAACGAACCCTGCAGAGATGCCATGTTCAAGACACGCCGGGTAGACCTTCACAACCTTCTCGTGAGTGGACCGACCCCGGTCCGTCTTGCCTCGGACGTCCCACTGGGTTTCGAGTTGGCGGTCAGTGAGCCTGATGCCCTTTTCCAACTTCGCGCTCAGGGAGTACGCCTCGCCCGTGGTGACGCAGTGGCCGGGGACCCTGGACGGGATGTCTGCCCGCGCTGACGGTGCAACCAGCAGCGACGCCGAGAGAGTGGCCGCCACGGCGGCGAGAGTGCGGATACGGTAGGTCATGTCGACTCCTTGTTAGTCGGCTGCCCCATCGTCTCCTAGCCGAGGCGGTGGGGCTCTTACGTCCCGGAGTGTACGCCCGCCCGCCGACACCGCGCAGTAGCACGAACGGACTACCCGCCGAGGAGGTGAGCCCATGCCCGAATGGGTCGGAACACTCGGCGGCTACATCGGCCTCGTCGTCTTCGTCGGCGCCGTCGTGGTCTACCTCCGCGGCTCCCGCGACAAAGGCACCATCACCACCCTCCAGCAGAACAACGACGCCCTCATCGAACGGGTCGCGCTCCTCGAAGCCGGGGAGCGCCGACTGGTCGAGGAAGCGAAGGCCGCCGACCTGCTGCACACCGCCGAGGTCGCGGCACTTGACCTGCGGGTCGCGGCACTGGAGAGCGAGAACGAACGCCTCAACGCGGTGCGCCCGTCAGCTGAGGTGCTGTCCGAGCTGGCCACCGCCACCGCCGCGCTCAAGGAACAGGCCGACAAGCACGACGCCGACATCAAGCGGCTGCTGACGAAGCCCGCCCGGAAGGCCCCGACGTGACCCCCACCGATACGCCCGTCACCGAGCAGGCCGTGGCGCGCCGTGCGTCCCGCGCCGAGTTCGTGACCCGCCTGTTCGTGGTCGGCCTGCTGGTGCTGCTGATCGCGGCGGTGGTGACGATCTTCCAGGTGCGGGGCACCCAGCTCGAAGGGACCCCGACCGGCAGGAAACTGGTCGCGTCCGCGGACCGGACGTTGGATTGTTCCGAACCAACAGGCGAGTGTTACCAGCGCAACCAGAAGCGGCTGGTCGCCGTGATCGGTGAGATCGGTGCCGCGAACATCCTGACCGTGGTGTGTGCGCTCAACGTCCCGGACGGGACCTCGATTGACGCCGCCGTGGAGCAGGTGACCCAGTGCGTCACCAACAGGCTGGCGGCCGCGAAGCCGTAGAATGGGAGCGGCCCCCGAGGTGCGACTAACACCGTCGAGGGCCTGACCCACTCATCTGATTGAGCAGAGAGGGGCTGCCGTGAAGGCTACCCAAGCCGACCGTTTCTGGTCGCACGTGGATCGCTGTGGAGGGCCTGACGCCTGCTGGCCGTGGACCGCTTCGACATTCGTACAACGCATGGGGTACGGCAAGTTTCAAGCCGGAAAGAGCCGCGCATCGGCACGCGTGGTGTACGCGCATCGGCACGCATGGGAGTTGACTTACGGGCCCATCCCTGACGGCCTGTTCGTCTGCCACGCCTGCGACAACCCGCCGTGCTGCAATCCCGCGCACCTGTTCTTGGGAACGCCCGCCGAGAACCAGGCCGACATGCAAGCCAAGGGGCGCTCGCGCCGTCGCGAAACCCACTGCAAGTGGGATCACGAGTTCACCCCTGAAAACACAGGGTGGACCGCTCGCGGATTCCGTTGGTGTCGCACATGCAACCGCGCTCGATCTGCTGCGAGGAGAGCTTCCCGTGCTGCTCACTGACTTAGCCGCCGCTGTCCGCAAGAGTGGCCTACCCGTCGAGGAGATCCCGGGTTGGCATACGCGAGGGCATGGCGAGATGGGCGGTGTCCGCACAATAGTTGCGCACCACACCGCAGGACCATCGACCGGCAACTACCCCAGCCTCAACGTGGTCCGCGACGGCCGCTCCGATCTGCCCGGCCCCCTCGCGCAACTCGGTCTCGGCCGCGACGGCACGGTCTACGTGATCGCCGCCGGTCTCTGCTACCACGCGGGCGACGTCAAGCAGTCCGACTACGGCAACGGCTACAGCATCGGGATCGAGGCTGAGGCCACCGGAGTGACCACGTGGCCGGCGGCGCAGATGGACGCCTACGCGCGGCTGTGCAAGGCACTGTGCGACCACTACAAGGTGCCGGTCTCTCGGGTGCTCGGGCATAAGGAAGTCTGCGCGCCCCCCGGCCGCAAGTCAGACCCGAACTTCGACATGGCGGCGTTCCGAGCCGCCGTCACCAACGCAGAGGAGAGCCCAGTGACACCTGAGGACATCGAGGCCACCGCCAAGCGCGCCGCCGAGCTGGTGCTGGGCGCGAAGGTCGGCAAGGACGACACGACCCTGAAGCAGGCGATAAACCAGATCCTGACCAAGGTGGAGCGGCTGTGAGCGCGACGGTGGAGGTCGTCGCGCTGGCAGTCGGCGACCGAGTCAAGTTCGCCGAGGAGAAGCAGCGGTACACCGTTCGCGGCGTGACGCGCGGTGGCCGGTTCGCGATCTGCACCAAGCCGTTCAACCCCTTGCGCACGGTGCTGTACTCCGTGGTCGACTTCCAGCGCGGCGTGCGGGGCAAGGACAACTACTACGGGCTGGGCTACGAGTCGGACGCCGACGTCGCTGCGGCTCTGCACCAGTTCCAGCACACCGAGAACGACGACCCGCCCGACCTGACCAACGCCTGCGAGTCCGCCGATGGGTTCTGGTGCCACGGGGGGGCCGACGTGTCGTTCCGCACGGCGAACCACATCACCCTGCGCATCGACTCCGTCACCAAGGCCGCGAAGTGACCTGGTCGTTCCGCTGGGACCGGTACCGCGGCTTCGTCCCGGTGCCGCAGACGTCGAGCAACTGGCGGGGGAAGTGAGCGGCGACCTGCCTTGCCCGGCTCCGGGGTGTGGTGGCGATGGTCGGTACGCCGCTCCGGGGCGCGGGCATGCCTTGGGCTGCCGCTACCCGTCGCTTGCCGAGGAGGGCCGCCGTCTCGCCAGCGAGCGTGAAGACCTGATCGCGCGCGGCGTGGACCCGGCGACGCTCCTAGTACCGCTGCACCCGGACCAAGCATGAGAGCCATCCACGTCATGCCAGTCGGAGACCTCATCGAACATGCCACCACCGAGGACTGCCCCTGTGGCCCCCGTTGCGAACCGGTGGAGCGCGACGACGGCTCGTTCGGCTGGCTCCACGTCCACCACTCGCTCGACGGACGCGAGGCCAGCGAATGACCGCGCCAGCGGCCTTCGTCCTCGGCGTTGGGCTGGCACTCGCGCTCGCCGCCACACCGCTGCTCGGGATCGGGGCCGTCTGGGCTGCCGACCGGTTGGCAGCTTGGGACGGGCGGCGGGGCTAGGCGATAGCCCGTTTGCGCCGCTCACGGTAGTAGTCCGTGTTCGCCTTCGTGCACGCGGCGCAGCGGCAACCCGACTTGTAGGCGCTCGGCGTCCCGTGTCGCGGCTCCGTCAGCGGCCTGCCTTTAACGCCGCGCGGCGGGTGGAACACGACGAACGCCATGCCCGCAGCCTACTCGCCCGCGCCGACAGGAGCCCGCCGCGGAACGGGAGGCGGTGGCTAGCGCATCGACTCAGGGACCCGGATCTCCATGTTGAACAGGACCGTGTCGTTCTCGACCCGGTGACCAGCCTCGACACACGTCGGGCACAACTGGCCCTCTGACTTGGTCCGCGTCTGGCAGACCAAGCACATGAAGCCGTCGGGATGCATGCCCGCACTCTACGCCGACCCACCGACAGGAGTGCCGCATGAGCGCACGCCGGATCAAGGTCGCGGTCCTCCGCCGGTTCACCCTCAACGGAACCATCGACGGACACGACCCCCTCGGCGTCACGTTCCGCATCACTGGCGGCGACCGCCCGTTTCGGCTGACCGTCGTCACTGTGAACTGGGGCCGGGGCTACGACGCCGGCGAGTTCAAGCGCAACGTGCTCAACGTCCTCAACCGGGTGGACGAGCTCGAATATGTCGTCCTCCTCATCCAGGAACTGGACGAGGCCGATGAGGCACCCGAGCACGAACTACTCCGCAAGGCGATGGAACCCGGCACGACGCTGGTGGAGTGGTGGACCCGCGAACCTATCGCCGTCTCGCCGGGGGTCAAGGTCCGCAGGCAGCGCAAGACCATGACCATGGACCAGGGCTCGGTCATCGGCGCGCCACACGGCACCGGGCCGCGGCGGTTCTTCGTCTCGTGCGTCGCCTTCATCGAGGGCGTCAAGGTCGGGTTGGGCAACCAGCACCCGCACCGCAGCCTCAGCGACCCGAAGGTGAAGGCGGCTCGGACCCGAGGCGAGACCGTCACCCGGCGCGAGGTCCGCGCACTCGTGGCTCTCTGCGATGTCGTGGTCCACGGCGGCGACATGAACGACACGAACTACCCCAAGTCGGCCCCCAACGAGCGGGTCGCCAACGAGCGCGGCCTAGACACCATCCGCCTCATCGTCGCGTGAGAACCCACCAACAAGGAGAACCAATGAACCCGCTCGAGCAATATCCCGGCGTCCGCAAGGCGCTCTACACCCTTCAGTGGATCGCGAACGGCGTGCTCTCCATCGCGGGCGTCGTGTTCACCGCGCAGGGCACCAACCTCGACGCGCTCCCCAAGTGGTACATCCTCGCCCTGGCCATCGCGCCCGTGCTGTGGACCTACCTCGGCCTCACCGCCTCCCCGAACGTG
>Ga0193717_1000621_pt1 | contig 23015 bp, 17 predicted proteins | sample U2c2metaG_FD_145900 | JGI IMG/M metagenome (GOLD analysis project Ga0193717, IMG submission 145900) | Soil microbial communities from a riparian zone of the East river system, Colorado, United States - U2c2 | ecosystem: Environmental > Terrestrial > Soil > Riparian zone | place: USA: East River...
CCTGGCGCTCTTCGCGCGGCGGCATGCGCCGCAGCAGGAAGCGGATGTCCTTGATGAAGCCGAGATCGAACATGCGGTCGGCTTCGTCGATGACGACGGCTTCGACCGCGCGGAACGAAAACACGTGTTGTTTCAGATAATCGATCAGGCGACCCGGCGTGGCGATGATCAAGTCGCAGCCGGCGCGCAGCGCATCGCGCTGCTTGTCGTAATCGACGCCGCCGTAGATCAGCGCCGAGGTGAGGCCGGTGTCGCGGCCGATGTTGCGGAAATCCTTGTCGATCTGGATCGCCAGCTCGCGCGTCGGCGCGATGATCACGGCGCGCGGATCGGTCAGTTTGCGATCGGCGACCGCGGGCTGGGTCAGCAGGCGGTTCAGCACGGCGACCAGGAACGCGGCGGTCTTGCCGGTGCCGGTCTGCGCCTGGCCGGCGACGTCGCGTCCGGTGAGCGCGATCGGCAAGGTCAGCGCCTGGATCGGCGTGCAGCGCACGAAACCGGCCGCGTGCAAGCCGGAAAGCATCCGCGGATGCAGATCGAAACTTTCGAAAACGATGTCGGTAAGCGGTTGTTGGGACATTGACTCTTTCAATGGCTGAGGTCGATCCGGCATGGGCGCGAAGGCGTGATGCGGCTGCTCGTCCGGCGGGGCGCTGGGCGCCGCGGCCGGGGCGGACGGGATCGATCGGGAGGGTTCTTGGTGAATGATGTTCTCTGAAGTGGTGTCGTTGCGGCGTGCTTGCAACGGAGCGGGCCGGGAGGCCTTGCAAGTCTCTCGCGGTGCCCCCAGCTTGCGCGTTCAAGCCGATTCGGCTGAAATGGGGCGTGCCTTTCGCACCGTCAGCTTTATCCCCCAAGCGCCGCTGCAGCCGGCTGAGTGTAGCCGAAGCCCGTCCCGGGCGCGCGCCGATCGGCGAACGTTAATTTCTGGAGAATATCCGTGAGCGAGCATATTGCGCACGTCAACGACGACCAATTCGAAGACCATGTGCTGAAATCGACGGACCCCGTCCTGGTCGATTTCTGGGCCGAATGGTGCGGACCGTGCAAGATGATCGCGCCGATCCTGGACGACCTGGCAGCAAGCTACCAGGGCCGTCTCAAGGTCGCCAAGATCAACATCGACCATAATCAGAAGACCCCGCGCAACTACAACGTGCGCGGCATTCCGACCCTGATGATCTTCAAGGACGGCAAGGTCCAGGCGACGCAGATCGGCGCCGTCAGCAAGACCCAGCTGGCGCTGATGATCGACAAGGCGATCGTCTGAAGCCGGTAAAGATTGAAAGAGCTGCTGCCTGACCACATGTTGTTCGGGTGGCAGCGCGAACTCCGCGTTCATGTTTCTCCGGCGAAAAGCCGGACGACCGAACCGAGCAGTCCGCTTCCAGATATCTGTAGACGCGCGGGGAGCGCGGTGCTAAGTTAGCTCAGCGCCTGGAGCGAATCCGCTCCGCCCTCACGTTTCATACCCGATTTTCTCCCTCCAGCTTCACCGCAACGGCGCCCAGCGAGGTTTGCCCGTGTCCGAAAACGAAAACAGTAACAACGGCGGCGACGCCGTGGCCGAAGGCCGTCCCCCCAGACAAAAACCGCAGCGTGCGGCAGCCGCCGATTCCGCTCCGCCGGAGAATGGCGCCCCGGGCAATAGTGCGCCCGGCAACAGCGCGCCGAACCCGGAGCCGAGAGGCGACGGTGGCGGTGACGGCAACCAGGCCACGCCGCAGCAGCAACAGCAGCAGCCTCAGTCGAACCAACCCCAGTCGAATCAGCCCGGCGGCCAGCAGCAAGGTCGTGGGCGCGGACGTCGCGATCGTCGCGGTGGCCGGCACGGTGGTGGTAGTGGTGGTGGCAGCGGCGGCGGTTACCAGCAGAACTACAACAACGCCGACGAGGAATACGACGAGTCGAAGAACGGCGGCGGCAACGGTCCGCTGATCGATCTCAACGAGCTCAAGCGCAAGAGCGCGATCGACCTGCTCGGTCTCGCCGAAGGCCTCGGCATCCAGGAAGGCGTCGCGCGAGCGCGCAAGCAGGACATCGTCTTCCTGATCCTGAAGGCGCATGCACGCGCCGGCGGCGGCATCTACGGCGAGGGCGTGCTGGAAATCCTGCAGGACGGCTTCGGCTTCCTGCGCGGTCCGGACGAGTCCTATCTGGCCGGCCCCGACGATATCTACGTGTCGCCTTCGCAGATCCGCCGCTTCAACCTGCGCACCGGCGACTACATCACCGGCCGCATCCGTCCGCCGAAGGAAGGCGAGCGCTATTTCGCGCTGCTCAAGGTCGACAACATCAACGGCGAGCCGCCGGAGATGTCGAAGAACAAGATCCTGTTCGAGAACCTGACGCCGTTGTTCCCGCGCAAGGCCTTCCATCTCGAGCGCGGCAACGGATCGTCCGAAGACATCACCGGACGCATCCTCGACCTGATCGCGCCGATCGGCAAAGGCCAGCGCGGCCTGATCGTCTCGCAGCCGAAGGCCGGCAAGACGATGATGCTGCAGAACGTCGCCCAGGCGATCGTGCACAACCATCCGGATGCGCACCTGATCATCCTGCTGATCGACGAGCGTCCCGAGGAAGTCACCGAGATGCAGCGCGGCGTGCGCGCCGAGGTCGTCTCGTCGACGTTCGATGAACCCGCCGTGCGCCACGTGCAGGTCGCCGAGATGGTGATCGAGCGTGCCAAGCGTCTGGTCGAGCACAAGAAAGACGTCGTCATCCTGCTCGATTCGATCACGCGCCTCGCGCGCGCCTACAACACCGTCGTGCCGTCATCGGGCAAGGTGCTGACCGGCGGCGTCGATGCCAATGCGCTGCAGCGGCCGAAGCGTTTCTTCGGTGCCGCGCGCAACGTCGAGGAAGGCGGCTCGCTGACGATCATCGCCACGGCGCTGATCGACACCGGCTCGAAGATGGACGAGGTGATCTACGAGGAATTCAAGGGCACCGGCAACATGGAAGTGCACCTCGATCGCCGCATCTCCGAGAAGCGCGTCTATCCGTCGATCAACATCAACCGCTCCGGCACGCGCCGCGAAGAGTTGCTGATCGAGCCCGACCAGCTGCAGAAGATCTGGATCCTGCGCAAGCTCTTGCATCCGATGGATGAGCTGGCCGCAATGGAGTTCATGCTCGACAAGATGAAGAACACGAAGACCAACGACGAGTTCTTCGGTTCGATGAAGCGCGGTTGATCCGTATCACCGCGTGCGTTGTAGGGTGGGCTTCAGCCCACCTTCTTCTTTCGGCAAGCGCTCAGCGGTGGGCTGAAGCCCACCCTACGTCCATCGAGCTGCGAGCGCGAAAACAAAACCCGGCCTGAATGCGCCGCACAAAATCGGCGCGGCGAAAGGCGTCTGAAAGATGCGCACCGTAGGATTTACCTGCGGTCAGCACTGAGGACTCCCCAGCCTCATTCTCCCCATGAAAGAGAAGGCCGCGTTTCTCCCGGCCCGCCTTTCCCCAAGGCGGGCCGTTTCATTTCTGAATCCGGTACACGCAGCTGCGCTCGCCGAAGCGTGCCGGCGATCAGCGCGGCGAACGCGGCTCGCTCGCCGGTCCGCCCGACCAGCGCCGCGCCGGCGCATGCCAGCGCGCCAGCGCCTCGCGCGTACGCAGGCGGCCGAGCGCGATCAATTCCTCGGCGCGCTGGAATTCGTAGAAAGCGCAGGCGTTGCGCGGAATCGTGATCAGCAGGTCCGGCGGCTGCGCGGCGAGCTTCAGGCGCGTGATCGTTTCCTGCACGGTATCGAGCGAACGCGCGAACAGCTCGAACGCGCCCGGCTCGTGCTGGTTGCTGCGCTGTCCGCGTTTCTCCAGCCACCACGATCCGACGTATTCGGCGATTCGCCTGCGATAGCTCGCGCGCCGGACATCGATCGGCGCCGGCTTGCCGCCGTCCGGCAGCATCTCCGGCGTGGCCTGGCCCGCCGCGCCGCGATCGGGGTGCATGTCCGTCCCGCCATCGTGTATCGAATACTGTTCATACAGCGGTTCGGACGGCGCGTTGACGTCGACCGCGATAGTGGCGTCGGTCAGGTCGCGCAGCGTCGGCGATACCGGCAGCGGATTGAGCAGCCCGCCGTCGACGAGCAGGCGGCCCTGGTAGCGATACGGCCGGAAGATCGTCGGTATCGCGATCGACGCGCGGATCGCATCGAACAATGAGCCGTGCGAGAACCACACTTCGCGCTGCACATCCAGATCGACCGCGACCGCGGTGTACGGAATCGGCAAGTCCTCGATATTGATCTCGCCGATCAGCTTTTTCAGCGCGGCGACGATGCGATCGCCCTTGATGAAGCCGCCGCCGGAAATCGTCCAGTCGAGCAGACGCAACACGTCGAAACGCTGCAACGGCCGCACCCAGTCGCTGTACGCCTGCAGCTTGCCGGCCGCGTAGACGCCGCCGACCAGCGCGCCCATCGAGCTGCCCGCAATCGAGTGGATCGCGAAACCGTGCGCCACGAGCTCCTCGATCACGCCGATGTGCGCATAGCCGCGCGCGCCACCCGAGCCGAGTACCAGCGAAATCGAAAAAGGCGACGCCGTGTCGTTCACCGCGGCTCCTGATAAATGCCCAGCGCAAGTTGCAGCATGATCTTCATTTCCTCGCGCAGCGGCACCGGTGAAATGACCTCGGCATCCGGGCCGTACTTGAGCACGTCCATCAGCAACTCGCGCGAGTTCGAATACGGGATGCGCAACTCGTAGCGCCCGTCCGGCAGCCAGGCGCCCTGCTGCTGCGAATGCCAGCGCTCGTCGGCGACCCAGCGCGCCGAGTGCGAGGAGAAGCGGATCGTCGCCATCGCCTTGGGCTGGCCCGAGAAAATGCCGTAGCTCGATGCCAGATGCGCGTCGAGCTCGCCGGCTTCGCGATCGAGCGCGCTCTGGTCCAGCAGCTCCGCATCGCGGATGCGGTCGAGCGCGAAACTGCGCAGTGCGTCGCGCGCGTGGTCCCATGCGTCCAGGTACCAGTTGTCGCGATAGTGGGCCAGGCGCTGCGGCGAGACGACGCGCTCGGTCAGAGCATCGGTCGAGCGCGCGCGATAGCGGAATTTCAGGCGCTGGCGATTGAGCACAGCGCTGGCGACGACGCGGAAAGCGCCCTGATCGAGCTTGCGCGCACCGCTCGCGATCACACGGATGCGCTCGATCGGCAGCGCGCGCCCGCTCGCATGATCGGACAGCAGGCGCTCGATGCGCGCGCGGAACGGCGCCAGCGCACCGGCCAGCACGCCCGGGTCGGAACGCCCGAGCAGCTCGTTCAGCGCCAGCAGCGCGGCGAGCTCTTCGCTGGTCAGCCACAAGCCCGGCAGCTCGAAGCGCTCGCCTTCGTCCGCGGCATAGCGGACCGCCGCTTCGTCGCCCTCGCCGCTTTCGATCGGCGCGCCGAGCGCATCGCGCAGGAACGCGATATCGCGGTACAGCGTCGCGCGCGAACAACCGAGCTCTTCCTTCAGGTGCTGCAGCGAAACCGGATAGCGCGCCGACTTCAGCAGGCGGTGCAGGGTCAGGATGCGTTCGTAGCGGTCCATGCGGCTATTGTGCCGAAACTACGGCGCGCGCGCGGGCATGACCTCCTCGTCCTCGATCGCGTTGCGCCGATTGGTTTCCTGCTCGCGCTCCCAATCCTTCATAAACGCCGCCGAGCCGCCTTTGTCCTTGCCCAGCTTGTCGATTACCTTGAGCGACCAGGCCGGCGGTTTTTCCGACGCCTGATTCTGCGCCGCGGCCTGGCCGAACACGCTGCCGACCTCGGCCAATGCCTTGAGGCCGAGCAGCACGTAGAGAATGCCGAGCGGCGAGTTGGTCAGCCCCATCGCCAGCATGCCGAAGATGATCGCCAGATGCAGCACGATCACGCGACCCATGCGGCGCTGCATGTAGTCCCTCATCCAGCGGAAGCTGCGCGAACGCATCGTCGCGATGTCGGCGAGAAATTCGACGGCGAGCATCGCCCCGATGATCGCGATGCCGCGGCCGACCTGCACCCACGACAGCTGCCACATCGGATCGTCCGCATGGTTCTGCGACAGCATCAGCGCGATGATCGCGACGAACACGCCATGCGCGAACGTGAACGGAAACGCCATCACCGCGTACTCGCCGAGCAGTCCCGTCTTCACGGTTTTCCCATTCACCTGTACACCGACCTGGCCGCCGCGCCAGTAGCCGCGCTTGCGCGTCAGCTTGCGGTGCAATGCGATGCGCAGGCAGGTGAAGATCGCGATCAGCAGGTTCTCGAACCAGAACAGCACCAGCACGTTGGTGGCCGACCATTCGTAGCGCAACACACCGACGATCGGCACCGCGTTGATCAGCAGGACGAGCAGCAAGCCCGGCATACGCGAGCTTCGTACGGCCGGCGCGGCCGATGCTGGTGCATTCATGACGGTTACCCTCCCCGGTTTCCGGCGTACATGGTAGCCAGAAGAACCGCCGGGAGCGGAGAAGGCGAACACCGGCTGGGCCGTGGTTACGAGCGTTTATAGGGTGGGCCTTGGCCCACCGTCTTCACACCGGTGGGCCGAGGCCCACCCTATAAAAGCATTCCCTTCCCCCGCTTGCGGGGGAAGGTGCCGAAGGCGGAAGGGGGCGCTCTTGCTCTGTCTCTTGATCTTGGCCCCACCCGGGGTGCCCTTTCTCTTGGTTACTTCTCTTTGGGCAAGCAAAGAGAAGTGACTCGCTCGCCATGGATGGCGAGTGAAAAACACAGGGACGTGGGTCGGTTGTCGCGAAAAGCGGAAGAAAGCAGGAACTGGATCCCGGCCTTCGCCGGAATGACGAGGCTATGGGCGGGATGCCTGTTACGAGAATCGAAACCCCATCCCCACCCGACCCTCCCCTTGAAGAGGAGGGCCAAGAACCAAAAAGAAAACCCTACCGATATCCAGCCGCCTGCAACTCAAACAACTCCGCATAGCGTCTCCCAGACGCCAACAACTCCGCATGCGTGCCGACTTCCTCGATAAGCCCGCCTTCGAGCACCAGAATCCGATCCGCCATGCGCACCGTGGAAAAACGATGCGAGATCAGCACCGCGGTCTTGCCCGCGCTGAGGTCCTTGAAGCGCTGAAACACCTCGAATTCCGAGCGCGCGTCGAGCGCGGCGGTCGGCTCGTCGAGGATCAGCAGTTCCGCATCGCGCATGTACGCGCGCGCGATCGCGACCTTCTGCCACTCGCCGCCGGAAAGATCGACGCCGTCGCGGAAGCGCTTGCTCATCAGCTGGTCGTAGCCGTTCGGCAGGCGGCGGATCACCGCGTCGGCAAGACTTTCCTCGGCGGCGCGCTCGATGCGGGGACGATCGTCGCGCGCCTCGATGCGTCCGACCGCGATGTTGTCCGCAGCGGTGAACGCATAGCGCACGAAATCCTGGAAGATCACGCCGATGTGCGCGCGCAGCTGTTCGAGGTCGTACTCGCGCAGGTCGCGGCCGTCGAGCAGGATGCGGCCTTCATCGGGGTCGTAGAGGCGCGCGAGCAGCTTGACCAGCGTGGTCTTGCCGGCGCCGTTCTCGCCGACCAGCGCAAGCACTTCGCCGGCGTGCAGCGTGAACGAAAGATCGCGCACGGCCCAGCGTTCGGCGCCCGGATAGCGGAAACCGACCTGCTCGAACACGAAGCCCGAACGTATCGGGCGCGGAAATGCGAGCGCGTTCGGCGGAGAGCGGATTTCGGGCTCGATCTCGAAGAACGAATACAGATCGTCGAGATAGAGCGCCTGTCCCGCCAGCTGCGAAAAACCGATCAGCAGATTCTCGAGCAGGTTGCGCAGGCGCCGGAACGATCCCGACAGGAATGTCAGGTCGCCGATGCTGAAGTCGCCGCGCACCGTGCGCCACGCGATCAGCGCGTATGCAACGTAGTAGCCGATCGTGCCGAGCGCGGCGAACAGGCTGCCCCAGCCGGCGCGTCGCCGCGCGAGCTTGCGGTTGGCGTCGTAGAACCCGTCGGCGAGCGCGCGGTAGCGTTCGATGAGGAAATTGCCGAGACCGAAGATCTTCACTTCCTTCGCGGTCTCGACGCTGGCGCCGGCGAGACGCACGTAGTCGAGCACGCGGCGTTCCGGCGTCCATGCGTAATTGAGCGAATAACTCTGCGCATTGAAATGCGCCTCGCCGAGGAACGCCGGCACCAGCGCGATGATCAGCAGCGCGATCAGCCACGGCGCGTAGGCGATCAGGCCGATCGCGAACGTCGCCACCGTGATCATGTCCTGCGCCTGGCCGAACAGCTGGCCCATCAGCGCGCTGCGTCCGATCGTCTGCCGTCGTGCGCGGTCGAGGCGATCCTGCATCTCGCTGTCCTCGAAATCCTCGAGGTCGAGCATCGCCGCGTGCTGCATCAGGCGAATGCTGGTCGCGTTCGTGTATTTCTCGGACAGCAGCGAATCGAGCAGCGAGACGATGCGCCCGAGCACGTCCGACAGCACCGCGAGGCCGAATTCGCAGGCGAGCCAAAGCCCAAGCAGGTTCAGTCGCCCGCTGCGGATCGCATCGCCGACCGAATCGACGGTGACGCCATCGCGCATGAGCACGACCACCTCGTCGATGATCAGCTTGCCAACGAACAAGGTCGCCACCGGCAGCACCGCGCGCACGATGCGCAGCACGATGTCGGCGATCAGCAGCGGCGGGCTCGATGCCCACAGCTCGCGCATGAACGGCGGCAGGTTGCGCAGCGCCACGAAGCGCTCGCGCAAGCTCTTGGGCGCGGACTTGGTCGGCGGCGGCTCGCGTGAACCACCGCCGCCCGACGAAGGCGGCGGCGCACCCGGCGTGGCGCGGCCGCCCATGCTGTATTGACGTGGCATGCGTCTCTCCATAACGCGACAGCGCAAGAATCGCACACGCGCGGGTCGATCGCGCACGCGGCTCGCCAGCCCGCGGCGCGCGCGCTAACCTCGGCGCATGACCCGCGAAGTCCATGAATTCGGCGAGTTCCGCTTCATCGCGTCGGCACGCGAGCTGTGGCGCGCCGGCGGCCGCGTCGAATTGCCGCGACGCACCTTCGAATGCCTGGAACACCTGATCGCGCATCGCGACCGCGCGGTCGGCCGCGACGAGCTGGTCGCGGCGGTCTTCGGGCGCACCGACGTTTCCGACGCGCAGCTCGGCCAGGTCGTGCTGCGCGCGCGGCGCGCGGTCGACGACGACGGCAACGCGCAGCGCGTGATCCGCACGATTCCGGGTTTCGGCTATCGCTGGGTCGCCGACGTGCATGTGCGGGCGCCACAAGCCCCCGCGGGCGATGCGGTCCTGTCGTCGTCGGACGAGTCTGCTGCGCAACCGATGTCTGCGACGGCAGCTTCCGCGCACCGTCCGCGCGTGCGCCGCATCGGCACGATCGCCGCAATTCTCGCAACAGTGCTGCTGGCGACCGGCCTGGCAACGATGCGCCGGTGGCACGCGCCCAACGTTGAGCCCGTTGCGATGCACCTGCTGCCATCGGACAGCATCGTCGTGCTGCCGCTGCAGGTCGATGGCCTGCGCGAAGACGCCTGGGTGCGCCTCGGCGCGATGGATCTGATCGCCGATCGCCTGCGCGAAGCAGGGTTGATCGTACCGCCGAGCGAAAGCGTGCTCTCCATGCTTCACGCGCAAGCCGAGTCGTCCGCCGACCGCGATGCGCAGCACGTGCGCGAAACCACGACGGCGCGCCTCGTCGTGCGCGGCAAGGCGACACGCAGCGCGTCCGGCTGGAAGGTGGAACTGAGCGCGCAGCCGGCGCAAGGCATCGCGGTACCCGTGCAGTTCGCCGAGCGCGATGCCGTGCAGGCCGCACGCGGCGCGACCGATCTGCTGCTGGCCGCACTCGGGCGCACGCTGCCGCCCGAAGCCGAGCGCGAGACCGCGTTCGACGAAACGCTGCAGCGTGCGCGTGCGGCGATGCTGGCCAACGAGCTCGATACCGCGCGTTCGATCCTCACCGCCTCACCGGAGCTCGCGCAGTCGCCGGCGCAGTTGAACTACCGGTTGGCGCAGGTCGACTTCCGCGCCGGACAACTCGATCGCGCGGAAGCGTCGCTCAACGAAGTCCTGGATCAACCGGGCGCGACAGACGATCCGCGCTTTCGCGCGCAAGTGCTCACCGCGCGCGGCGCGACGCGCGTGCGCCGCGGCGCATTCGCCGACGGCGGGCGCGATTTTGAATCCGCGCTCGCGTTGTTGCCGCAGCAGGGAAATCCGCTGGAGCGAGGTCTGGCGCTGGTCGGGCGCGGCAACACGCTGGTGCCAGAGCATCGCTTCGACGAGGCGCTGGCCGACTTCGGTGCCGCGCGCGTAGCGCTTGAAAGCGCCGGCGACGCGCTCGGTGTCGCCCGCGTCGATGCGAATCTCGGCATCCTCGAGCTCTATCGCGGCCGGCCCGCCGAGGCGATCGGCTATCTCGCCGGCGCGGCCGACCGCTTCCAGTCGTTCGGCGCCTTGCACGAATTCCTGCTCACGCTGACCGGCCTGATCGATGCGCAGCTGGCGATGCTGCAGCGGGACGAAGCCTGGGCGAGCGTCGAGCGTGCCTGGGCATTGCGCGAACGCATCACCGATCCGGATCAACGCGTCGATCTGATGTTGAATCGCGCGCAGGTGCTGCTCGGCTACGGCCGTTATCACGAAGCCGACGTGCTGCTCACGCAGGCCCGGGGCGGCATGCCGACCAACAACGCACTGCTCACGGCGCGTGCGCGCGCGTTGAGCGCGGAACTCGAAGCGCGCCAGACGCATTGGCGCGAGGCGGCCGACATCGCCAAGACCGCGCTGGCCGAATGGCCCGCGTCCGGCGCCGACGCCGATCGCGCGCCGCTGGTGCTGATCCGCCAGCGCGCGTTGCTCGCGCTCGGCGCAACGGACGAAGCGGCCGCGCTGCTCGATCGCGCACGCGCGGTTCCCGCAAGCCCGGGCGAGCAGCCCGGCATCGTCGCCGAAGCGATCGCGATGGCCGAATGGACGCAGCAGCGCGGCGATGCGGCGACGGCCGAGCGCTGGTTCGGCTACGCCGGCGCAAGCGCGGACCGGCGCGGCGTGCCGGCGGAAATCGTCGCGGTCGCGCAGGCCTATGCACCGGTGCTGCTCGACGCCGGCGCAAGCGGGCAGGCCGCGACTGTCGTCGGCCGCGTCGCGCCGTGGGCGTCGCGCGATTTCGATTGCGCGCTGCTGCAACTGCGCCTGTTCCATGCGCTCGATCAGCGCGACGCATGGTTCAACGCGTTGCGCCTCGCGCAGGGCCTTGCCGGCGAACGCGAGATCCCGCAGACCTTGACCCGGGAGCCGCCGTTCGGCGCAGGGCGCGCGTTGCAGCTCAGCGGCAATTGATACGCGGCCGTGGATATCCCGACGGCGCGACACGCGTTGCGCATGCGTCGCGCACTCTTTTGGCACGCAGCTGTAACGTGCTTGGAGTGCGCGTGCGGGCGCGCCCCTGGAGACTTGCGATCACGCTGCCGGTCGCGCGTTGCGCCGAGCCGGCAGGCCACCTCGCATCCGCACTGGAGTCCGCTTGATGTTTGTGCCTTCCGACCGCTTCCGCCGCTGCCTGCTGTTGTGCGCGGCCGCATTGGCGACACCCGCGTTCGCCGAAACCGTCAGCGGCCTGAAGTTCACGCTGGAAAACATCAATCGCCTCATAGGGTGGGCCTGGGCCCGCCGATGTCACGACGGTGGGCCAAGGCCCACCCTATGAGGCGGCGCGACATGGGGCGGCGCGACGAAAACGCCGGGTTTGTAATGTCGTTGGAGCGCGCTTGGAGCGACATTGCGCCGCGCATCCGCCAACTTGTGCACAGCGCGACGCAATGACGTCGCGATCCGTCATCGTAGGGAGTCACCGATGAAAGCGATCACCCTGTTGTATCCATCCCTCGGCAAGGCGCTGCTCGTCGCAGCGCTCGCCGCGTCACTGCCGGCGCTCGCCGCGCAGACCCCGCCGCGCGCCGAGCGCGCGCGCGTCGGCGCCAGCGAAACACGTTGGTTCGACCTGCCATTCCTGCTCGAGCAGAGCAGAACGGCGGCGGATCGACTTCAGACGCCGCTCGTGCTTGCACCGAGAGGCGCGAATCGCGCCAAGCCGGCCGCGACGCATGCGCTGTCGGGCCACGCTGTGTCGGGCACGGGGCCGGCGCTGCGCGCAACCGCCAGTCATTTTCATGTGTGCTGCTTCAGCTACTCGATGGCGGCCGTGGATCTGACCGGCAGCGGGCATCTCGATCTTGTCACCGGCAACGGCCTCAGCGCCGACATCTCGGTGCTGCTCAGCAACGGCGCCGGCGGTTTCGCCGAGCCGGTCACGCTGCCGGTCAATACGCCGACGATCTATCGCGTCGTGATCGCAACCGGCGACGTCAGCGGCGACGGCCACCCGGATATCGTCGCCGCCGGCTTCAACGAGACCGACATCGTGCTGTACATCGGCGACGGCGCCGGCGGTTTCACCGGACCGACCACGCTGAATGTCGGCGCGGGCAGCCTGCCTTGGGCGATCACGCTCGCCGACGTCGACGGCGACACGAACCTCGATATCGTCACCGCGAACAACGACACCGCGAACGTCTCGGTGCTGCTCGGCGACGGCGCGGGCGGTTTCGCCGATGCCGCGAATTTCGCCGGTGGCGCCCATCCGGTGTCGGTCGCAGTCGCCGACGTGACCGGCGACGGCAAGATGGACATCGTCACCGCGAACGCCGGCACGCTCGACGTGTCGATCCTCGCCGGCGACGGCGCGGGCGGGTTCACCGCACCCGTGAGCGCTTCGATCGGCGCCGACGCCGAACCGCACGCACTCGCGATCGCCGATCTGACCGGCGACGGCAAGATGGACATCGTCACCGCGAACGCGACGCTCGACGGCTCGCCGTTCCCGCCGCCCGAATTGCCGGGTACGGTGTCGATCCTCGTCAACGACGGCTCCGGCTCGTTCGCTCCCGCCGTGCAGCTCTCCACCGGTGACGGCGAGGGCAGGGCGGAATCGGTCGCGCTCGGCGACGTCACCGGCGACGGCAACACCGACATCGTCGTCAGCCGTCCGAACGCGAACAGCGCCGCGGTGCTGGCCGGCGATGGCGCGGGTGCATTCCTGGCTGCGGTGACGATGCCGACCGGCATCGGTCCGACGCCGGTGGTCGTCGCCGACGTGACCGGCGACGGACACGCGGATGTCGTCACCGCCAACGCGGTCGGCTCGAACATCTCGGTGCTTCCGGGCGATGGTGCCGGCGGCGTCGGCTTCGAAGGCAACTTCGACGTCGGCAAGTATCCGCACTCGGTCGCGGCCGTCGATCTCGACGGCGACGGGCACGCGGACGTCGTCACCGCGAACGCGATGAGCAGCGACGTCTCGGTGCGCATCAGCGACGGCAGCGGCGGCTTCGCACCCGAGGTCCATTACGCCGTCGGCAATTCGCCGACCGGCGTCACGATCGGCGACGTCGACGACGACGGCAGTCCGGACATCGTCACGGCCGATCTCGGCGGCGGCGAAGTTTCGGTGCTGCTCAACGATGGCGCCGGAGGTTTCGCCGAGGCGATGAACTTCAGCATCGGCGAGGGTTTCCAGAGCCCGTACGCGGTCGCACTCGGCGACGCCGACGGCGACGGCCATCTCGATATCGCGACCGCCAACACGAACGTCTCCAACGAAAGCATCTCGTACCTTGCCGGCGACGGCACCGGCCAGTTCGCCGCGGCGGTGGTGTATCCGCTGGGTGAACCGGGCTACTACAGCCCGCAGGGCGTCGTGTTCGCCGACGTGACCGGCGACGGACACGCCGACATCGTCACCGCCAATCTCGGTTCGAGCAATCTGTCGCTGCTGGCCGGCGACGGCGCCGGAAATTTCGCCGCGGCTGTGCTGCTGCCGACTGATTTCGGTCCGGTCGTCGTCGCCGCGGCCGACGTCACCGGCGATGGCGCAATCGATCTGATCACGGTGAACCAGTCCGCGCAGAGCGTTTCGGTCCTCGCCGGCGATGCGCACGGGAATTTCGGCGCCAGCATGAACTACGCGATCTATCCCGAAACGTTCGTGCAGGACTACATGCCGTGGCCGTGGGGCATGACGCTCGGCGACATCAACGGCGACGGCATGCTCGACATCGTCACCGCGAATACGCAGAACGACACCATCACGGTACTGCCGAACGACGGCGCCGGCGGTTTCGGCGCGTTCTTCAATTTCGATACCGGCGCGCATCCCGGCTCGGTGGCGGTTGCCGACATGGACGGCGACGGCGATCTCGACGTCGTCACCGCCAACCGCGACAACAACAACATCTCGGTGATGATCAACGAAGCGAGCCGTGCCGACGCGATCTTTGCAGACGGGTTCGACATCATCCCGCTGTAAGCACGTAATCGATCCGGTCGGTCAGTAGAGATCGACCGGATCGACATCGATCGACCAGCGCAGCGCCTTGCCGGACGGCAACGCGCGCAACTGGTCGATCCAGCCGGCAAGAAAGGTCTGCAGCGTCGAACGCTCGCCCGCTTCGATCAGCAGCTGCGCGCGCAGCGCGCCGGCGCGCAACGGCATCGGCGCAGGCATCGGTCCGAGCACGGTCACCGGCGTATCGCGCGCGGCCTCCGCGGCGGCGGCAAGAAACGCATCGAGGTTGTCGGCTTTCTTCGCTTCCGCGCGCAACAGCGCGAAATGCGTGAACGGCGGAAGCCCCGCCGCGCGCCGCTCGTCGAGCAGCTTCGCCGACAGCGCGCGATAGCCGCCGTTGAGCAGCACGGCGAGCAGCGGATGCTGCGGATCGTGCGTCTGCAGGATCACCGTGCCGGGGCGCTCGGCGCGTCCCGCGCGCCCTGCCACCTGGACGACGAGCTGGCCGAGACGCTCGGACGCGCGGAAGTCGACGCTGTGCAGGCCTTCGTCGACGCCGACGACGACGACCAGCGTCAGATGCGGCAGATCGTGGCCCTTGGCCAGCATCTGCGTGCCGACGAGGATGCGCGCGCCGGCCGACGGCAGGTTGTCGAGCAAGGTGTCGCGCGCGCGGCGGCCGCGCGTGGTGTCGCGATCGACGCGCACGACCGGTATGTCGGGAAAGCGCGCGACCAGTGCTTCCTCGAGACGCTCGGTGCCTTGTCCCAGCGGATGCAGAGCAAGTCCCGAGCAGGTCGGACACGCGCGCGGAATCGACTGGCTGAATCCGCAGTGGTGACAGCGCAGTCTTGCGCTGCCGCGGTGCAGGGTCAGCGCGCGCTCGCACTGCGGACACTGCGCGCTCCAGCCGCAGTCGTGGCACATCAGCACCGGCGCATAGCCGCGGCGGTTCTTGAAGATCAGCGCCTGCTCGCCGCGCGCGACGCAGGCCGCGATCGCATCCAGCGTCGACGGCGCCAGCCCATGCTGCAGCGACTGGCGGCGCAGGTCGATGACCTGCAGCGCCGGCGGCTGTGCCACTCCGGCGCGGTGCGTCAGGCGCAGCGAGCGATAGCGGCCAGCGGCGACGTTGGCCAGCGTTTCCAGCGAAGGCGTCGCCGAGCCGAGCACGACCGGAACGTCCAGCGCCTTCGCCCGCAATACCGCGAGATCTCGCGCGTGATAGCGGAAGCCGTCCTGCTGCTTGTACGAGCCGTCCTGTTCCTCGTCGACGATGACGATGCCCGGCCGCGGCAGCGGCACGAAGATCGCCGAGCGCGTGCCGAGCACGACATTCGCCTCGCCGCGCGCGATCGCCAGCCATGCGCGCGCGCGTTCGGTCTCGCCGAGCCCGGAATGCAAGGCCGCGATCTCGACGCCGAGGCGTTCGCGGAAACGGCGCAGGGCCTGCGGCGTCAACGCGATCTCCGGCAGCAGCACCAGCGCCTGTTCGCCGCGCGCCAGGCATGCGGCGATCGCGGCGAGGTAGACCTCGGTCTTGCCGCTGCCGGTCACGCCGTCGAGCAGGAACGTGGCGAAACCGCGCGTGCCGGCGATCGCTTCGGCGGCGGTGTGCTGCTCGGCGTGGAGCGCAGGTCCGGCAACTGCGTTGCGCGGCGACGTCGCAACGGTCGCATCGCGCCGTATCCAGCCGCGCGCCGACGCTGTCCGCGCAGCGGCACGCCAGCCGGGGACCGCGGCATCGAGTTGCGCGGTCGGCATCGGCCCCGGCGCGAGCGCCGCCAGCAACGCGGCGATGCGTGTTCCGCGGCGGCTGCGCGCTTCGGCGTGCGCGATCTCGCCGTCCGCAGTCAGCGCGATCGCGGTCGTGGCGGGCGCCGGCAACGGGCGCGCCGAGCGCAATGCCGCCGGAACGGCGGTGTGCAGCACTTCGCCGAGCGGATGCTGGTAGTAGTGGGCCGCCCAGCGCAGTGTCGTCATCAGCTCGGTGCTGAGCAGCGGAGTTTCATCGAGCACACGGCCGGCGGTTTTCAGTCCGTCGAGCGGCAGCTCCGAGGTGTCGGCAAGCTCGACGACGACGCCGACGGCGTCGCGACGGCCGAACGGCACCAGCACGCGGCAACCCGGCAGTGCGGGCGGCGCGCCGGCTGCGGCGCGGTAGTCGAACAGCCGGTCGAGCGGGACGGGCAGGGCGACACGGAGAATCGATTTCATCGGCAACATGCGGCGCGAAGGCGCGGCGCGAGTGTAGCCTTGTCGCTCGCCGCGCAGCGCGAGAATGAGCAACGACGGCACATCGCGCAATCGTTTCCGTCCCTGTGGGGAGCTTGCGCGTTGTTTCTCACGAAACCGTCAGCAATATCGAGCAACCGTATGCTCTGTCGGGAGTTTTTTGTTTATCCACAAGCTATGTGGATAAGTCTGTGGATGATCGTGGTCGAGCGCTATCGCAAGGCCCACCGCTGCACGCGGGAAGTCTCGTTGGCGAATCTTTAATCAATCTGTAATATGCTTATAAAATCAATAGGTTGAGCATGATGACCGCATATTCAGCGGGATTTGATGCTGCGGACGCAGCAAGCGCTTCAACGATCGGGCGGGCTGTGTACAACAGGCTTGACAGCGCCGCCGGACTGAGTTGACGTCACCCCCGCCGAAACGGCGTCAACCGCAGGTGCGGACAAGCGTTTTAGCGAGCGATGATGACGAACGAAGAGCCCGCATGGTCGACGCAGCAGCCTGCCTGATGACCGCCATCGATGACGGGCGCCGGCACAAGGATGCGGCTGCGCGCGAGGCCACCGGCGCGCTCGAGCGGTTCCTGCGCGACGTGGAGCGGCGCGCGCTGCGAATGGCCGAATTCGGCACCGCCAGCCGCGAGGAAGCGCTCGATCTGGTGCAGGACGCGATGCTCGCCTTCGTGCGCCATTACGACGACCGGCCGGGCGAGGAATGGCCGCGGCTGTTCTGGCGCGTGCTCGACAGCCGCATCAACGACTGGCACCGGCGCCAGCGCGTGCGCGGCCGCTGGCGGGTCTGGTGGAGCGGCACCGGTGACGAAGGCGACGACGATCCGATCGCCAGCGCGCCCGATGCGCGCGAGCCCGGTCCGCTGGCGCGGCTTGCCGACGGTGAAGCGTCGATCGCGCTCGAGGCGGCGCTGCGCGCTCTGCCCTTGCGCCAGCGCCAGGCGTTCCTGCTGCGCCAGTGGGAAGGGCTGGATGTCGCCGCCACCGCTGCCGCGATGCGGTGCAGCGAGGGCAGCGTGAAAACCCATCTGTCGCGTGCGCTGGCGAATCTGCGCCGCGCGCTGGAGGAGCATCAATGAGCACGCCGCACAACGACAAGGAATGGATCGACCGCGCGACCGCGCTGCTCGATCGCTCGACCGAGGATCTGGATGCGGCGACGCTGTCGCGGCTCACGCGTGCGCGCCAGGCGGCGCTCGCACAACGACGGACGCATTCGCGGCGGTGGGTGCTCGGCGCGGGTTTGGCCGGTGCCGCGGCGGTGCTGTTCGGCGTCGCGCTCGGCCTGCATCAGCGCGTCGACACCTCGAATGTCCATGACGTGGCGCCGTTGCAGGCCGGCGACATCGACATGCTGACCAGTGACGACGATGCGCTCGATCTTTCCGAGAATCTTGATTTCTATGCGTGGCTGGATGCGCAGGGTGGGGACAAGAGTGGTTGAGCATCCACCATCAGCGGTTGAGCATCCACCATCGTCATCCCGGCGAAAGCCGGGACCCAGTGCCTTTGGTTGGAGGAAGACGCTGGGTCCCGGCTTTCGCCGGGATGACGAGGTGATGGGCGGAACCGGGGAGTCCCGTTTCTTTGTGCGCATCGCAAGCATGCTCACGTTGATTGCGTTGTTCTCGCTGAGCGCGCCGCGCGTACACGCGGCGACGCCGGGCGACGCCGTCGAAAATCCGCCGACGGCGAGCGCCGACGTCGAACAGGCGCAGGTGCCGTGGCCCGAACTGACGCCGACCGAGCAGGACCTGCTCGCCCCAGTCAGCGAGCAATGGCAGCAGCTGACGCCGCGTCAGCAGCAGCGCCTGCGTCGCAAGGCCGAGCGCTGGCAGGAGCTCGGACCTCTGCAGCGCGAAGCCGTCGAACGCCGCTTGTCGCGATTCGCCGCGATGACGCCCGAGCAGCGCGCCGCCGCGCGCCAGCGCTTCAAGGCATTCCAGCAGCTGCCGCCGGAGCAGAAGGCGCGCATGCGCGAAGCGTTTCGCCGCTACCACGCGCTGCCGCCGGAACAGCGGCGTGCGCTGCGCGAGCGTTTCGAAAACAGCCAGCCCGCGCAACAGCCTTGAAGCCGCGCGAATCAGCGTGCCGCGTCGTTGTCCGCCGCGCGCCGCGCATGCGTCGCGATGGTCGCATGCGGCCAGCCTGCGGCCGGCACCAGCACACGGCGCGATGCGGTGGCCGCGTCGCCGAAGCGGCGCACGCCGTCCTCGCGCAGACGTGGCGCGTGTTCGTCGAGATAGCGCTGCAGCGCGGCTTCGTCGACCAGCCGGTAATGCACCACCAACCCGCGCACGCCGTTCGCGTTCGGCTCGCGTCGTTCGAAGATTTCGGCGGCGAGAAAACCCGGCAGTTCGAGGATCTCCGCGGCGTGCGCGAGCAGCCATGCGCGATACTCGGTGAACACCGGCTCGCGTACGTCGATGCTGACTTCGTAGACGATCACGCGAACGTGAGGCTCGCCAGCAGCGCGAAGATCATCGCCGTCGTGACCATGACCGTGTAGAAGATGCCGATCATGCTGTACTTGATCGTGGTCATGAACCAGCCCTGGCGATAGACGCGCTTCTGCATCAGGAACAGATAGACCGGCAGCCAGATCCAGATCGCGGCGCGGATCAGATTGAATATCCAGTCCAGGCCCGGAGCGGCCTCGACGATCCACGCGCGCAGCAGGCTGATCAGCGCAAGCAGCAGCAGCGACATGAAAATGAAAGCGTGGCTGTGCAGCGCCACCATCAGATGTTCCATGTACAGCCGCCGCTTGAAGATGAAGAAGATCTTCAGCAGCACCGCGAACAGCGGCATCATCAGGCCGAGCGTCCACGGCAGACGCGCGAACACAGCTTCGACCAGATGGCTCGGGTTGCGCTTGGCCGCCAGGATGTTCTCCTTGGCGCGACCGGCCATGCTGTTGAGCTGCGCGTTGACGAACGCGGGCAGCCACGCGACCTTGATCGGATGCGTGGCCGGATCCCACGGCTTGCCGTCGAACATGAGGTCGCCGTCGTCGTCCGCGGACGGATCGACCGGCGGCGGCTGGCCTTTTGCCTTCGCGTCCGCGAGCGCGCGCAGGTACGCGATGCGCGCGTCGGCCTTGCTCTGGATTTTCGCCTGGGCGGTCTCCAGCGAAGCGACCGCTTCGGCCGGCATGTTCGGCGCCTTTTTCGCCGTGAGGATGCCGGACAGCGCCTCGGCCGTGCGCTTCTGCACGTCCGCCTCGGTCTTCGCGCTGGCGATGTCGTTGTTGTTGCCGTCGAGGTTCCAGTTGAAATCCTCGTTGCCGATGTTGAGCGCGAACTGGATCAGGAAGATCGAGATCAGGCACAGGAAGAAGAACAGGCGGAACGGCGTGACGTAACGCACGCGCCGGCCGGCGAAGTACTCGATGGTCAGGAAGCCGGGACGGAAATACAGCGGAAAAATCGTGCGGAAGATGCGCGAATCGATGTTGAAGATCGTGTCGAGCACATCCGACATCACGCTCGCCAGCTGGCGGATCATGCCCTTCTCGGGCTGGCCGCAGGCGTAGCAATAAGGCCCGTGCATCGGTGCGCCGCAATTGGCGCAGGCACGCGCGGCTTTTGGCACGACAACAGCCGGCGGTGGCGTTGACGGCGCGGTCTCGGCGGTGGTCGTCATGCGTGCGTCGTATCCGTCGAATACGTGGTTCGGTGAACGGGCCGGGCCCCCTCGCAGGGACGGCAGAAGATTGAACCACGAAGGACACGAAGAACACGAAGGAAAATGCCGGTTCTATCTTCGTGTTCTTCGTGTCCTTCGTGGTTCAATCTGTCGGGTTCCATCATCCGGGTTAGCGAATGATAGGGTGGGCCGAGGCCCACCCTATGAGTGCATGCGGACGCGCTCCCGCCTGTCGTCGGCTAAACTTCGCGGGCAGGTCCTCCCATGTCGATCATTCTACCCGCCAGACGGCCGCGCCTCGCGCGCGAGCTGAAAGAGATGCTGCGCCTCGCGCTGCCGCTGGTTTTCGGCCAGCTGTCGGCGATCGGCATGAACGTGATCGACGCGATGCTGGCCGGACACCTCGACGCGCACACGCTGGGCGCCGTCGCCGTCGGCACCAGCGTATGGACGCTCGCGATCGTCGCCGCGATCGGTGTGATGCTGGCGCTGCCGCCGACGGTATCCCAGTTGAACGGCGCCGGCCGCCGCGACGAAATCGGCGCCGTGTTCCGCCAGGCGCTGTGGCTCGCGTTCGCACTCGGCATCCTGCTATGGGCGTTCGTGCACATCGTCGGGCCGCTGCTGGTCATCGCCATCGGCGTCGATGCGAAGCTGCTGCCGGATGTCACGCGCTTCCTTCACGCCATCGCGTTCGGCGCGCCGGCTTTGACGCTGTTCTTCGCCTTGCGCGGCCTCAGCGAGGGTTTCGGCCTGACCCGGCCGACGATGTATTTCAGCCTGGTCGGCCTGCTGCTGCTTGGTCCGGTCGGCTACGTGATGATGTATGGCCGGCTCGGTTTTCCGGCGCTTGGCGCGCTCGGCAGCGGCATCGCGACCGCGATCGTGTTCTGGATCGAAGCGCTCGCGTTCCTGTTGTATGTCGCCACGCGCCGCCACTATCGTGAGCTCTGCCTGTTCGCACGTTTCGACCCGCCGCGTCCGGCGGCGATGGGCGAGCTGCTGCGCCTCGGTGTGCCGATGGGCATATCGCTGTTCATGGAATCCAGCCTGTTCGTCGCGGTCGCGCTGGCGATCGGCACGCTCGGCACCGATGTCGTCGCCAGCCACCAGATCGCGATCAACGTCGCCTCGGTCACCTTCATGGTGCCGCTCGGCATCGCCATGGCGACCACGGTGCGCGTCGGCCATGCGGTCGGCCGCCGCGATCGCGACGGCGTGCGCGATGCCGGCCTGATCGGATTCCTGCTGACCGTGGGCACGCAGGGCGTCTCCGCGATCCTGATGCTGACCGTCCCGCAACACATTGCAGCGCTCTACACGGTCGACGCCGCGGTGATCGCCCTGGCCGCGCAGCTGCTGGTGCTGGCCGGCTGGTTCCAGTTCTCCGACGGCATACAGGTCGCCGCCAGCGGCGCACTGCGCGGGCTCAAGGACACGCGGGTTCCCATGCTGATCACCACCTTCGCCTACTGGGGCGTCGGCATGCCGGTCGGCTGGTGGCTGGCGTTTCGTGCCGGCTACAGCGCGCGCGGCATGTGGATGGGCCTGATCGCGGGCCTGAGCATGGCCGCGCTGCTGCTGACGCTGCGCTTCTGGCGGCTCGCGCGCGAGCCGACCGTGCTCAGGGCCGCATGACCTCCGCGCCATGCCCCGGGTCGCGGTTATCAGTTAGGCTGATCCCGGCAGGTTGTTGAAAACCTGCCGGCAGACGGCATTTCCAGGGTAAGCGTGCTGCAAACCGGCCGCGAACGGCCCGCGCCACTTCAGTTTCCAGGAACGTTTCGATGTCCAAGGACCAACCCGGCGTGATCGTGCGGTTCGCACGCGGCTTCTGGAATGCGCTGAATTTCACGCGCCGCCTCGTCTTCAATCTGATCTTCCTGTTCGTGCTGGTGGTCTTCTTCGCCGCGGTGTTCGCCTCGCGTCCGGTGCTGCAACCGCGCACGGCGCTGGTGCTGGATCCGAAAGGCGCGATCGTCGAGCAGTACACGATCGATCCGATGCAGCGCGCGCTCGGCAACCTCGCCGGCGATCCACCGAAGGAAGTGCAGCTGCGCGATCTGCTGCGCGTGATCGACACCGCGGCGAAGGATGCGCGCATCGAGCGGATCGTGCTGGTTCCCGACGAGATCGCCGGCGCGGGACTTGCGACATTGCATGAGCTCGGCAACGCGCTCGATCGTTTTCGCGCCAGCGGCAAGGAAGTGATCGCGGTCGCCAACGACATGGGCCAGAGCCAGTACCTGCTGGCCGCGCACGCCGACAGGATCCTGCTCGATCCGGACGGCGCGGTGATGATCGAGGGTCTCGCCAGCTACCGCAGCTATTTCAAGGACGCGCTCGACAAGCTCGGCGTGCAGGTGCACCTGATCAAGGTCGGCCAGTTCAAGTCGGCGGCCGAGCCTTATGTTCTCAATGAGGCTTCGGATGCGGCAAAGGAAGCCGATCGTTACTGGATGGGCGGCATCTGGCAGGACTATCTCGCCGAGATCGCCGGCCTGCGCAAGATCGACGCGAATACGATCAGCGAGGACATCGCGCATTACGACGAACGCGTCGCCGCGCACCAGGGCGATCTCGCCGCGCTCGCGCTCGAGCAGAAGCTGGTCGACCAGCTGGCGACGCGCGCCGAAGTGCGCACGCTGCTGCGCGAGAAGGGCGCCGCCGACGGCAACGACAGCTTCCGCCAGGTCGACTTCAAGAATTATCTGGCGATGACGGCGCGCGAGACCATGCCGAGCTTCGGCTCACAAGTAGCCGTGGTCGTCGCACAGGGCGAAATCGTTCC
>Ga0193717_1000622_pt1 | contig 23005 bp, 21 predicted proteins | sample U2c2metaG_FD_145900 | JGI IMG/M metagenome (GOLD analysis project Ga0193717, IMG submission 145900) | Soil microbial communities from a riparian zone of the East river system, Colorado, United States - U2c2 | ecosystem: Environmental > Terrestrial > Soil > Riparian zone | place: USA: East River...
CGAATGCCGCTGCCTTATATGGTTCGAGGGCAGCCAACGGTGCAATTTTGATTACCACCAAGAAAGGAAAGAAAAATTCTGGTTTAGGAATATCCTATAATGGCAATTACATGGCTGCGCGCGTTTTACAATTTCCGGATATGCAGAATATTTATGGAGAGGGTACGGGGGGCCGTATGACGGGTACATTGGTCGGGCCCCTGGGTTCGGGTGTTATTCAGGCTGGTTCCAGCGGTAACCCGGCCCGTAACTGGGGTGCACCGATGTTAGGGCAGCCATACCTTGCTTATAATGGTCAATTAACTACTTATTCTCCTCAAGCAACCGTAACAGATTTATTTCAAACAGCCGGTACCTCAACACAAAATCTATCATTAAGCAATGCTGACGATAACAGTGCTTTCCGGCTTTCTTACAGCAGAACCGATGCCAATGATGTCATTCAAAAGCAAAATGTTGTGTCTAAAAATAATTTTCAACTTAATGTCAGCAGGCAATTTGCGCCATGGTTGAAAATAGAAACACGCATGCAGTATATACAGGAAACGGTAAAGAACAGAACAACCCGTAATGAAGATGCCTCCAATCCATTAAACTACATTAACAATGCCGTGCTTAGCATTCCTTTAAGCAGTTTAACAACCTGGAAAGATGCTAATGGCAATGCAATTCAGAACGGTAGTAATGCAGGTATTGAAAATCCTTACTGGGATATTAATGAAAATGCCAACAAGGATACCCACAATACAATAATTGGCGGCGTAACGGCCACGATCAGGATTTCTAAAGACCTACAATTCAGGGCACAGGAATCAGGAAATTTACTTTGGGGGAATCGTTATACATTTATTCAAAAAGGGTCTTTAAGCAACGTTCCGGGCGCTTATAACGAGTTCCAGCAAAACAACAAAGTATGGAATTCAGAAGGTTTGTTTTTATACAATAAACGTATTAAAGATTTTTCTTTTGTAGCTAACCTTGGTGGTAATTTGAGGGCTACCAATTATTATAATACACAAACCGGTACGGCATCATTAGCTGTTCATGATGTAAAAAACCTGTCGAACACAACCAGCATCTATACTGCCAGCGAGTCATTGGTAAGATCGCAGGTTAATTCAGTATATGGCACAGCTTCTGTAGGGTACAAAGAATTCTTATTTTTAGATGTAACCGGCCGTAACGATTGGTCATCAACCCTGCCTGCGGCAAATGCCTCTTTCTTTTACCCTTCGGCCAGCGGAAGCTTTGTGTTTACAGAGCTATGGAAAAACATACCTCCGGCTATATTAAGCTTTGGTAAAATAAGGGCTTCTATTGCCAAAGTGGGTAATGATACAAGCCCGTATAATTTATATTCTTTATTTGGCAATGGTGGCAGTTTTAACGGCATCAATTATGTAACCTTCGATCAGCTGCTGAAAAACAGCAACTTAAAACCAGAGTTAACCACCTCTACCGAAATAGGCCTCGAACTACATTTCCTGAACAACCGGATTACGCTTGATGGTGATGTTTATAAATCAAAATCTATTAACCAGATACTTACTGGTTTTACCCCTCCCGAATATGGGTTTAACCAACAAATCATCAATGCCGGTGCTGTGCAAAACAAAGGTATTGAGATTACCCTGTCGGGCACGCCAATAAGAGGCAAAAATTTTAGCTGGGATGCCATTTATAACTTCTCGGCAAACCGTAATAAGGTGCTTTCTTTAGCTCCGGGTATTTCATCTATCTTACTTGGCCAGGCTGTAACCGGCAGTGTTTATGCTGAAGTAGGGCGACCTATTGGCGTAATACGGGCGCAAGATCAGGCCTATTCCAGCGACGGCCTGGCTATAATTAACCCTAATGGTGCTATACCTTATTATACCAGCGTTAATCCAATAGTTGGTAACGCCAGCCCGAGCGCGTTAATGTCTTTCGGGTCAACATTCAGATACAAAAGATTGAGCTTTAATTTCCTGGTTTCCAGCCGTATTGGCGGGTCTATTTATTCGGGAACCGCTTTCAGATACCTAACCTCCGGAGTTTCGGCGGCAACATTGCAAGGTCGTGACCAGTGGCTGTTTAGTGATGGCGTGCTGGGCGAGACCAGCAATGAACAAAATGGAACAACTACGCTGTATAATTTACCTTACCCGGCTGCATCTCGCTCAAAAGGTTCTATATTCCAGGGGTATTACCCGGTGTTAGGAGCCAACGGTCAACCCGTTTTAGATGCCAGCGGAAATATGATAGCCAACCTGAATGCCCCAAATACAAGATACATATCTCCGCAAACTTATTGGCAGCAGGTAGGGGGGCATATTGCACACTTATATACCTATGATGCTTCTTATGTTAAGCTTACACAGGTAATTATTGGTTATTCTTTCAACACAAAATGGTTGCCATCTGCATTTAAGGGTGCGGCTATTTCACTCGTCGGACGAAACGTTTGGACTATATTTCAAAAAACACCAAAGGGTATTGATCCCGAATCTGCTTCTTCATCAGGAAATGGACAGGGACTTGAAATGGGCGGGTCTTTGCCTTATGCAAGCTACGGTGTTGACTTAAAACTTTCATTCTAAACAACTATGAAAAAGATTATCATATATCTTACCGTATTGCTTACGGGCTTTACTGTATCGTGTACAAAAAATTTCACGACACTTAATACCGATCCATCGCGATTTGCTTCGGCTGCGCCCGAAGCAATCCTAACAGGGGCTTATCTAAATACGATCAATAAATTAGAGAGTAACAATATTGCTTATCTGTGGGAATATACGCACTTAGTAGACCCGTCTGGCCGCTATATAGGAGGAGACGAAGGCACATGGAAAATGATGTATATTAACGTTTTAGGCAATACCGCGCAGCTTAAAAAGCTGTACCAAGGTAATGCTGCCTATACTAACCGGGTTGCTATTGCTGACATTTGGGAATGTTATGTTTTTGCTTATCTGGTAGGTACTTACGGCCCAATACCATATAGCAACGCCGGCAAAACCGATAATCCGGATGTTGAATATGACGATGAAAATACGATCTACACCTCTATACTTAGCCGCTTAAAGGCAGATGCCGCAGCTATTAACGTTAATGGCGATAAAGTAAACCCCGATGTTATTTTTAATGGCAATTTAACCCAGTGGATAAAATTTGCCAACTCATTAAGGTTACGTATTGCACTACGGGTACAGCATAATTTGCCGGATGTAGCTGCAACCAACATTAAGGAGGTGATGTCGAACGAAAGCGCGCTTTTGACATCAGACGCAGACAATGCTAAGTTTGCTTACGGCACAGCAACCGGGAGCCAATCGCCGTATTATACCTCACTGGTTTTGGGTACGGCATACCTGGGTACCGCAGCGCCTGTTATGAGTGATTACGTGTTTACTTATTTTAGATCATACCACGATCCGCGTTTAGATGCTTATTTTCAAAAAGCTGCAACACCGTTTAACATTACAGATACCTTAACCAGTACCCAAAGTAGTTTGCATTATGTGGTAACTTACCCTATACCCCATCTTGGGCAACCTAAGGCAGCTCCAAGCCAAACTGCGTCTATCAATTGGGGGATACCTACACCTCCGTTTAGTGGAGCAACCGTTCCGGTTAATTATAGCACCCTGCCTGCCGCTTTAACCGCCGCCACCCGTCCGTTTTATATCATGACCTATGCCGAAGTTTGCTTTATGAAGGCAGAGGCCGCTCTGAAAGGTTATGGCGGTTCGCAATCGGCCGACCAGTACTATTACGCTGGTATAAACGCCAATTTTGCTTTTTGGGGCTTAACAGCTTCTCAGGCCTCCGCTTATCAGGCTCAAAACGGTATTAAATGGGGAACCGCCGGGAAGGGGTTTAATTATGACCTGGGCTTTATTAATACCAGCATTCCGGCTGATAACATGACCAAGATCTGGATTCAGGAATGGCTCAATTTTTATGACGATGGGGCTTTTGATGCATGGTGCTTACAACGCAGAACCCACAACCTGATACTGCCGCCGCATACCAATCCGGGTAATAACCCGGGCACAAATGGAGTTTATGCCAATTTACCCGATCGCTGGTTTTATCCTGTTCAAAGCGAAATTAACACCAACCCTACAGGGTATGCCAATGGTGTAAAGCTTTTGGGCAGTCCAGGCGATTACGTGTTTACCCCGCTAAAAATAGAACCATCTTATACCTATCCGGACTGGTCAAAAGCGAATGCTTTTGTTGACTACAGCTTTGTAGAAAAGTGGTATGGTAATAACATAGAAGATTTAGCAACAGCAGGTATAAAATATACCGTGTTATCTACCTATTAATAACCTGACAAAAAAGATTGAAGATGAAAAATAAAAGATTATACATCATTAGTTGTTTTACACTACTGATCGTAACAGGATTGTTTTCCTGCAAAAAGAATGAACCAGGTGTAGCAGATAACTTTCTGAACTACAGTATTCCCGATGTGCCGGTTACCTCAAATTATACCGTAGGTGCATTTTATTATACCTTTGGTTCATTTAATGCGAATATTACTCAAAAACCTACGGTGGGTGGGCCGGGGCCTTATTTTTATGCTAATGGTATACCAGCTCTGGGTACAACGGCTGCACCAATACTTACACCGGCCATTATGAATCAGCACGTTGCGGATGCGCAACTGGCTAAAATAGATTATTTTATCTTTTCTGTCCGTTCGCCAAACCTCGACAATACCAACTTTAAAGCTGATTCCAATGCGATTGTTAGCTTCCTGAATGCTGCAAATTCATCTAAAATGAATTTTGCCATTTCTTACAACTTAAATATTGGTTTATTTGGTGTCACCAATTCTGGTGGTACCAGCGGTAATGGTGTAACTATTGAAACCAATGCGGCAAAGCTGACAACCTTTTACAACGATTTTAAAAGACTGGCTTACTGGATGACCAAGAGCAATTACCAGAAAGTGAACGGTAAATATCTCATCGTTATCAATAACGCCCAGGACCTTAACTCTAATAGTAACGCTACGCTGTACAAACAGATCAGGACCAATTTATCGGCCATGGGTTTCGAGCTTTATATTGTTGGGATGCAAAACCGGTGGTCGCCGCCAGAGCGTTTTTTCTACCGTTTTCAGAGCTGTACCGATGCCATGTATGAAGATAACATGTCTGATTACGCCGGTGACATAGACAGGTATAACCTTTTTCCTCAGATGTGCGACCAGAATTTCGCCTACTGGAAAACAACAGTGGAGTCATGGAACCAGGAATTTATTCCATGCGTTATGGCCGGCTATAATTATCAAATTGCCAACTCAACCTCATCAAATTTAAGTGTTCAGAGGACGGCAGATGGCGCCTATTACAAAACGTTCACCAATATAGCCAAACGCAATGCATCAAAGAGCAGGCTCATCTTTATAAATTCATTTAACAACTTCAGTGTCGATTCGCAGATAGAACCGACGCAGGGTTACGGTAACGTATACCTTGATTTGACAAGGACAGGTTTCAAAGTCAATTAATTGATAAAAAACGAAGCCTTCAGCGAAAGCTGGAGGCTCTTTTTTTGTGGGATTATGCAGTTACAAACTTCAAGAGCGGTAATTCCGTTTTATTTTGCACCAATATTATTTATAGGTATTTACCGTTAACCCTGTTTTCCCATATTTTTTCTGGTATTCCTTTGGGTTTATGGCAACATGTCTTTTAAATATTTTCCTGAAAAAACCAATGTCATCATAACCACATTTGAGTGCTATCTGCTCAATATTATCATTGCTGTTTTCAAGTAACTTTTTTGCTGCTTCTATACGTACACGCTGCAAATATTCAAGAGGGGTATTGCTGGTAGCGCCCTCAAAACGGCGAATAAAATTCCGGATACTCATGTAGCATTCTCCGGCTAATTTTTCGATAGATACAGCATGCTGATAATTTTTTTCAATAAAGGTCTGTGCTTCCATAATCTTTTCATCGGAGTGAGTCCGTTGAAGCTGAAAAACTGAGAATGTATGCTGGGGTTGCTGATGGGTATTGATCATTAGGATTTTCGACACCGTGATAGCTTCCTCATGTCCAAAAAACTTTTCAATAAGGTATATCATAAAAGTGGTAAAAACGAAAGCCCCGCCGCATGTATAAATGTTGCCCTGATCTACAATAATTTTATCGTCCTGTACCTGTACTTCCGGATATCTTTGTCGAAACATATCTGCAAACCTTAAATTTGTTGTCACTTTTTTACCTTTAAGTAATCCGGTTTCAGCAAGTAAAAAGGCCCCTATGCAAATACTGGCTAAATCAGCATTTTTTGTGTGCTGTTGCTTTAACCAGTCAATAAGCATGCGCTCGTGATTTACAACATGATCAATTTTTGCGGAACGCATAGCAGGAATGATCACCAGGTCATACACCTGTTCAATTGCCAGTTGTTCTTCTTTACCTGTGTCTAATGCTTTGCGCCATAACTTTTTTTTATACGCTCTTATATAATCAATCCCTATATGATGTTTTAAAGAGGCGTCTGTGAGTTGAGGCTGCACATGATCTAATGTACTCCATATTTCAGCTGGGCCGGTTACACAAGTAGCAACAGCGTGTTCAAAATTAAGTATGGCTATGCGCATAAAAATACTTTGAGATAAAACTGATCAATAGGTATAAAGGTATCCTTCACGTGGCAATATCAACTAATTTAATTGTCATTTCTGCCACGCTAATATCTCTGCAGATCCACTTATTTTTGACTTATTAAAGTTTCTGACTTTTATAGTTGCCTGAAAAACAGGTAACGGCAGATATTAATGTGATAAAACATAAATCAATAAAAAAATGAAAACATCAGATTTCACCACTACCTTTTTGGTAGACCAAACCCCGCAGGAAGCTATTAATGCCATCAAAAACATTCGCGGATGGTGGTCAGAAGGAGTTGAAGGAAGTACAGACAAACTTAATGATGAATTTATCTATCATTATAAAGATATTCATTACTGTAAAATGCAATTGATTGAACTGGTTCAGGATCAAAGAGTGGTTTGGCTGACTCTTGACAATTATTTCAAATTCACTAAAGACAAAAGCGAATGGATAGGCACAAAACTCGTATTTGATATTTCGCGAAAAGATAATCAAACAGCGATAAGATTCACGCATGAGGGTTTGGTTCCTCAATATGAATGTTATGAGATCTGCAGAGAAGCATGGACCAATTACATACAGAACAGTTTACGCAACCTGATCACTACCGGCAAAGGAGAACCCAACCCTAAAGAAGTTGATGGTTTTAATGCCGAGCTGGCAGCAAAGTGGAAAATTAACTAATAAATATCAACCTGGAAATTAAAATGAAAACACGCGATTTTACAACTACCCTACTGGTAGACCAAAACCCTAAAGAAGTTTTTAACGCTGTAAATAAACCACAAAACTGGTGGTCGGGCGAAATTGAAGGCAGTTCAGCCAAACTGAACGACGAGTTCACCTATCGCTATAAAGAAATTCATTTTTCAAAGCAGCGAGTAGTTGAAATGATCCCTGATCAGAAAGTGGTATGGCTGATTACCGACAGCAGCATCAATTACACGGAAGATATTAATGAATGGACCGGGACAAAGGTCAGTTTTGAAATTACTGAGAAGGACGGAAAAACGGAACTCCGTTTTTCGCACATCGGTTTAGTTCCCGAAATTGAATGTTTCGACGCCTGTTCAAGCGCATGGACCCAGCTTGTCCATCAAAGTTTAGCCAGTTTAATCACCTCTGGTGAAGGCCGGCAACTGGTTTTAGCCTGAACAATAGTTTTACTATCATGAAAGATCAGGATTTTAACACCACCCTATTGGTTGACAAGTAATAGGGTGGTGTTAAAATCCCGGGCGGCTTATTCTGGAGAATAAGGGTTGCTAATAGTTGACCGAAACAACAATCAGGACTCAAATGAATGTGCATTTTTCACCCTACCTGTTGTAGACGGCTACATTTGGAGTGCAAAAGATCAAATTGCCGGTTTAAGGTTAAAAGCAATAGTTGACGGAAAAGGAATATTACTGCAGGGAAAGGATCCTGAATTCATCAAAACGGGGCCGTCAGCAATGCGTATTAACTGGCCTTTAACATCGGTTGAAGGAACGCTTGAAGGTAATTTGAGTGAGAAACAAATTGAAATGAAACTGGTGACTCCTAGGCCCATCGACTGGTTTTTCGATCTGAATACGGCGGATGGCATTAAGCTGCCTTTTACCAGGGTAAATAATAAAAGCCTGGATTGCCGGTTTGAGGGTATGAACGATTCAGTTAAAGCCAGCGAAGGGTTTTTTACCAGGCCAGATAACCCAGGTATATTAAGAATCAGCCCGCAGGTGAATACCATCACATTAAACCTTGCTGAAACATCAAACGAATAAAATTATTGATGAATCCTGAGCTGCCAGATCGCCAGGCAGCGATGAACCGCTTTACGGTAAGTAGCGTGGCTTTTTTGTTTGCGAGCAAACAGGGGGCTTGCGATGTTTTAGGCCGAAGTTTAAGTAACTTCGACCAGTAAGAGCTTTTTGATATTACTGAAATATATACTTAATCCGTACTTTTAGTCACGAACTATAGACGAGCTATTTTTTTGCTCATGGCGGCTTTTTTCTTCATGGCATGGACGACAGAGCAGTTGAAGGTTTTTCATATCACTATTACCCCCTATAAAAAGGGGTAATATATGGTCTATTGTGAGATCATTCCAATCTAACGCCTCTTTACATAGATTACAACATTGTCCATCCCGCGCTATCAAAAGTATCTTTAGGTTTGTCTTAACTGATGTTTTGTTAAAGGATCCTGCACGACTTCTTCTTACTTTTTGCTTTTTACGTCTTCTTCGATGATATGATAAGTTTCGCCTAAAATTGGTGTCTATATAGTAACGTATTCCGTGTGTCTTTGCATACGGATACATCCTTATAATGGATTTTAGCATACGCTTCAAATACCTAAGGATCGTTTCGCTGGGGCGTATTTTGTAGTACGGGGCTTTTTCGTTATACTTTAAGAAACTCATGTTCTATGCAATTTAATCGATGGGTGTAGGGAGCCTTACTATCAAAGGCTTTTTTACTTTGGGTTTGTGCTTTTACTGAATCTTTAAATGCACTGCTATTGCATTTAAAGACATGTTTTGACTCGCTTCCCCTAAGCTTTCCCCTTTTATGCTTTGTAATTCGCTGTTTGTATTATTTTTGTTTACAGCATTTTTTTTCTTATCATTGCCCGCATAATCATAAGTACGCCTATATGTAATAAATAATTTCTTTCAGGAAAATAAACAGAGCCATCAGAGCGGGTTCCTGTAATTATTCACTCTTTAAAGAAATTAATTATGCTTATTCTTCAAGGCGTTACTTACATACATCCCAACAGAGATTTATTGTTTGCTGATATAAATCTCATCATCAATAAACAGGATAAGATTGCATTAATAGGCAGTAACGGGGCAGGGAAGTCCACCCTTCTGAAAATCTTAGCCGGAAACTTACCTCCTGCAAGCGGACATGTTAAAGCTGGTTCAAGGCCTTATTATATACCGCAGCTTTTTGGCCAATACAATAACTATAGTGTAGCTCAAGCCCTTCGGGTTGAGGATAAATTAAAAGCGTTTAAAGAAATTCTTGAGGGCAATGTAACCGATGAAAATATGACATTGCTTGACGATGACTGGGCGATTGAAGAACGGTGCAAAGAAGCCTTTACACATTGGAAGCTTAATGAATTGGACCTGTCTCAAAAAATGGGAACCCTCAGTGGTGGGCAAAAAACAAAAGTTTTCCTTGCAGGAATCAGTATACACCGACCCGAAACAGTTTTACTGGATGAGCCAAGCAACCATTTAGATACGTTCAGCAGAAACATGCTTTATCATTATATAAAATCCACTAACAATACTTTAGTGGTGGTAAGCCATGACAGAACCTTATTAAATCTCCTTGATAACGTTTATGAACTCAACAAACGGGGGATAACAATTTATGGCGGCAATTACGATTTTTATGCGGAGCAAAAAATGACTGAAAGCGATGCATTGAATCAGGATTTGAAAAGCAAAGAAAAGGCGCTCCGTAAAGCGAAAGAAACAGAGAAGGAATCGCTGGAAAGGCAACAAAAGCTGGATGCCCGTGGAAAGAAAAAACAAGAAAAGGCGGGGCTTCCTACTATTTCCATGAAAACGTTTAAAAACAATGCCGAGAAAAGCACTTCACGTATGAAGGGTGTTCATGCCGAAAAAGTGGATGCCATTTCGTTGGAGCTGAATCAATTGCGCAAAGAATTGCCTGATATGGACAAGATGAAGATGGGTTTTGACAATTCTGCACTTCATAAAGGGAAAATATTGGTTACTGCAACGGAGGTTAATTTTGGATACGTTGATCAATTGCTTTGGAAACAGGCATTTAACTTTCAGATCACAAGTGGTGAACGTATTGTAATTAAAGGGCTAAACGGCTCTGGCAAGACAACTTTAATAAAAATGATTTTGGGTGAACTTAAACCCCGGTCAGGAACAATGGAGAGCGTTGCTGTTAAAGCCATTTACATTGATCAGGACTATTCATTAATAGATAACAATCTTAACGTTTATGAACAGGCACAACAGTTTAATTCTGGTGTATTGCAGGAGCATGATATAAAGATTCGCTTAAACCGATTTTTGTTTACAAAAGAATACTGGGACAAACCTTGTAAAGCGCTTAGCGGCGGAGAGAAAATGCGATTGATGCTTTGTTCCTTAACGATAAGTAATCAGGCCCCTGACATCATTATATTAGATGAACCCACAAATAATCTGGACATTCAAAACATCGAAATTTTGACCGCCGCGATTAATGCGTATAAGGGAACGCTCATCGTGATCTCTCACGATGAATATTTTTTGAATCAGATAAATATAGAACATTCAATGCTTATCGGGTAGTTTGTCATTTTGTATCAACAAGTACAAACCATGTTGTTAAAGAGGCATAAAATAACCAGTTTACGGGTTACCTGAAAAAATACCAAAACAAAAAAGCTGCAAATCTATAATTTGCAGCTTTTTTGTTTGTATGACCGTATAGAACTTAAAATTAACCCTGGCCTGGCTGATACATTCTTTTTTCAACAGGTTGGTAATATTCATTTAAGTTTTCCGGTATCCTGGAGTTATAGCCCAAAACCTGCCTTAGATGTTCACTCAACCCCTCGCCAAAGGTGTAGCCCAATGCCCTGGGATAATCCAGTTGTGGCTTAAAGAACGGACGGGTAAAGGCCATGGTTAGCGTTCGTCTTTTCCCATCTGTGTTGTTTTTTCCAGCGGCGTGCCATAAGTTGGAGTCAAACAAAATAATGCTGCCTTTTTTTGCCGTGGCGCGTTCGGCATTATGGTAAAAATAATCGTCTTCTGGCTTATCATCCTGCTTGTGAGAGCCCGATAAAAAATAGGTCGCCCCATTTTCAAGGGTAAAATCATCTAAAATAATCATCATTTGGATCATCATTTTAAAATCTCCTGTAAAACTTCTTATATCCCTGTGGATATTCTGAACATATGGCTTGTCATCTTTTAAATTGATCACTGCTCCCAATGAATTTAGGATGTAGTTTCCTTCTAAAAAATGCTTTATTTGATTTTCACAATATCTTTGTTCGAGAAATTTTAAAGTAAAAGTATCTCTTTCTACAAGATGGTGAAGTGTTCCGTTCATATTTGCACTTATTCCATTTGCAATTTGAATTTCGCGTCTTACCTCATATGCCTTTACCAATGAATCGGTAATTTCTTCAATAAAATCAGCATCCATCGCATCTTCATAAACAATCCACCCATAATCAGCCATCGTCTGATCAAAGGTAGCTATGTCAGCATCCGCATATGTAAATTTATTTTTCATGTTATTAATTGGGGTTAAGGTTAATTTAAGCAGTCATGGTTTCTATATTTGAAATATATGCCTGTGTATTTCTTTTTGGCTGACGATATAAGGGGAAGTAATTGGATCCGGCATTGACATCCACGCCGGCTTTTAAAACAAGGTCATTATAAGCAGTGTTATCATTGATGTAACACCATATATAATCTTTTACTTGTAAATCTGAGAAATACCTTTTGAATGTAAAAAGAGAATCTTCTTTACCACCTACTCCGCCCCCAAGATGGAAGATCTTTTTTCCAAGTCTTCTTCCAATCATACTGATTTCGTCTGTTAATAATTTGCTCGGGGATTCTTTCAAATATTCTGGTGACGTTGCCGAAAGGTGATTTCTGATAATGCTATTTGACAATAAAAGAAGGGCACCGCAAATAAGTTCCGGTCCATCGTAGATAAGAAGAAGTTTGTTTTCAAAACGCTCTACATTAAGGAGATTGGCGAAGTATTGCTCATCAAAATAGTAATTTGGTGAGGCATTAACCCGATCCATGTTTTTGTAATACATTTCAGTGAAGTTTTTAATTCCCTCCTGGCTGTTGAGCTCCTTAATGATATAGCCTTTTTCACGCAACTTTCTTATTTGACGGAAAAGCCTTTTATCATATTTACTTCTTTGATCTTCAATAGACAAGGAAAGGTCCATATATAGGGTTGTTCCATTTTCCTGTAAACCGCCAATGCTTTCCAATATATTATACTGATTAACGAATGGATGCAGCCTTGAAAATATGCAAACCGCGTTTTCTTCTTTCATGAAATTCATAAAAGAGGTTTTAAAAGACGCGATTGTTTGCACCGATAAGCTCGAAAGATCAATACTAGCTATCGGCCCACAATAACCATAGGCAGAAGTCATGTCGAAAAATAGAGAATTTTCGATTTTTCTTTTAATTACTGGCAATGCAATAAAGAAGCCCTCTTCCTCATATACAAATAAAAGAGGTTCTCCTTCTTGATTTAAAGAATGATAGTTCCAGGTATGAAAAACCTCGTGTATTAGAGACTTGTCTATATAAGCATCCCATTCTTTTTTATTTCGAATGGTAAAGTTTTGGGGATACATAATTTATTTTAGTTTAATACAATTGTTAATAATGTTCTTTTATTCTTATAGGCATTGTTCACTGTTCTTAGCCTTTTTACAGAAAAAAAGATGATAAATGACGCTTAAAAGGCCTTGATGTGGCGCTGAGCCTTTCTGATAATAACTGAAGTATAGGTAATGTACAGGTAACTACTGTTCAAATATCGGGCGGAGTGGTAAATGAAAAACACCTGTCTGCAATTAGTAGCTGTTTAATAACCATAGGGCAGCAAAAAAGTAACAGGAGGTTAATTGCATGGGCAATGATGCCCTGCAAGAAAATAAAGATTATAAATAATGACTAAAGGAGATACAATACAGTATCGTACGCTTGACGTATCCTTTGCCGCTTTAACTCAAATAATAAGTATCTTCTTAAATATAGCAACAGCAATCTTTTTTTCCGGATGCTGCGATAGGTGAAATGTTTAATGATCAGGTTAAAATCACTGACCATCATCTCCAGGCGGGCTTCTTCTTTGATCATACTCCATATTCCGCCAACATGATTACGATAACAACTCATTACCTCTGGCATTACATATAATTTACGGCCGGTATTATATGTTGCAAAAATTTTTAACATTTTATCGGCCGCATAACAGGTAAAGTACCAGGGCTTTTCAAACAATTCATACACCTCAGGAATATTGTGATATACTACCGAAGCGGTTTTTGTTTCCACCTGTTTCCCTATAAGCAGGTCATTATAAGTATGTACCAATGGAACAGGCTTAGGGTCAACATACAGCTCATTCCCATCTGTGTCAACTACCTGCGTATAATGGCAGCAGATGACATACGCTGGATTTTGTTCTAAAAAGTCAACCTGTTTTTGTAATTTGTAAGGGTCTATCCAATAATCATCCCCATCACAAAGCGCAATGTATTTCCCCTTACAAACATTAACGGCATTAATCATGTTAAGATGCGGACCTACATTTTTTTCAGGAGTCATCACTTTGATTTTATCCGGATACTTTTCCTCGAATGATTTAAGTATTTCGGATGTCCCGTCGGTAGAGCAATCATCACCAACAACAATATCAAATTGAAAGTTTGTTTTCTGCATCAAAAAGCTCTCAACGGTTTGGGCAATAAAGTCCTTTTGATTGTAGGCTGAACAGCAAACGCTGACCATCAAATCCTGTTTTACCATAATACCCAAATTATTTTTACACGTTCAGTGTAAATTTTAAACGGCTTATTTTTTTTGTCAAATTCTACAGCTAACGGATGGCCAATATATCTGAGGCCGATAATTCCAATATTATTTTTATTTGGTTGCATTGTTATTATGAAGATTTAATGCTTAGCTTGATATGCTGAAAATATAATGCTGATTATCCGAGCTAAAAAGGGTCAATTTGCTGGTTGGTCACAGCTTCGCAAGCTCACTTACATGACCCATTTTAAAATAATTATTTTTTGAATTAAATATCAACGAAAGGGGGTAATTGCAGATGAACGTGCTTTATTACAATCCCTTTTTATATTATTAATATTTAATCGCAGACCGGTAATCTGATCTGCCCTTTTAAATTTAGCGCAATATTACGCTACCCGCACTGGCGGAGTTTTCTATTTTCGCTATAACTTTAATATGAAGCTTTGTGTAAGGCTTTTATTCATCAGAACAAAAAGGTTAATAATTTTTCTTTTGTTTTATCAAATGTATTTATTTGGTGTTCAATAATAAAGCAACTTTTCAATTTAATATAAAATTGTAATTTACCCCCGAATATTTACACTTGTTGTAAATATATTTATACAATAAGTGTAAAGTTATAGTATACCAAAATTCAGACTAATTAGTAAATTATTTTTTTGATTCAGGTTTTGCTACGCTGATTAAAAGGATGCTCATGTCATTTAGTTAATGGATACTTACTATTCATTTTTAGTCAAATTATTTGCAAATATTATAGCGTAATATGTATTTGTAATGTACTGGCTGGATACAATATCAGCAATGCAAAAGCGCTAAATTCCTCATCACCACGCGCCTTCGGCTACCTGCTGTACATTTATTTCACAAACCTTTATTGGTAGCTTACCGTTAATGTTAGATGCCGGCAGCATAATAATTGGCTAAAAAGCCGGAGCGGAAAATTTTTTTTTTCGAGGATGTCCAATTTCTATAATCTCAATCATTATTGGAGTATAATTTAATATGCAACAAAAATTAGAAATAAAATGAAACAGAGAGTTAGCGTTTTCGAAAAAGGACAAGGTGCCATGAAAGCCATGTATGGCTTAGGGATATACCTGGCGAAATCACCAGTGGAGCAATCGCTTTTAAATTTAATTTATTTCAGGGTGTCGCAAGTTAATGGCTGTGCTTATTGCCTTGACATGCACGCTAAAGATCTGCTTGCAAAAGGCGAAACCGGGCAGCGTCTTTTTGTACTGGATGCATGGCGCGAAGCCCCTTTTTATACGGAACGCGAGCGTGCCGCACTTGCCTGGGCCGAAGCCCTGACAAAACTTGCCGGACCAGTCCCCGATGCTATTTATGAAGAAGCAAGTAAACAATTTTCTGAAGAGGAATTGATCGATCTGACGATGGCGGTTATCGCCATAAACAGTTACAACCGTATTAATCTTGCTTTCCCTGCCCCCGCTCTTGTTGGATCGTATAAACCAGGTGCACACGCGGTGTAAGTAATAGAGAAACCTTAGCCATAGTGGTGCTTATCCCTTGTTTCCCAAGGCTTAAAGCGTGGGCTTATGCCGGTGCGTTCTTTGATCTTACGGGAGCAGCCACCTCACATTTAGCGGTTGGCGATAGCCCTGTACAATTGATACCGATCATTTTTACAGGGCTTTTGATCGCTTCCCGGGCGCTTCGTCCGCCAAGCCGCCGCTACTTAGCGCGCGGCAGCCTGTATGCATAACCATTGACAAACGCCTTTGATTAAAGGCGTGTGTGGGATAAGTAAATTACGATGTATTATTTAGTCAGCCGTATGTTTAAGCCTTTTCTCAGGGTGTTATGAATTTCTGCGATTGAGTCAGTATAATTGATAAGATCGTCAATCTCTTCAAGTGACGCGCTGGAGATGACACTGGCTTTATATTGAAAATTAGATCCCGGTTCTCCCGCTGCTCCAAAGTCCCCTGTACACTTCACTTCAACAGCATCTATGGAGATTCCACGTTTGTTTGCTTCCCGGTATATGTCGTTACAAAAACAGGTTGCTAAAGCTAAAAGAAGAAGCTCACCCCCATTAATGGATGACCCATATCCTGTAGACTTGGGTAAGATCATTACGGCTTTAGTGTCTCCGTTTGTTTGTACAGCAATTTCATGTTGATTATAGCTGCTCTTTACCGTTGCAGAAATGTTCATAAAAGAAAGGTTACAATTAGCTTGTGTTTGGTGCGTGGATAAAGAACAGGTACGCGACATTCTTTATCATAAAGATAACAATGATAATTAAATCAAATTGTAACAAGCTATATGCTTTTTGACAGAATTAACATAAAGGTAATACGGGAGCATTTATTTTGCCGGTGGTTCCCAAAGACCCACAAAATATCATGTTAAAAAAATCAATAATACTGCATTTGCTTGCTTTGCTTTTCATGGCATCAATGGCAAATGCACAGGGGCAGTCAAAACCTAAAGAGCTAAAAACAATAATCGTTTTTTTTGATGGCCTGAGACCAGACTATATTACACCCGAAGCAATGCCTAACCTGTATGCATTCAGCAAGCGGGGGGCGTACGGTAAACAACACCATAGCGTTTATCCAACGGTAACCCGTGTAAATTCATCGGCATATTCAACAGGCAGTTATCCGGCCAAAACAGGCTTAATGGGCAATACGGTATATTTTCCGGAAGTGGATAAATTAAAAGGGTTAAATACAGGTGAGGCGGCAGACCTGAACAGGATCACCAAGGCCACAAACGGCAATTTACTTACGGCCATATCGCTGGGCGAATTATTACAGGCTGCGGGCAAACGGATGATGGTTTTTAGTTCGGGCTCAACCGGGCAGGCATTGCTGCAAAACCATAAAGTTAGCGGCGGCGCCATCGTTAACCCATCCATGATCCTTCCCGAATCATTTAAAGATACCGTAGTAGAGGCTATTGGCCCGATACCTGAGCATGCAAAACCTAATACGCCGCAGCATAAATGGGTAGCTGATGCATTGATCAGATTTGGTTTGGCTTCGAATGGCCCTGATGTAAGCGCTATCTGGTTTTCTGATCCTGATGGTACTGCACATGAAGACGGTATAGGCGCAGAAACATCCATGGCTTCCATCAAATCTGTCGATCATGAGTTTGGCCGCATCCTGGATTCACTGAAAAGTAAACACCTTGATCAAAGTTATAATATCATTGTTTCTGCCGATCATGGTTTTATAAGCCACGCCGGGGGCGGCGGCAATGTGGCAGGGCTGCTGATTGCCAAAGGGTTGAAAAAGGATAAGTTATCAGATGATGTAGTAATGGCCGATGGCGCTATTTATGTAAAGAACCATGATAAAGAAACAATTAAAAAAATAGTAGCTGTTTTGCAGGAACAGGAATCTGTGGATTTAGTCCTTACGAAGTACATATCGCCTTGCTTGCCTCAGGACCAAGTTTTAAAAAGGGTTTTGAAAGTGAGTTGCCAACTTCAAATGTTGATATAGCGCCTACAGTATTGCATCTGCACAATCTCCCGGTGCCGCAGCAAATGGACGGACGGGTTGTATATGAACTGTTAACGGAAAAGGTGCCGGCAACGGCCCCTTTAAAAGCCCAAACAGACAATATCGTAACTGACGTAAATGAGCCCTGGGGAATCTACAAGCTGGTGCTGCACCGTACTGTATTAGGTAAATATATTTATACCGATTATACCAGTACAACCCGGGTTTTAAAAAAGTAAATTATTCTATCAATTAATGCTATAAGGCCTTAAAGAATTGCTTAAATAATTATTTGTGATCCTGTTTTTATTTGATCATGATGCCGGCATCCTTAAAGCCGGCCAGATCTGCTATGGAAGGATCCTTCTCGGTGATCAGTGCATCAATGGCATTGGCGGCACATACATAGTATGGATCTGATGCGCCTAACTTGTCATAAGTAGATAAGGCAATGATGTATTTGGATGTTTCGATCATCGCCCTGTCAACCAAACTTTCCTGGTAATCGAATCCTGTCATGCCAATTTTTAAGTCAATACTGCAAATACCCAACAGGCATATGTCAGCTCTGAAATTACGGATAGCTTCAATGGTTTCATGTCCGGTTGTCGAAAAGCTGTGTTTATTAAGCTGCCCGCCAATAAAAAATACATTTACGTTTGGGTACTCTTCTAAAACCGATACGATTGGAAAGCTGTTGGTTATAACGGTAAGGGAGATATCTTTAGGCAATACATCCATTACAGCCGTGGTTGTAGTACCGGCGTTGGCCAGAATAACCTGACCGGGTTTAATAAACTCCAAAGTTTTTTGGGCAATTACCTTTTTGTGTTGTGTGTCAATATTTTGACGCTCTTTAAAATGGGGATGTACAGGCGAACCAATAATCGCTCCTCCGCGTACAGCCTTCAATAAGCCTTTATCAGATAATTCTTTAATATCCCTTCTTACCGTATCTGTTGATACATTAAGCAACTGGCTTAGGTCGTCAAGAATAACCTTATTGTCTTTTGAAATTTGTTCTACTATTTTTTGAAGTCTCTCCGCTTTCAGCATAAACAAATATAGGTTATAAATCAATAATTGCAAATTGTTGCAGTTTTATTATAATTAATTGCAATTAATTGAATAATATTGCATAATATTGCAACATGAAAACATTAAAAAGAATCGCTGTAGATATGGATGGAGTGCTGGCCGATACCGACACACACTTTATAACCTGGTATTATAATGCTTACGGGGTACAGGTTCCGTATGAACAATTGCTGGGAAAACCCGAAGGCGAAGGTTTTCCTGAAAAAGGTGCCATCCGGAAATTTGCATTCACTCCGGGGTTTTTCCGTTCGCTCCCGGTAATGCCCGGTGCAGTTGAAGCCATAACAGCGCTAATGAAGGACTTTGAAATTTATATTGTATCGGCTGCTATGGAATTTCCGCAATCACTTGCCGAAAAACATGCCTGGCTGCAGGAACATTTTCCTTTTATACCCTGGAACAATATTGTTTTTTGCGGCGATAAAAGCATAATCAATGCAGATTATATGATTGACGACCATCCTAAAAATTTGGATAAATTTAAAGGTGTAACCATTATGTTTAATGCTGCCCATAACACCAACATCACCCACCATCAGCGGGTTGTATCATGGCAGGAGGTGCTGAATTTATTAAAAACCGTGGAAGCTCCATATTTAATTAATAGTAACGGTAATCTAAGCTAATATAAATCTTTAGGAAATCATTTCATTTAGTAAAGGTTAAATAAAATGCCTGAAAGTTTAACAATAAATTCTTATCAGGTTAATATACTGTTTATTCTCGTTAAATATTTTTAGGGATTAAACTATTGCTTATGAATTTCAGGTCTCTAAGTATTCCCAGCGTTGTTGAACGCTACAACCAACCTTTGATCAATGTAATTTCTGATCCCGAAAAATGTATCCAGCTTTATGAAGCGGGTGCAGGCTATTTAATAGGTGATCTGGCGCTTACTCAGGGTTATGCCCCTTATCGCAATCTTAACAGCTCACCATCTGAACCTGATTACCAGTTACTGGCCAAAGCCGGTCTGCTAGTTGCTTCAGGAGCCAAGTCTGGTGAAATAGTACTCACAACCGGATTCCCGTACACCACCTATGAGCTTTACAAGCAACAGGCAGTTGACTTTTTTACACCCCGGGATGTTTTTATTGAATTCAATTCTGATACTTACACTACCAACGCCCGCAAGGGCATACAGCTCACTATACGCCACATTGAAATAATGCCCGAGATACTGGGGTGCATCCTGGCAATTCGTAAGGGGTTAAAGCAGCAGGGCAATTTCTTTATTGTAAGTCTGGGTTACGGTACATGTGAAACCGGCTTAAGTATGGATACCGGACTGGTTACCCGTACCTGTATGAGCGTATCAGGCCTGCGTTACGCGGTTAATAACCTTCATGCCGAATTAAGTAAAAGCTATAATCTGGGCATGAAAAATGAACATATGGTTAATCAAAGCTTCCAAAGCGGTAAAATAGTGCTAGACCGTAAGCGCAGGGACCTGGTGGAGCTTAGGCGTAACCACCTGGCCAATTATTATGATGAGGTACTATCGCCAACATTAAAAAAGGCTTTTATCGACAGTGATTTTGAAAAGGCAGATACCGTTTACCTGGTAGGTGGCGGTGCAAAATACCCAGATCTGGTAGATTGTTTTAAGCAGGAATTTGATGGCGTACTGGATGTTATTATTCCCGACGCGGCAGAAAATATGGCCAGTTTAGGCTATTGTTTACGCTCGGCCCAATGGTGTGGCCCGGGCCATTCCAATCAGGCCGTTGGGTTGGATATAGGGAATGCCTATACCGTGATTAGTCAGGTGCAGCAACAAATTGAGTTAGCCAATGTTAATGCATATACGGAAGCGGAGGTATTAAATCATTCTTCATAAAATTATTCCCTTTACCAGGAAATTACAAAGCCGCTCCGCAAAAGTAGAGCGGCTTTGTGTTTGTATAAGATTGTAAAATAATGATCCCGCCTTTATTTATTCGGCATCATAGATAACTACCTTTTCAAATAAAACACGAAACTCATCTAAAAAGGCTTTGTGCAGTGGGTGAACCTGGTAAACATCGTGCGCAGGGAGATCCTCAAAAAACAGGATCAGGCTAAAAGTATAACTCGTATCAACAACAGCCCGTTCAATAGGAGCAGGTGTGCCGATATGAAATGTTTTTACAACTTCTATGTTTTCTAAAGTTTGCAGGCCATTACGAAAGGTCAATTTTTGTTCTGTGCTTGTATCGGCTTTTAACCAGAATAAAACGTGGTGTGCTATCATTTTTTGTTTTTTCGGCAAATGTAATAAATAGACACCTGTTGCCGGATGAAAAAAGCAGACCTATTTATAAGTAGAGACACATCACATGTGTCTCCCTGTTGATCAGAGACGCAGGGGCGTCACGTCTACATTAAAATTCAATCTTTCGAACACTTAGGATGTTATTATCGAACCATTATTTAACCCCAAGTTAAGCTAAAATCAAAATAGATAAAGCAACTTTGCATTTATATAGCTTAAAAAATTATGCAAAGAAGATCGGCGCTGAAAAATATTGGGGGATTACTTCTGGTACCCTCCCTGAGTTTTGCCAATACATCAACAAAAAAACAACCGGTTTTAAGGGTGGCTCATTTAACCGATATACATCTTAAAAACAAATTTGATGCTCCGGCCCGGTTTGTAAAGTGCCTGCACCACGTACAGCAACAAACCCCCAAGGTCGACCTGGTATTAAATGGCGGCGATGCGGTGTTTGATATGAATAAAGAAAACCTGAGTACCATTAATGACCAATGGCAGCTTACTAAATCGACCATGAAAGCAGAGTGCAGCTTGCCGGTCCATTACTGTTTGGGTAATCATGACATTTGGTGGAACGAGAACGATAAAGGGCAAGCCATATACGGGAAAAAATATTCCATGGACCAGTTAGGGCTGGTTAAACCCTATTATAGTTTTACTAAAAGCGGATGGAAATTCATTATCCTGGATAGTGTTCATTTAGATATTGACAATACCTGGTACATAGGTAAATTAGGAGATGAGCAATTTACCTGGCTCGAACAGGAATTGAAAACCACCGACCCAACCATGCCCGTGCTGGTCATGACACATATCCCTATTTTGACCGCTACCAACCTGATTGAGGATAATACGATTAACAAATGGGTAATGCTGGGTGGTGATATGCATACGGATAACGCTAAAATAATCAACCTGTTTTATCAGCACCCCAATGTTAAACTCTGCTTAAGCGGCCATATTCACCTGCGCGATAAAGTAGTTTATAATCATGTTACCTATATATGCAATGGCGCTGTGAGCGGGGCCTGGTGGGAAGGTAACAGAAGGGAAACCGCACCCGGCTATGGTCTCCTTGATCTGTATGCCGATGGCAGCTTTAGCGAGGATTATGTTAATTATTAATGCAGCTTTTTAATAGCGGAAACTAATCTATCAACGGCCGTCTCCAGTTCTTTAGGGTTTAGCGACGCGAAACCCAGTCGCACAAATTGCAGTGGCTGGGTTTTGTTATGATAGTAGCCGGTACCATTACCTATTGAAAGGCCGGTGGCAGCCGCTTTTTCGGCTACCTCATCGGCCCTGATGCCGTTTGAATAGTTTATCCAGACGGCAAAACCACCATCGGGAATTTTGAAGCTCATGTGCCCGGCGAGCTGCTCTTTGAGCAAACTACAAAGTATGTCGCGCCTTTCATGGTAAATCTTATTGGCTTTTTTCAGGTGCCTGCTGATGTCACCATTTTTTAACAGGTTAGCCATGGCCTCCTCCAACAGCTGCTCCCCTTGCCTGTCGACAAGCCTGCGCAGCCTTGTCGCCTGAACAATCAGGTTGTGCGGGGCCACCATAAAGCCTATGCGGATACCAGGCGCGATGGTTTTACAGAAAGACCCGATATATACAATACTACCGTAGTAGTCGGCGCTGGCCAGGGGCAATATGGGGCCGCTGGAATAATGGAAATCATAATCATAATCGTCTTCAATAATAGCGAAGCGGTACTGGTGGGCAAGTTCCAGCAGCCGCATGCGCCGTTCGGCGCTTAATGTTACCGTAGTGGGGCGATGATGATGCGGAATTACATATACCAGTTTTACCTTTTTCTTTTTACAGATAGCCTCAACCGCATCCAGATCAATGCCGCATTCATCAACGGGCACCAGCGCCACCTGAGCGCCAGCCTGTTCAAAAACATTATTTGCTTCCGGGTATCCCGGATCGGCAGCTATCGCCGTATCGCCCTTTGAAAGCAGGA
>Ga0193717_1000623_pt1 | contig 22965 bp, 20 predicted proteins | sample U2c2metaG_FD_145900 | JGI IMG/M metagenome (GOLD analysis project Ga0193717, IMG submission 145900) | Soil microbial communities from a riparian zone of the East river system, Colorado, United States - U2c2 | ecosystem: Environmental > Terrestrial > Soil > Riparian zone | place: USA: East River...
GGATAGGGCGTGTTGCTGGGCTTGTACGTCGGCGCGGGCCAGAACGACGGTGCCTATGATGATGATAAGATTGCGTATGGAGAGAATCATGCGAATGGCTTTCTTTGGAAGCCAAAGCTAGACGCCGATTTAGAAAACATTTGGAAAGCAACCTATGAGAAAGTGACCCGCAGCTGATGTACGCCGTCCTGGTAGGTGTAGTGAATGTCGTAGTTATGCAATTGCGCGATCTGGCGGACGAGGGCGAGGCCGAGGCCGGTGGTGCGGTTGTCTACGCGGCCTTTGCGGAAACGGTCGAAGAGGCGTTCGGGATCTCCTTCGAGGGCAGGGCCGCTATTCTTTATGGTCAATGCTTTTCCTGATAGCTGGATGTCGACCCAACCGCCGGGCATGTTGTGGATATAGGCGTTGCGCAGCAGGTTGTTGACGAGGATTTCGATCAGCGCAGGGTTGGCAGTGAGGTGTATGCCCGGGGGGATGGTGGTGGTGGTTTTGGCGACCTCGTTTTCGTAGTAATCCCGGAAGAATTGGGTAAGGCGTTCGACGAGGCTGGAAAGGTCCACGGGCCCGATTTCCGGGTACTGTCCGTTGTCGATGCGGGTAAGGAGCAGGAGGTTTTTGTTCATCTGGCTAAGGCGTTCGTTGGCTTCGGTGATCTCCTGTAGCAGCTGGGCGCTGTCTTCGTTGAGGCCGGGGCCTTCGATCAGCAGTTCGACCTTGGAGCGGATGATGGCCAGGGGAGTCTGTAGTTCGTGGGAGGCGTTCTCGGTAAACTGTTTTTGGTTGCGGTAGGCCTGGTCCACGTGGTCGATCAGGTCCCGCAGGGTTTTGTTCAGCCGGTCAAATTCCTCGATGCCGGTGATGCTGTCGAGGGCCAGGGGTTTGTTCTGGCGGATGTCGTAACCGCGGACGGCGTTCATAGTGGCGTAGAAGGGGGTCCAGAGGCGGCGGGATTCGGAGCGGTTGATGATGACGATTGACACCAATAGCAAAATAAATATTATGGCTTCCGCTATCGAGACTTTGATCAGCAAATGACGATATTCTTTTGCAGAGATATAGGTGATGACACGGTAGGGCTGTCCGGCCAATTGGTGTGTCTGCATCAAAATGGCCAGGTTGGCCGAATCCGTCTCCAGGTCGGTCTGCGCGGCCGCGGGTGCGATATCGTATTCTCCCGGCAATCGCACGGGGACATGTAGTGTATCGCTGGTGTATGCCTTCCAAACATTATTTTGCTTCAGTTGTAATTGCTGATGCTTCATGTGCTGGATATGGCCGATCAGGATCAGATATAAGAATACCGAGCCGGCGAGCATGACCAGGGGCAGCCAGGTGAGCAGGGAGCGGGTATTTCTTTGTTGCAGGGGTTGGCTCATACGACAAGTTTATAGCCGAGCCCGTACACGGTCTGGATGATCTCGGGACAGCTTTTTTCTTTTAGTTTCCGTTTGAGGTTTTTGATATGGGAGTAGACGAACTCCGGCCCCGGCGCCTGGTCGGAAGGGCCATCGTATAAGTGTTCGGCGATGGCCTGGCGACTGACTACGCGATTCTTATTGGTAACAAGGAAGAGCAGCAGGTCATATTCAATCTTGCTCAACCCGACGGGCTGACCCTGGATGGTAACGGTGCGAGAAGCGAGTTCGATCCGTAGTACGTCGAGGTCGACGATGGCGTTGCCGTCGGAATACTTGCGGCGCAGCAGGGCCTTGACACGGGCGCTTAGTTCGGGCAGGTGGAAGGGCTTGGTGAGGTAATCGTCGGCGCCGTAATCCAGGCCGGTGACCTTATCGTCGAGGGAGTTCCGCGCGGAAATGATGATAACCCCGTCTTTCTTTTTATCCTCGCGGAGGTATTTGAGCAGTTGAAGGCCGCTGCCGCCGGGCAGATTAATGTCGAGGATGATGCAGTCGTAGAGTGTGTCTTCTATCCGCTGGAGGGCATCGGTAAAGGTGCTGACGCCTTCGCAAATGAATTGTTCCTGCCGAAAGTAGCGGGTGATGCTGTTGAGCAGACTGGGTTCATCTTCGACGACGAGTAGCTTCATTTACCAATTTGGGCGAAGGTAGCCAGGAATTTGGAAAGAATTTAGAAAGGGGAAGGATTGGCCGGGTGAAGGTGTGCTTTCCAAATTTTTTCTAAATGTGGGTGTAGCCTTGTATCTTAAAATGCCCATGACATGAAAAAGCTATTCTTGTTTTGTTTTGCGACTTTGTTGGCGTTTTATTGCAGCGCCCAGGTGGATTCTTCGGGGCTGGATAAGGTTTTTGGCCGGAAGGGTGCGGTGACAGGTGATGTATACCGGGTGACGTTTCCCCGCGGCGATCTGAAGATAAGCGTGGGGGACTTTTCCGTGGCGCCGGGGCTCGCGCTGACGTCCTGGGTAGCCCTGCACCGGATGGGATCGGAGTCGATGATGATGGGGGACCTGTGTATGCTGGACTCGGAGGAGCCCGCCGTGATGGCAAAGCTGGTGGAGCTGGGGTTGGGCGTGACGGCGATCCACAACCACCTGGTCGGGGAGAAGCCTGCCATCAAGTTCCTTCATTTCTCGGGTAGCGGGGATGCGGTGACGCTGGCGGGGAAGATCAAACAGGTCTTTGCTCTGACAGGAACACCATTGGGGACGCCGGCGGCTGCGGCGGCTACGAGTACCCCGGACTGGTCGGCGGTGGAGGCGGTGCTGGGCACCAAGGCGAAGAAGAGCGGAAGCGTCCTGTCCTATGGCTTTCCTCGCAATGAGAAACTGATGGAGAGTGGAATGGAAATGCCCGCGCCGATGGGAATGGCGACGGGGATCAATTTTCAGATGGATGGAAGCCGCGCGGCGACAACGGGAGATTTTGTGCTATTGGCCGACGAGGTGAACAAGGTGGTGAAGGCGCTGGAGACGCATGGCATTACGGTGACCGCCATCCACAACCACATGCTGTACGACGAGCCGCGGTTGTTTATGCTGCATTTTTGGGGCGTGGGTGATCCGGGGAAATTGGCGGAAGGGCTGAAGGCGGCGCTGGATCAGACTAATTCAAAAAGGTGATCTTAATCTTTTAAATTTTTCAGATAGGCCGAATAGTCTGATGCCATGAGTGCTTCGTCGGCTTTCCTTTTCGTAATGATTATGTTACGCATATCAAGCCCCGCGGTTTTCATGATATCAAGCCTTCGTTTAAGTTCTTCCAAATTAATATCCCGGCAATAAATAGGAGAACCCGGTTGCTGCCGCCAGGATTGTGCGATCGGGCCAATATCACAAGGGTCGAAACCTAATTCATCGACCAATTTGAGAACAAGTTCTTTTGCTGCCATATCATCACCTGAGACGGCCAACGCGATACGGTCTTTTTCGCCCTTGGCCCTTCCCAATTCTTTCAGACTTGTTGCAAGAATAGAGTTGAAGACCTTAACTACAGGAACGCCCAGTTGCTCCTGGACCCATAGGCTATCTGTGCCATGTTGTTCAAGGGCCGGTATCGTGCCGTCACGGAGGCTAGGGTAAAAATTACCTGTGTCAATGACGACTGCATCCCTGGAAAGATCTTTAAAGAGATGCTTTGGCAGCAAGGGCACATTTTTTTCGGGGATGGCGACGATGATCACTTGTTTGGTATTGATGACTTCCGCCACGGTGACCGCTTCAGCGCCGATCTCTTCGGCAATTTGCTTTAAAGACGCCGGGCCCCGGGAATTTGAGAGTGAAACCGTATGCCCCAACCGGACAAGTTTTGACGCCAGACAGGTTCCCATTTCGCCGGCACCGATAATTCCTATTGCTCGTTTCATAATTAGTAACTTTAAAGTTACCCAAAGATATAAGTAACTTTTGGGTTACTCAAATTTATTTGAAAAGCTACACTTCACTTTACACACGTTGATAATGGATGATCAGAACGCCGGTTTTTAAGGAGATGGTTTCAACGAATTTCAACGGCTGGCGGTTATCCAGTTTGATCTTTTCGAATAGGCGCGTGCTGCCGCTGCCTGCGATGAGTGGCTGGATGCTGAAATAATAATCGTCTGCCAACTTCAATTCGGTTAGCGCTGCAACTAAGCCGGGGCTGCCGATGGTGAGCAGGCCTTTTTCGTTTGGGCGTAGAAACTGACTAAGTTGGTTTTGATCGATGGCTTTGACGATGGTGGAATTTTTCCAGGTGGTTTCGGTCAGCGCGGAGGAATAAACGAACTTGGGTTTATCGGTCAGAGCCTGGGCCATTCGCACCTGTGATTCGGCTGCGCCCTCTTTTTTAAGTATGGCCGGCCAGATCTGCTGGAACAGCTCAAAACTATTGCGGCCAAAAGCGACCGTTTGTGTTTCGGCCAGCAGGCCGTGAACGAATTCATGAAACTCGGCATCGGCATTGACATATTGGCTGTCGACGAACCCGTCGGGTGTGGTATTAATGAGGCTGATGATCTTTCCCATTCGTTTTGTAGTTTAAATGTTGTTTGATCAGGCAAACCTATGACTTAGTTTCGACCTCAATAGGGTGTGCATTTGACAACTTTAGGGGTTGTTTGTGCAATTTATCCATCTTATCTTGTGATATGAAACAGATAACATTTTTAATGGCGGACGGACTAGACTATATCCAGCGGGTCAAGGTAGAGGCTGCCAAACGAAGTTTGGAGGCCGGCCGCAAAAATATCAACGAGGTCATGTACGGAGTGGGTTATACGGACGTGAAGGCGTTTCGTCTGATCTTTAAAAAGGTGGCAGGCCTTACGCCGCTGGAGTACCGGAATAAATTCAGCAAGGCTTAGGCATTGGAAAACTGATTATTTAAAATTTCGTGCTTCGGGGAAGATTATTGTTTGCTGCATTTCGCGAACCGGGGCTTGCTGGGTGCCGACAGGGTAGGGGACACCTGCTTTTTGGTCGGCGCGGGAGAGGGTAAGTAGTGGAAGGTCTTCGCCCTGGGTGGGCGTAAGATTGGATAAGAGCCGGGAGATGTTGTGACAGCGTCTGACGATAATAGTAACGACCTCGCCTTCGATCTGCAAATTGCCTTCTACCATCAGGAGCTTGGAATTGAGGATCTCTTTTCTGTACTCGTCGAAAAGACTTGCCCAGACGATGAGATTGAAGGTGCCGGTCTCGTCTTCGAGCGTAATAAAGCAAGCTCCGTTGGCCGTCTCGGGACGTTGCCGGACGAGTGTGAGACCGGCTACCTTTACAAACTGGCCATTGCGTTTGGTTGGTAGTTCTGTTGCGGAAAGATTGCCTAGCAACCGAAGGTTTTCACGAACGAAACTGATTGGGTGGGCGCCCAGGGAAAGGGACATGGTTGCATAATCATAGACTACATGTTCGGAGTCGGTGATCTGTGGTAAGGCTATGTCTTGTTCAAAAGCGCTTTCCGATGGCTGTTGAGCGAATAGGCCGATGGGCCGGTCGGCAAGAGCAGCAACTTCCCACATGGCTTTGCGTCGATCGAGACCAAGGGACTGGAATGCATTTGCATCGGCCAGTTTTATGAGGGTGGCTTGCGGGACGCCGGCATCCAGCAATGCGTGGATGGTGGTATAGCTGTTTTTTCTGCTGGCGATAAGTAGCAGTATGTCCTCCTCGCGGATGCCCTTTATCTGGCGAAACCCCATACGGACCATCCAGTATTTTGCTGTTTTTTCTTCCAGTGTATGGTCCCAACTGGAAAAATTTACGTCGATCGGCCTGAATTCGACACCGTGCTTTTTTGCGTCTATGACGAGCTGGGCAGGTTGGTAGAAACCCATGGGGAGGCTGTTGAGAATGGCCACAGCAAAGACGTCGGGATAGTAACATTTGATCCATGCGCTGATATAGACCAGCAGCGCAAAGCTGGCTGAGTGACTTTCCGGGAAGCCATAGCTGCCAAAGCCGGCCAACTGTTCGAATACCTGTTCTCCATATTCGCGGGTGTATCCTTTTTTTATCATCCCCTGTACCAGTTTATTCCGGTACTTGCTGACTATACCCTGTAACCTGGGAAGGCCAGCTTCTCTTTTTGTCATGCTGCGCCGGAGACCGTCCGCCTCTGCCGGGGTAAAGCCCGCTCCTATAATTGCTATTTGCATAACCTGCTCCTGGAAGAGAGGGACGCCAAGTGTTTTGCCTAAGATCTGTTCCAGTTCTTTGGAAGGATATTCGACTTTTTCTTCGCCATTGCGTCGCCGCAGGTATGGGTGGACCATTTTTCCCTGAATAGGGCCAGGGCGCACGATGGCCACTTCAATGACCAGGTCGTAGAAACATTTTGGCCTTAGCCGTGGCAGCATCGATTGCTGAGCGCGACTTTCGATCTGGAATACTCCGATGGTATCGGCATGCGTCACCATTTCGTAAACGACGGGATCATCCTGAGGGATGTTGGCCAGGGTGAGATCGAGGTCATAGTGACTTTTGGCAAGGTCAAAAGCTTTTTTGATGCAGGTAAGCATACCGAGTGCGAGTACGTCTATTTTCATAAACCCAAGGGTGTCAATATCGTCTTTGTCCCATTCCACATTGGTGCGATTCTCCATGCGGGCATTCAAAATGGGACAAAGATCCGTCAGCTTGCCCCGGGTTATTACGAAGCCTCCTGTATGCTGTCCCAACTGCCGGGGAAAGCCCATTAGTTGTCCTGTCAGCTCCAGCACTTTTCGCAATTGTGGTTCGTTGGCATCCATTCCCTGTTCTGCGAAGCGGTTGCCTTCGAAATACCCGGATGAGAAATCTGCAATGGAGCCGGATAGCCGATCGACAGTGTCTACAGATAATCCCATCGCTCTTCCTACGTCCCGGACTGCGCCTTTACGAAGCATGCGTGTGACTGTGGCGACGATGGCCGCGCGTTCACGGCCATACTTATTGTAGATGTATTGCATGACTTCTTCCCGCCGTTGGTGCTCGAAGTCGACGTCAATATCGGGCGGTTCGTTGCGGGCCGAAGACATAAAGCGTTCGAACAGGAGATCAAATTTTGTGGGATCGACGGATGTAATGCCAAGACAGTAGCAGATGGTGGAGTTGGCTGCAGATCCGCGTCCCTGGCAAAGAATACCTTGTTTCCGAGCAAAACGAACGATATCATAGACCGTTAGAAAATAAGCAGCATAGTCCAGCTGTTCGATGAAGGCCAATTCATGACGCATGGCGGTCGCTATCTTTTCAGGGATCTTGTCGCCATATCGGTCGCTTGCGCCCTGCCAGGTCAGAAAACTAAGTTCCTCCTGTGGGGTACGGCCTTCGCTGGTGATCTCTTCCGGGTAAACATATTTCAGCGAGTCGAGCGAGAACTGACACGCTTCTGTGATCTCCTGCGTACGCCGGATGGCACCGGGATACTGAAGGAACAGACGGATCATTTCATCGGTGGATTTCATGTGGCGTTCGGCATTCGGGAAGAGGCGCAGACCGGCATCATGGATAGTGCATTTTTCCCTTATGCAAGTGAGCACATCCTGGAGTTCCTGGCGAGAAGGGTCGTGATAATGGACATCATTGGTTGCAACCATAGGAATATCGAGCTTTTGGGAAAGCTGCCAGAGGCGGAAAAGCTGTTTGCTGTCATCTCCATAATAATGGCGACAGGCGGCCAGATAACATTCCGTACCAAAAGCTGCGCGGTATTCCTGCACGGCCTGATTGAAAGCCGGCTCGAAGTCGAATTGTTCATTTAACCGGTCTGGCGGAACTACAATGAATTTGATGCCTTTGGCGTGTTGATAAACATCCGCTTTATTTAACTTGCAGTCGCCTTTTTCAGTTCGCAGATTACCGAGGGTTAATAAAGCGGATAGCAGGCCGTAAGCATCCTTGTCTGTTGGATAAGCCAGGAGACTGGGGCCGTCTGTTATGTCGAGACGAGAACCTGGAATGATACGGATGCCCTTTTCTTTGGCCGCTGCGTGTCCCCGTACGATACCGGCCAGCGTGTTGCGGTCAGTGATGGCAATTGCTTTTTGGCCATATGCGTATGCCATCTCTACCAGCTCATGGGGGTGAGAGGCGCCGCGGAGAAAGCTGAAATTCGTAGTTACCTGTAGCTCTGTATAGTTCATTGTAGTTTTTGTGGTTATGCGAAAAATCCATGGATAAACCATTCCATCCGGTTGCCTTCGATATAATGGCCTGAGCGAAAGATCCAATAGCGCGCTCCTGCTTCATCTTCCACAGCATAATAATCCCTGTGCGGGCCATTTTGCATCCACCATTCGCGGTTGATGCGTTCGGGGCCTTCCGCCCTTTTTATGACATGAAGCTTATTTTTGTAGCGAAAATTCATGGGTGGGTAGTCGGGGATAGGTGCTGTGACCTCTATCGGTTCGGGTTTTGGAAGAACATAAAATGGCCGGGGTCTATGTTTCGGCCAGAGAATAGTCAATTTTTCATGCAGGGAAACTGCCGGTTTGATGGTGCGCTCGGGCCAATGGCGTTGATCGGGCCAATACCGACGAATAGTTTCAGTTCCCACCTTGTTTGCCAGGCGGTCGATCAGCTCGGACAACCCCGGGGCTTCCAGGCCACTTGCTGTTTTCCAAAGTGATTCCTGTAATGGGGAGAGATCTTCTACTGTCGGTACTTCCAATAAGAAGAGTTCAATACCGAGATCGGGTTCGATAGTTGATATTTTTTCTTCAAAGAGTTTGAACAGGTGGCTGATATTATGAGATGCGCGATTGGTTCCTATGCTGATCTGTACCAATTTGCCATCAACCCTAAAGCCCTTGAAGACTGCCGAACGCAGGCCTTTTCCTTCTTTCTGCAAGCGTCCGCAGAGTGTTTCCAGTAAACGCGCCAGGGCTATTTCAATACCGCCGGCTGTTCTTATTGGTTCGAGACAAGGCAGCCGCTCCTGATAAATCACGACGGGTTGTACAGGCTCGATGGCCTCTTCGACTTTACCCAGAGCCTGATCAAGCCGAAGCAACAATTGTTTTCCAAAGCGACGTCGGAGTGCATTGGCTGGCATACCTATGATATGATTGACGGTATACATACCGAGCTTTGCGAGCCGATCGAGGACGGCTGGCTCAAGGCGAAGGGCAGTCGATGGTAATGGGAGCAGCGCTGCTGCCTGCCCGGCAGGCTCGATGATAGGCGTAGTTTGTCCGAAGCGGGCAATGGCCCAGGCGGTGCCGATAGTATCAGCCATGGCACCGCGTACGTCGTAACCAGCGGTTCTAAGTTTAATGACTATTTCTCTGAAATAGGATTTTTCTCCACCCCAAAGATGGGCGCAGCCGCTTATGTCAAGGATCAAGCCATCCGGCAGGTCGACAGCGCTGATCGGAGAGTACCGGATACACCATAGAGCCAGTGCTTTGAGCAACTTGTATGGTAGCTCCGGCTTATCGTCGAAGACAAGTATGGAAGGAACAAGGACCCGCGCATCAGCGACAGGCATACCGATATTTACCCCCTGCGTCTGCGCCGGGGAATTGACCGCGGTTATTATCATCCGGCCATGATCAGGAGTTGCCAGCACGAATGGGGCGACTTTAAGCTCAGGGCGCCGGATAGTCAGCCAGTCCGTCGTTAAATGACGGAACCAGAGAGAAATGAACCGGTTTGCCATTTTATCCGATTTTTTTCCTTTCATTTTCCGACGATGGCGTTTCGCCGGATAGATAATGAAACCGTCCTCCCGACCACTCCATTTGCCATATGCCCGGAACGCCGTTTCTGACCCTAAGCAGCTCCACCGTCCATCGCGGAAAGCCGGGACCAGGCATACCTGCTATAGACTCGCTTGCCAGGGGAGTGATCTTCCAGCGTGCAGCACTTGCCGTTGTGTTTAAGTTCCGGGGATTGTGACGAACCATAAAGCCAGTGACATGGCTTTTTTCTACTGCCAATTGAAGCCGCCGTGATGCGATAAGACTTACTTCCTGTGTTTCTCCGACCACGGCTGCAAGGCCTTCTTGTTTCAATGCTTCTTCCATGCACCACAGGACGTCTCTTTCTTTTTTCAGGAGGACAAATATGACCTGATCGGGTTCGACACCAAAGCTTTTTAGTGCTGGTGGGTATGGTTTCATTGTAGAGCTGATCCAAACGCAGACACCTCCGCTGCGCATCAGGACAGCGAGCAGGCCTGCAATAAAGCCACCGGAGGCAGCTGCGCCCTGTGTATTGAAGGCTAGAAATTCATGAACAGTACCGGTAGGGAAAACTGCATTCGGAAAGACTGCTGTTATTGGCTCGAGGCTGAAGTCGACGGTTGCGGCGGATCGGGGCCGGAATCCCTGCAAAAGGAAGATATCTTTCTGTAGTTGGTGAAGTATGTCTTTTTTGGTGATGTTATTTGTCATTTTTAGGCGGGTTGGGTTTGCTAAATATGTTAGTGTTCAATGGGTTAGGAGGCACTTGTATTGGAGGTATCTGCCAGTTTTTATGACAAATCTAGGGTATGCTAAATTTATTAGTTCTTTAAAACTAAGTTTTTTAGTATTTTTGATGTTTCAGGGATTTGTGAAAGTGAGCATTGGTATTAAGTTGTAGCGTGGCAAAGGGGGAATTTGGACCTATTCAGGGGGGAAAACAGATTTAAAAAAGAGTATCGATAGACCTAAGATATTATTGCGAATATAGAAATTGTTTTCTTTGATCATGATTCAGCGCGACAAACGTTACAACCTTATCAAATCACTTTTAAGTGATGGAAAGATAAAAGTCCTCTCAGATATTTTTGATTGGGTTCCCAAAACTATTGTTTCACATGACCTGGGAAAAAAGGTTTCTGATTTTAATAAATTACTTGCTAAACCGGGGAGATTTACAATGGAAGACATCTACTTGATTGGAAACTTCTGTGGTTTGAAGGAAAGACAAATTTATGAACTTTACGAAGCCTACTATTTAAAAATAAAGGGACAGAGAACCACAAAGAAATCGAAAACTTCGATAAGTCCAACCTTGTCTGAATGATCCAGAAGATATTTGATGAGACGATAACCTTGATCCGGGGGCGTGAGGATGCATTTTCCTTTCTGGATCGTTTGTTGGAGATCTATAAATCGTCTGTTGTTCTATTTTCATTTTTTCGAACTCCCTCCGCCGGTAATACCCGGGAGATGGTTCTGGATTCTTATGCTTTGCAAACAGAGTATGGCCATAAAAGGCATGCGACCAGGTATGGGTATGCGCTGAATAAGCTACGGGCAACCGAGTATCAATATGTGTGCGTTTCCATATTTGTAACCGAGGTGGGAACTTTTACCATTTTTAGTGATTTTGACAGGGTAGATATGATCGCGGCTTTATTTTCTAAAAAAGCGCCTGCGAAAGTGCCTTTTTATAGCCATCTTTTTTTAAGTGGGGAATTGTTGTCCAGAGAGAGGGAATGATCGCGGCCGGGTCGTCGTGATTATTTTTCGGAGTCTACCCGAAAGGATATTTTGCAAATAATTCCAAAGGTCGTTACCTTCCCATCCTTTACATGGGCCTTAATATCTTTGACAAACACGGAATCAATATTATGCACTGTTTTTGACACTTCGGCGACAGCGTTTCGGACTGCATCATCGATACCTTTTTCTGATGAGGCGATCACTTCAATGATTTTTACTACTGGCATAATTCATATTTTAAAATAACAATAAAGGAATCGAACGATGGCCGCATAGCGGGGCTAGATCTTTTGTGGTTGACTGGCTTCCGGGCCGGCTTCCAAGGCAATTTGTTTATTAAGGGCTTCCGTTATAATACATTTTAATCTGCCTACATCCGTATCCGGCGACAGCTCGGATTTAAATAATCCCGATTCTGGAACAAGCACATGGTTGCCATACAGCAATCGTTCAAGTTCCCCATTCATGATAGTTATATGATATTCTATTTTCGTTTCTCTTTCTTTCATTCGTACCAGGGCGCAATATTCACGCGCCTTGAAGTCGAATTTTATGGATAACATCTTCGTAGTATTAAGATTTAAGGAGGAAATATGGTATGCAAAAATTATACCTGCATGCAAGTTAAGCCGGTACGAATTCGCCCTGCCTGGCATAATTTTTTCTGTGTTTTATTCAGAAGCTTCCCAAAAAGGGGTGGTCTGGTAAAACAGGCCTGAGAATATACCCTGATACCTGATCTGGGTAATGCCAGCGTAGGAAAGAAAGAAGCAACAGGGACTCCGGCAAAATACCGGAGTCTTTTTATTAAGTCATAAAATCCGTCATATGCGATCCATACTTATACTAACGGATTTTTCGGATGCCGCATTTCGGGCGGCTAAATATGCCTGTAATCTGACCGGTCTATTACAAGTTGATCGCATAGTTTTATTCCATGCCTTCCAGACTATTGCTGTTACGACAGATATGCCTGCTTATCCGGTAAGGACTGAGTACGAAATGTACCAGGAAAGCATCAAAGCCTTAAACCTGCTGCATGACCGGATTAGACCAATGGTTAGGCAGGATGTTAAGATCGATCTTCTTGCTGTAGATGCTGTTTTGCCTGAAATGATCAATCAACAATGCAGAGAACAGAATATCGATATGATTGTGATGGGTGTTTCCGGTAAATCCGGTCTCGAAAAATTGCTAATGGGAAGTACTACCGCCCGAATGCTGGAAACGAGCGAGTTCCCAATATTGATAGTACCCAAAGAGGCACAAGGTGGAAAAGAAATAAAAACCATTGTCTTCACGACTGATCTTAAGGATATATCCGGTATACCGGTTGATCAGTTGTATTCCTTTTTAGATGCTTTTAAATCAGCCATTTGTGTGGTGAATGTGGAGACTCCGGCGGAAGAAGGGAAATACTCGCCTGAAACAAAAGAAGTCATTGCCGGCTTGCATCATCTCCTGGATAAATATCATCCCTCGTTCTATTATCTGGAGGGCGATGAGATTGTGCGGAGTGTCCTTGTTTTTGCTGGCGATCGCCAATCAGCATTGATCATTACGGTTCCTAGAAAGCATAGTTTTTTCTCCGCTATATTTCATAAAAGCATTTCTAAAAAACTGGCATATAATTCTTCCATTCCTTTATTGTCTTTGCCGGGGAGGGAATTTCCACACTCTGGGGAACCCGGATGAAATATTGCCACAGTTCACCAGCTAGATGTTAAAGAAATATTGCCTTAGGCGTGCTGGATCATGTTGGCGCAGGCAGTAATAATTATTTTTATTGTTCATGGACCCATTTCACCTAGGGCAGCCCGGGACATGGCTGCCATTTTTTTTTTGCCTAAAATTCTGTGCCACGTACAACGCTAAATTGATTAGATTGTAGCCCAAAAGTAAAACGACATGTCCTCGACGTCTGCGACCGCATTTCATAAGCAAATTTCTGCCGCGGGGATACTGATCGCGGTAGGCATAGTGTTTGGCGATATCGGCACTTCACCTCTGTATACATTGAATGCCGTTTTTCATAACCGGGTGATAACGCAGGACGTCGCTCTTGGCGCATTGTCGGCCATTTTCTGGACCCTCTTCTTTCAGACAACGCTGAAATATGTGATCATCACGCTTCAGGCGGACAATAAGGGAGAAGGCGGGATCTTGTCCTTGTATGCATTGATACGCCGGAAATCCGGCCGCTGGCTTTTGTTCCCTGCCATGGCGGGGGCTGCCTTTCTTATGGCGGATGGTATTATTACTCCACCGATATCGGTTGCTTCCGCTATCGAAGGTCTGCAGGCTATCAACCCTCACATTCAGACAGAAGGCATCGTCATCGTCATATTGGTCCTCCTATTCATCTTTCAGCAGTTCGGAACGGAAAAGATCGGCAAGATCTTCGGTCCGGTCATGGTAGTCTGGTTCACCTTTATCGGAGTGTTGGGAGTGATCGCTTTGAGGGATAGTCCGGGTGTTCTGAAGGCGCTGAACCCTTATTATGGCTATGAACTTTTAAGACATTCGCCGGGCGGATTCTGGCTACTGGGGAGCATATTTCTTTGTACTACGGGTGCCGAAGCGCTGTATAGCGACATGGGGCACTGTGGCAGGAATAATATCCGGGTCAGCTGGATCTATATAAAGACAACGCTGATCCTTAGCTATGCCGGACAGACAGCCTGGCTTTTGCTGCACCAGGGCGAACAGGTAGGGCTGATCAGTCCCTTTTATCATATCGTCCCGCAGGTGATCTACCTGCCTTCGCTGATCATTGCAACGCTGGCGACCATCATCGCAAGCCAGGCCCTGATCAGTGGCTGTTTTACGCTTATCAATGAGGCCATCCGGCTGGATGTCTGGCCGATGCACCGGGTGCTGTTCCCCGGAAATATCAAGGGACAAATTTATATTCCGTTCATCAACTGGATGCTGATGGTGGGTTGTATCGGGATGGTATTATATTTTCGGGAATCGAGACGGATGGAGGCTGCTTTTGGATTAAGCGTTACGCTGACGATGCTGATGAGCACCATCCTGATCAATTTCTATCTCCGGACCAGGCGGGTACCCTTTGTGGCGAGGCTATGTATCACTGGTCTTTTTCTTTTTATCGAGCTATCGTTCTTAGTGGCCAATTTCCGGAAGATAAAAGAAGGCGGCTGGCTCACCCTGCTCATCGGAGCCGGGCTCTATTCCGTAATGTTCATCTGGTACAAAGGCCGCGCGATCAAACGGTCGATGGTCAATCTTTGCCCGATAGATCAGTATACGCTGATGCTGCAGCGACTAAGCGCAGACGTCAATATATCCAAATATGCAACCAACCTGGTCTACCTGACAACATCAGGGTCTTCAAAGACGATCGAAAAATCGGCAATGGATTCTATTCTGTCGAGGTCGCCGAAAAGGGCGGATGTCTACTGGTTCCTGCATGTCAATGTGCTGGATGAACCATACGCGTTGACATATCATGTGGAGACGATAGTTCCAAACGACGTTTATTTTATCACCTTCAACCTGGGGTTCCGGATAGAACCCAGGATAGACCAATTCTTTGAACAGGCGGTGCGAAGCCTGGTGCAGTGTGGCGAGGTGGATGTCTCCGACAGGTTTGAACACTATTACCAGCATAGCCCGATCGGTGACTATTGTTTCCTGTTGATGGATCCCTTTTTGTCTTTTGGGAACGATCTGCCTCCCGGGAAACGGTTCCTGATGCGCAGCTATTTTAACTTAAGATATTTAAGCGTTAAAGAAGCTTCGAATTTCGGTCTCGACCGGAGTAATGTAACGATCGAAAAATACCCTGTCGTGGTCAGTCCGGTTAATGCACCGACCCTTGTCAGGGAATGAATGATCGTTTGATGTCTACTTTGTCGCTGGTTGGCTGACAGCAGGTTCGTTGACAACAAGCTTTAGCGATTCCGAGTTGATACAATATCTGAGTCCGCTGGGTGGAGGACCGTCGGGGAAGACATGACCTAAATGCGCATCGCAGACGCTGCAATTGACTTCGACCCTTACCATGCCAAAGGAGACATCCTTTTCGTAGGAGATGACGTTGTTTTTTATCGGTTGGGTAAAACTTGGCCAGCCGGTGCGCGAGTCAAATTTTATGCCCGAATCAAACAGTTCCGTATCGCAGCAGATGCAGTTGTATTTCCCCGGGTCGTACCGGCTGCAAAGTTCGCCACTGAAGCTGGGTTCGGTACCTTTCTTACGGGTGATGCGGAATTGTTCGGGCGTCAACAGGGCTTTCCATTCTGCATCGGTCTTTTCGACCCTTCTGTCGGGCTTTAGATTGCCTTTGGTGGCAAAGTTGAGGACGTCATTCCAGTTTAGCATATGTTTGTTTTGAATTTATCCGTCAATTCCCGTTCCAGATTTTAAAAGGCTGATTGTCAATGACGGGTTGACAGTAAATGACTATCGTACACGAAATATCGTCTATGAGTATACAAGGATCAGGCAACAGGAAATTAGGTTTATGGACAAGCACGGCGCTGGTCGTCGGTAATATGATCGGCGCCGGGGTCTTCTTAATGCCCGCGGCCGCGGCATCTTTTGGCAGTATTAGCCTGCTTGGCTGGATCTTTTCGGCTATTGGCTCTTTCTTTCTCGCAAAGGTTTTTAGTAATCTTAGTAAGCTTTTGCCGGGCGCCACCGGGGGGCCTTATGCATACACAAGAGCCGGTCTTGGTGATTTTGCCGCTTTCCTGGTGGGATGGGGTTATTACCTGGCTACATCCTGTGCGAATGCGGCCATTGCTATTTCTTTTGTCAGTGCGCTGAGTACTTTCTTCCCGGTGCTGGCAACAAATGCGGGGGCGGCGGCGCTGACCGCTCTTGGGACGGTGTGGCTGTTGAATTGGGTAAACAGCCGGGGTGTCCTTCTTTCAGGGAAAGTGCAGCTGATTACGACTGTTCTGAAGATGTTGCCGCTTCTGGTCATAGGTGTTGCCGGTCTTTTCTTTATACGTGCGGAGAACTTTCATCCATTTAACAATACGCATACATCGCTGTTTGCCGCCATCACCGCTACGGCTACGATGACTATGTTCAGCTTTGTCGGGATCGAATCGGCTACCGTCCCATCCGGGAGCGTACACGACCCGGGAAGGACAGTTTCACGTGCTACGATGCTTGGGCTTGGTATAACCACCCTGATCTATGTCCTTAGCAGCGTCTCCGTCATGGGGCTGATACCCGGGGACATCCTGCGGCATTCCGCGACACCCTTTGCCGATGCAGGCGTTATTCTTTTTGGGTCGGGTGCGAGGTATTGGGTCAGCGCGGGTGTAGGCATAGCGGCGTTTGGTGCGCTGAATGGATGGACGCTGGTCCAAAGCCAGGTTCCGTTTGCGATTGCGAAGGACGGTCTTTTTCCGGTCCTGTTCACCCGGACGAACAGTAAGGGAGTGCCTTTTGTCGGTATGATCGTTAGCGGAACTATAATATCATTATTTATTCTTATGAATTATAGCAGCGGGCTGGTGGAGCAATTCCGTACTCTGCTGCTGCTGTCGGTGTTCACTATCCTTATCCCCTACCTTTTCTCTACGGCGGCCTATCTGATCATTCGTTTCAGCGGGAAGCCGTTGGTTCGGAAGGGATTGATGTCGGCGCTTGTGCTGGGCATCCTGGCTTTTGTCTATTCGCTGTGGGAGATAGCAGGAGCGGGGCAGGCCTCGGTATATCATGGATTTTTATTGCTTATGGCGGCTGTTCCTTTGTATGTGTGGAGAGAGTATCAAAAGAGGGAACAATAGCGCCCAATAGGAGACGAGCTTCGTAAACAAATAATTCCGAGACCTGTGTGGTGACACCAAGCAAAGCTGCGACCTCTTCATGTGAATATTCATCTATTACATAGAGATTGAAAACCGTCCTGTATACAAGCGGCAGACGTCGCAATGCTTCGATAAGCCTGCAAAAATCATCCTCCTGCCCATCATTTGCCAATAACCCCTCCATAGATTCAGGGACGGAATTAGCTGTGCAGGAAAAAAGGCCGGGCAATAAAGAGCTTACGGCCGTCTCTACTGCATTTCTCCTGATCCACCTTGTAAGCGATGGCTCTAATTTGTCACACTGCCCGGCCACAAAAGAAGGGAAGCCGCGAAATACCTTTAGAAAAGAATGGTGCACCGCGTCGACAGCCTGCTCATAGGTATCCAGGTATCGAAATGTGGCCTTCAATGAAAACCCATAATATTTTTCATACAACAGTTGCTGACTCCTGCGGTCAAACCTTTTGCATCCTTCGACAAGGGCAGATAGCTGCCTGGTGACGCTCAGCGGGTCGGCGGACATAGTTAGTTTTTGATCAAACGTTTACCAAACACGTGCCAATTCACAACAGCCTGAATAACAAGAGTTGAATAAAAATGGTCGGCAGTACAATTCACGTTATTTCATCAAAAGGACATATTACTGACGAAATATAACGACCGCAACTGAAATCGCGTCACTAAAGCAAGGAACGGGTTTTGAGTGGGCAACAGACTGGGTACCTTTGCCGATAATAAATACAACACATGCAACTTATAATCGATAGAATAGACAAGTTGGATTGGGCGGGTATAAGAGAAGAGTTACACGATAAAGGGTTCGCTGTCGTAGATAAGGTCCTGTTCAGGAGTGAGTGCAACCGGTCTACCCTGCCATCGCTCCGGTTGCTAACCAGTGGATGGAAGAATTGAATCTACCCACCCGATTCCCGGAGAGCCACAAGGAAATGATCCGGCTTTGCCGGGAGAAGGGCCAGACAAAGCCCACTGCGCTGATCCTTAAATACACAGAGGGCGGTTACAATACGTTACACCAGGATCTGTATGGGGAGGTATTTTTTCCAACGCAGATGGTGTTTGTGCTGAACCAGGCCGGTGAAGGGAACGAAAGGGTATTACCGGGTGAACATGAAACATGGGGTGAGTCCGTTGCATAGTGGCACCAGGTTTAGCCTGGGGGTTATTTTTCACGATGGGTTGAGCTAAAGGGCGAGCGCACTATTTTGCGTATTCATTAATTCATTATCCCGTTTGGAGGCTGCTGCAATAAAGGAAGTACTATTTGAAAGCATGCGCCTTCCCCTGCTTTAGAGGTGGCACGTATTTCACCGTGATGATTCGTTACAATCTCTTTGCATAAGGCCAGGCCGATGCCTGTTCCTGAATATAATTCGTCGCGATGTAAACGGTGAAAAATTAAAAAGATCTGATTGGCATTTTGCTGATGAAATCCGATGCCATTGTCTTTAAAACTAATCTCACAATAAGGAACATTGGGATCGATATTCGGAAATTTTGCCATTTCCGCCATATTAAGCAGCTTTGAAGTAATAGCAATGACCGGCTTTATTCCCTTTTTTGAGAATTTAAAAGCGTTGCTGAGCAGGTTGTAGAAAAGCTGGTTGATAAGTACAGGCATCGCATCAATTACCGGCAAAGGCTTGCGCTTGATAACAGCTTTATTTTCATCGATAAGCAATTCGAAATCGTTTAGCACCGTATCTAACACGCTATCAAGGTCTGTTTGTTCAAAAGTAATTTTGCCATGAAGTATTTTTGAAAAATTAAGTACTGCTTTAATAAGGGTCCCCATACGCAGAGCTGAAGCGTTGATCTTTGTGATCAATCCATTAGCCGCTTCCGGCAAGTCCTTACTATATTTGTCCTGAAGCATCGACGAAAATATCCTGATTTTCCGGAGCGGTTCCTGCAGATCATGCGAGGCGATGTATGCGAACTGCTCTAAACTTTCATTGGAAAGTTTTAAGTCGATATTTGCTTCGTGCAGGGAGAATGTTCTTTCAAATACCTTTTGTTCCAGTTCTTCTGTTTGTGCCTTCGCAAGGTTGTCCAATCTTCTTTTTTCGGTAACATCTTCAATGGCAAGCAGGATCGATTGTTCATCTTTCTGATCCCTGATGACCCGGGTTGCATTCAGGAGCATAATGCGGTCACCAAGGCCAGGAAAGTTACGGGAGACTTCAAAATCAACGATACTCGACTGCATGGGAAGTATTTTTTCGAGCATTTCCCGGAGACCGGGTATATCCCATTGCTTATTGCCCAGCTCGGATAATAGCCGTCCTTCGGTTCCTTCCTTTATGGCCTGAAATTTATCATAGAAGGCCCTGTTGGCGCTTCTTACTGTTAAATCTTTGGTTAGCACCAGGAGGGGTTCCCTTATGGTGGTCACAATGGACTCGGCGTACAGACGGGAAAGATCGAGCTGTTCGCTTCTGTCATAAAGCTCTTGGTTCACAATGATCAATTCTTCATTGCTGGTCTGCACTTCTTCCTTTGAGGTCTCCAACTCTTCATTCAGACTTTGGAGCTCTTCGCTTCCGGAAAGGAGTTCTTCATTAGCACTTTGCAATTCTTCATTGGCAGCCTCCTGATCTTCTGTAATGGCCCTCATATCATCCCTGGTCTGGGCAAGCTCTTTCATTAATTCCTTGTTGCGGATGCGCTCCTGGTCCAGCTCGGGATCAGCCCTTTCCTCTTTCCTGTTTGTTTTTATTTGCTTTTGAGTATCAGAGGATACCGGTGTATCTCTGAAAAGGATCAAAAAGTACTGTTCGATCGTATTAGTCAGGGGAATGACTTCAATAGTCACCGGTCGATCTTTACCGGCAAACTTCAGCTGGATATTTTCTTTGATCAGGGCCGTGTTGCTTTTCTTCACCTTATGAATGGCATTGCGCAGCTCGAAGGCCAGGCCTTCCCGGGACATCTTTAATACATTCATGCTTGGCTTGCCGGGAGAGGCTTCGAGCCAGGTCCCGGTCGACCCACGGAATTGCACTATGTCCATTTCTTCATTTACTATGACTCCCGGAGGTACATAATTCGTTAACAGAAAAGTATCGGCACTTTTTTGAAAATCATCCTTGTTGCTTTCACTAATGTTTTGCACACCATTATTGCCGGCCTTAAATGTGTCATCCTTACGGTCTCCGAGAATGTGCAGGAAGTTTCCCCGTACCGCTTTCCGGGAGAAAATTTTACTGGTCTTGTCAATCGCGTTAAAGAGTTCTGCCGCTTGTCCCGTCGTTTCTGATTTTCCAAGTAACAGATACCCTTTTTCCTTAAGTGCGTAATGGAACGTGGTGAGTGCTTTTTTTTGAAGGAACGGCTCAAGATAAATAAGGGAGTTCCTGCAACTGATCAGGTCCATTTTCGCAAACGGAGGATCCTTAAGGTAATTGTGGTAGGCAAACACGCAGGTGTCCCTGATCGGTTTCTTTATACGGTACTTACCATCTGCCACTGTAAAGAACTGTTGCAGCCGTGCTGCCGAAACCCCGTGCACTTCTTTTTTTGAATACACTGCGTTCCTGGCCTTCGTAATGGCGAGATCTGAAATATCTGTTGCAAAGATCTGTACAATTGGATTAGGAGCCGTCTCTCTCTTTGCCAGATGTTCATGAATGCATATCGCCATCGAATAGGCTTCTTCTCCTGTAGAACAGCCGGCAACCCAGATACGTACTGGATCATTCCCTGATCGTTGTTTCATGAGCGCGGGCAATATGTTCTCACATATGTTTTCGAAAATCTTTGGATCCCGGAAGAACTGCGTCACCGGGATAAGGAGATCCTGGTATAAAAGGTCCTGCTCGGACAAACTTTCCCGGAGATAGAGGAGATAGTCTGCCAACGTTTCTTTCATGCTGAGGGCTATTCGTCGTTCAATTCTTCTGTGAATAGTGGGTTGTTTGTAATAGGTAAAATCTACACCTTTCCGGTTACGCAGCAGGGCAAGGATCTGTTTAAATTCACTATGTAGTATTTGTTCCTTTTTACCGCCTTTGATGACATTATTGCCTGTGTTTTTATCGCGTAAGATCGATAATTGTGACGGGATCTCTTCCGGCGACAATATAAAATCGACTACTCCGGCGTTGATGGCGTTTTGAGGCATGGCATCATAAGCGGCGGACTGCTGTGCCTGCGCGAACGTAATGCCTCCGCAGTTTTTAATATCCGTTAATCCCTGGGTCCCGTCTGTGCCTGTGCCGGTTAAGACCACTCCAATAGCATGATTTTGATGCACAGCCGCGAGAGAAGAAAAGAACAGGTCGATCGGCATGTTCTTATAATTTTTTGGGGGACGCGCGCTTAGCTGGAGGACACCGTCAGTTGCCGTCAGTAATTTATTGGAGGGAATGATATAGATATGATCCGGCTCTACATGTACATTGTCTGAGATCTCCTGAACCGGTATTTTCGTAACCTTTTGTAAAAGATCGGACAAAATGCTGTCATGTCTTGGATCCAGGTGCTGTACCAGGATATATGCCATACCCGAATCTTCCGGAATTGCTTTAAGCAATTTCTTAAAAGCCTCCAATCCACCCGCTGAAGCGCCAACACCTATCACCGGAAATAGATTCGATGAGATGATTTTTACTTTGTCTTTATTTTCCTTAGCCATTTTGTGTTTCGGGTATGCTACCATACAGCAAATCCCTGGCCAGGGAAAATTCTCCGTTCGCAGAATATGAGGCATTGAGATGCAGATGTAAGTGATATTCAGGTCATATACGCTTAAATTGAGAGGGAAAGCGGGTACGGGTTTAAGATTCGGATCCTTTTCCCGATATATGTGAATTGTATAAGTTTGGCATGGAATAATGTAACATTTATATCCTGGTCAAGACTATTTTAACGTTGGTAGTAGTGGGATATTTTCGGTCGATATGGTCAAAGCAACGGTAAATGTGATGGTGCGGGGGATGGCGGCGGGCCAAAGATTATGCAGATTTTCTTCAGAATCCGCAATGATATTTGCATTAATTTTATATGTAACATGACTTATTGTAAAGGAAATGGATTATATCAACCTGGAGAAAAATGCCGAGGCGTTTGTTAGAAAGTCTTTTGCTAATTCTGTCGATCATCAATACCCCTATCACAACCTGGCGCATACTGTCAATGTAGTGGAGCATGTTGTTGAGATCGGGAATTTCTATGAAATGAGGGGCGAGAACCTGGCCGTGATCAAGGTTGCGGGCTGGTTTCATGACATAGGGCATTTGTACGGGGCCTATGAGGGGCATGAGGAACGGGGTGTAGTGGTCATGAAAGGCTATATGGAACAGTTCAAGGCTCCGAAAGAGATGATCGGGCGGATCAGCGAGTGTATAATAGCTACAAAATTCCCTTCTCATCCCGGGTCCTTATACGAAAAGATCCTTTGCGACTCGGATACCTATCATTTTGGAACGGAGTATTTCCGGCAAACGGATGTACTGGTCCATCAGGAAATGGAACTCCGGACGGGATGCGCTTATCCGGACTGGCATAAAAAAAGCATCTGGCTACTGGAGCACCATCAATTCTTCACTCCTTATTGCCAGGAACTGCTGGAAAAAGGGAAACAGGAAAATTTAAAGTGGCTGAGGTCGCTGACCGACTAAGTTATTCCACTTTCAGGTTTTTGGCCGGATTCTCCATCGCCGCCGCATAAGTTTGGGATATGATGGTGACGAGTCCGATAACAAAAAGAAGGACAAAACACAATACAGCCGGGAGCAAACCCGAGTCAGGGCGTAATACGAAGTTCATCTGGAAGAGAAAGCTCAAAGTAAAACCGATGGGCAGGCCTATCGCCCCGGCGATGATCAGCAGCTTTATG
>Ga0193717_1000624_pt1 | contig 22893 bp, 20 predicted proteins | sample U2c2metaG_FD_145900 | JGI IMG/M metagenome (GOLD analysis project Ga0193717, IMG submission 145900) | Soil microbial communities from a riparian zone of the East river system, Colorado, United States - U2c2 | ecosystem: Environmental > Terrestrial > Soil > Riparian zone | place: USA: East River...
TAAACGCGCTGATGCCGAAGGGTGATATCCGCTCCGATTACTTCCTGATTGGGGCTACCTGGACGACGGCCGGCAATGCGCCTCCAGGAGGACAGGCAGGCGCGACCAACGTCGCCAACTCGACGATGGAGACGTACCAACAGCACACGAAAGGTTGCTTTCTGTGCCATACAGGATCCTTGGCTCCAGATCAGCTAAGCCACGTCTTCGGGGGAGAAACGACCGGACTGCAGCCGCTGTTTCCGGCGAGCAGTGGCAACTCGAGGTAGGGATACTTTGCTTCGAGGTGGCTGCTGTTTGAGGCAACTCCGATGCTGGGGAGCTGTGGCCCTTTATGATGCAGAGCGCGATGCAAACGTTCGCAAGCGCGCTCTGCGTCAGTGGCTTTAGGCCACGGAATCAGGGGCATTCGTTTTTTGCGAGCGGGGCGGCTGTGGGCCAGCCGTCCGCAGGTAGCCACGGAAAACAGCAGGAAAACAGGAGATTTAATGATGACTTTGCGCTTGCGGAGTGAGTCAAGGAATTTATTCCGCCAGGCAGCCGGCGCAAATGCGGACGGAGAACAACGAACCGCGGTAAACTCTCCGAGATTTACTTCGGTGAGCGACGGAGGACCTGAATGAGTCATCGCATGAGTGTTTTATCTCGTCGGCTTGGGCGTTTCGCGGTCTTCTTCTCGGTCGTAACCTTTTGCTTTCTCGGAGTCGGGTTTTATGCCCACGCCAACAATAAAGATCAGGTTATGTTCTTCGTAGCTGTTCTTGCTTCGGGGTGCTTCTTCACCACCGTTTTCTTATGGCTGGCGCACGGATTCGCGTGGGCGATGATTCCAGAGAACCCTGTAGCGGCGAAGAATACTGTGGAGTCGATGGCACCGGAAGAGTCTGCAGAGGTGATGCCACCGTTAGAGGCATTGAAGCCTGAAGTGGTTTTAAAGCCTGAAGTGACAGTGAAGCCTCAAGAGGCATTAAAGCCTCAAGAGACATTAAAGCGTATAGAGGTGAAAAAACCTGTGGAGGAGAGGAAACCTGCGGAGGAGAAGAAACCTGTGGAAGAGGAGGCGGTCATGCCAGACGATTCTCACGCGAAGTACACCATCACAGGAAGGCGCATCCTCTGATCTCGGAGAGATTGCCGCGCTGACAATTCTGGTACTTGCCTGGGTATTAACGAGACATAGACCGCCATCGCATCAACCAGGCGGAACCCATTTTACCGGGTGGGATTTTAAGACGGTTCGAGCGTTGCTTGAATGCCCACCTTAGCGACGATAGAGCCGTCGCGAAGATGGGCACCCGATTTGTGAGGAGGGCCGGATGTGTGCCACCCGTTCTTACTGTATGGCCTCTCGTTCAAAGCGTTTTCTTTTAGTACCTAGAAGGGCAAGGAAGCCTGTTCCAATCATTGCGATGGTGGAAGGTTCCGGTACGGGAGACGTGCCAACATCTCTTCCGTCGAGGGAAATGTCGGCGCTCCAGGTGCTTTCTCCCTCATAGTGATCAGGAATACCAAAGCTAGGGATAAGGGATATTACAACCGCGGAACCGGGATGTGAGTTGATCTGAACCTGTAAGCCGTATGACTCGATCGTAAACAGAATTTCATCCACGTGAGAACCATCAGGACGCGTGAAATCCGGTGCGGTTATGTAGGTAAATCCGGGAATTATGTACTCAGGCCCGAGACCTATATAGTCGGGCGCATGAACGATTGTGTTAACAGTGATAGCAGACGGCAATGTGAAGGTGAAAGTGCCGTCGGTATCGAAACCCCAGCTCGGGCCGTGGCCATTGGCGTTGGTGTTGTTGATAAGCGTGTACTGGATTGGGTTGGCGTAGGCAGCAGCCGAAAAGAACAGGGACAGAATTAAAGCGAAGAATATGCGAGGCATTATTTCTCCCGGGGAGGTTTCTCAAACAGAAAGACAGTACAGGAGAGTTGTATGCAAACTCAAGGTGCACGTTGAGAAAAAGTTTACAGATATTTAGGGGCGAAGCTCCGCATGAACGGGCACCCATTATGGGTTGGATTAGGATGTGTGGGCCACCCGTCTACGAATATTTATTTGTTTGATTCGAGGGGTACGTTCTATGCTTTTTAATCAATTTGTGAAATCGTGGTCATTCACGGAAGCCTTAGGAGGCAAAGCATGAAGATCTATGGGGCAATTCTTCTATCCGCTATGGCTGTTTCCTCTGCCTATGCGGCAGACGACGTCGTTGGTGCGGTTCATGGCGTGATTGAGAAGATCGATCCTGCAGCCAAAACGATGTTGGTCAAAGCAAGCGATGGCACGGAGCACTCCGTGCATTTCGTCAACACAACGGCGGTTCATTCGGCGCACGCTTCGAAAGAAGTGGGTGCTGATTCCTGGCACGGATTGCAGAAGGGCTCCGAAGTGGTTGTTCACTACACCAAGCGGGGATCGGAAGAGACCGCAGGGGCGATTGACAAGATTGGCGATGACGGCCTGAAGGAATCGAAGGGCGCGGTAGAGAGTATCGACCGGACGGGTAAGACTATAACGGTGAAGTCCGAGGACGGCGCTAAAACAACGTTCGCCATGACCGATGATGCTGCAAAAACGGCGGGGAAAGATATAGCAACGGGGAGCGAAAAAGGTGCTCACGTTACGGTGTATTACTCAGAGAACGCAGGGAAGAAGATCGCGCATTTCTTCGAGTAAAGACTGAAGCTCGTTTTGTCTTTGAGAGGACTTGATAGTCGGTCCCCAGAAGGTCTCTGGGTAGGGTCTGGATTTTATCGAGTTCGAGCTTTCCACCCCGAGCAGCAAGCTGCCCGGGGACCCCGGTTTTCGTTCGAATGCCCACCTTAGTCGCTTTGCGACGAAGATGGGGCACCCGGTTTTGTGGATGGTTAGATGTGGGCCACACATTTTTTTCCGTTGAATGGCTTCATCTCATCCGCCTCCTCCGCTTGACTGGCACCGTTTGTGCGTCTACCAGGCCGCAGGTACACACGAGAGATTGGCCTTGGGCCGAACGTTCAAATCCTGCTCTCCATTGTTCAAGACGTTGAAGTAATTGTTGCTCCGATTTGATTTGCAACGACCAATTGAGACCGCCGGACTTTCAGGCAGTTCTGTTTAACCTTTCCGGATAGCCGGTTTTACATCCACTTGCCGGAGACAAAGATCGATTCTTAATAGGTCAATGAGCGCATTGGCCTGTTCTCATCAACTGAATGGGATTTGTTCCGCTCACGGCAATCGAGAAGTCTCATGCACGATTCGGCGTCGGGATCCTACTGAACGTCGATGGGCTTGACTCCATATTTTGAATAGTAGGTATGTTTTATTTGTGCCTCAGTCAGAGAAGGCTCGGCAAAGATATGAGCGGGTGATAGCAGCGGGGCGATTTCAGTCGGCTCGACTTGACGACCAGATTGACGGGATACTCCCGGCCGTTTGTCGCCCAGACCCACTCGGCAATGGGTGAGTACTCGGCATGTCCCGGTGACAGCAGAGAGGCAAGGCCCTTGAAGCGATAGCCACGTCGCAAGAAGATATCGACGACGTTGATCTCGATGGCGGCGTTACGTCTCAAATTTCGTATCGTGCCTGGTGATGAGATGTCGGCAAAATACAAGATGCCATTTCTAACGGTCAGAGAGGCCTTGGGCGAGAGATTGGGGGTTCCGTCTTCGTTGCCGGTTGCAACGAACGACAATATCGCTCGCTTAATTATCATTGCCATGTCTGCGGTGATCTCAATCATCTACGATCCTCATTCTGAGTAAGTACGGCGGGAGTGATGGGATCGCGCGATTCGTGGCCAACACAAACTCGATACACACTAAATATCGAACTTGTAAGCTCGCATGTGAATCCCAGGCAGGTGCTGTCTACATATCTACGAACTCAAACCCGTGATATTTGCGAACCAGTGAAAAAGTAATGGAGACGGGGAGGTGAAAGGCCCTTCTATCTCAAACTACTCCGTCGTCATTCTTCAAGAACACAACATATCGAAGCGGCTTTTATTCCAGCAGGAAGTCATTTTTAGTCGGATTGAACACAAAATTGGCTTCACTTATCGACGCACGCGTTCCGTGGCTTCCGTTCCCCACGGGAGATCTCAGTCCTGAGGCTGATCCGAGATGGCTACCGGAACAAACGGATTCTCAACGCTTAGGAATTTGCGAAACGACGGTCATTTTCCATATCAGGAACATCGTCGAAAGCTCCAGGAAGGACCCACGCCTGTGCCCATCGGCTTTCGACGTGGCCTCTTGTAACTCGAATAGACAGCAGAGCAACGCTCCTATAGAAAACTTCAGGCTTCGGGCTGTGACGAAGGTCAGCCAATTTGTCCGATTTAATGATTAGCCTACAAGTGTTCCGCGCTCTCGACGGTCTTGGTCGTTGAGCAACCCACAAGCTAGACTTTGCCCAACGGGAACCACGGGTTGAAAGAAGGGTATCCATCCAGAAATTGCTGCCTGGGATAACACATCCACTTGACGCGGTTATCTCAGCATTTCTGTAACTCGTTCGCGTCTCGGGAATAAAACGCGACAGCAACTATTAATCGGAGAAAATCATGAATGTTCCAATAACAGGATCAACACTAAGCCGCCGCTTGTTCTTCAAGAACACAGCAGTTGGAGCTGCAGCACTTGCGATACCCGGCTTCACACTTATAGGTGGCGTAGAGCCAGCGTTTGCTGGCCCTCCTCCAAAGCTCAATAGGAGCGACATCGCCGTTCTAAAGTTTCTTGCGGCGGCGGAACTCATCGAAGCCGATCTTTGGGGACAATATAGTGAGCTTGCTACTAATAACCTTGAATTCCGTGCGGCCCTTCAGAAGATCGACGACTCCATGCCTGACTATGTCATCGGGGACTTTGATGATGAGAGGAGTCACGCGGCGTTCATCAATGCATTCTTGGTTTCTGCGGGTCAGGAGCCCATCAATCTCGATCCTTTCCGCACCTTACCTAGCGTTCAAGTCGAAGGAGCCCAAAATAAGGGGCGCCTCACAAACCTCACAAATCTTACCGTAGATACCAGTTACTACGAGCGATACCGTAGCGCGGGAAATCCAGACTTCGGAAACACGTTCGAACAAATCGTAAACATTACAAATCAACCGGCGATACCGACGTCTGACTCGATTCGCGGCCTTCATATGCTGTCCGTCGCACAGACAGCTGCTTTTCACTTCGCCGCTATCGAACAGGGCGGAAGCAGCCTGTACAACTCGCTGATCACTAAGGTGACGAATCTCGATGTTGTGTCGATTCTTGCTTCGATCGGTCCCACCGAGGCCTTTCACTTCGGCATTTTCCAGACAGCACTAGAAGGCATCCGTAAGCTGGAAGTACGCAGTGGCCCCGACTTCCCTGATATCAAAGATCGTCCAGACAAGGGTGCCATAACACCCCACCCGTGCACGTTCATTGACCCGAGCTTTCCTTCTTGCTCGGTGATCAGACCGCGCAACACGGGTACGGGAGGCGCCCTCGCAACCGCGACGGGGCTTGTAAAGTCCGGCCTATTTGAAGGGCAGAGCATGGAGTTCTTCAACGCAGTGGTCGCGCTTGCGACAGCGGCTGACGCAGCCGTCCGAGGCTGAGGAACGAAATCATGTTTCCGGGGGAATATCTAACCGTTAGGCGAGATGTTCCCCCGCTCATCCTTATGAGGGCTGGGCTTTATGAAGACGGGACTTTCAGTTTCAGGACTCTTCCCCTCCCAGCCGCCGATACACCGCCTCCACCCGATAATCCCTTTTATTGGACCCCGCACCGTGCGCCGCACTTTCCGTCCGACCGGAAGCGTGAGCTTACCGTCGGCGGTAAATTGTGCAGTTGTACTCGGTGAGGACGATGCTGCTTCCGATGCCTTTTGTGCTGCAAGAACTCTCTTGTTCTTTATGCTCGTTACATATCCTGATATTGCTACAGCCGTTACAACGGCTGCAAAAATCACTAAACGCCGAAGTGATGGGCCTGGTGAACCAGTTAGACCAGATCAGAGCTAGCCAATAACCACGGCTGTATTCCTCGCGTCAACGGTAGTTCGTCTGCTCCGCGATCCCGGCTTCGTGGCATACTTGGTTCTATCTCCTCCATCGTTATTTCTACCTGCCGCGGAACGCTCACTATCTGCTCTGGCGTATAGCTCTTCCTAATCATTGCAACAAGGCTTAGTCTCTGACATTCACCTCGATTGCCGCCCGAAGTCCCGACGTAATTGCACCTTGCATGAATGCCGGTGTTGATGATGTGTGTTCACCCGCAAAGTGAATTCTTCCTTCAACCGATGCGCTGGCCTTAAACCAACTGTAGAGTTGCCCGGGAAACAGCACTCCGTACGCCCCTTGTGAGAATTGGTCATCTTGCCATGAATATGACGCTGCCTTAGAAAAGTCCGGTACAAACTTCGGAAAGATTGTTTGGATCGATTTGGAGGCAAAGTGCGAACGTTGGCCTTGGGTCAATTCATCGAGGTGCGTTGCCACGGGTCCTTCCTGATAGAACTGTAGAATACCTCGATTTGATCCTCTGCTCGCTGCTGTTGCTCCATATCTCTGACAATTGGTCGGTCTTGGCAAATCCGCTCAATCCTTCTTTTTCCCAATATCGATTTGACGTTTCGATGGCCACTTTTACAACGGAAGCGTAAGTCATTTCCTGGATCGCCTGCATCTTCATATCGCTGAGAGCGGGATCGATGACCATACTGCGAAGTATCGAGAAAGGAAGGGTGCAGATCATGTAATCGGCATGAATTGTGTGTTGCGAACCATTTTGAAGGAAGGTCGCGTATACATCTGAGGGGTTCTGTCCAAAACGTACTATCTTCGCACCATATGTAATTTGATCGCTTAGCCTCGCTGCAATGGCATAAGGGAGTAGGTCATTCCCGCCTTGAATTTTTTCAACGTGATCCATATTCGTTTGAATAAGAGCTCGGAGCGCGAATAGCGCGGAAGCATCGGTTGGGAGTGCCCCCGAGTACAATATGCTGTTTGCGGCGGAAGATCCGCCCTTACTTGAAATCAGCTCAGGCACCGTGAAACGATCAATTGTGCGGAGCGAACTCGGAGGCCAGTCAGACGAATGCAAATCTCCTCCGGAGATAATTTCCTCGAGAGCCGCTCCGAGATACTTATTGGCAAGCTCCGAGGGGCTCAAACCCTTCTCGCTCGGTAGAAGATCGAAAATTTCGTCAAGCCTCGAATCTGGCTTGAGAGCCATTTGTTGACCCTGAATGCGCAAAATTGGTGCGAGATGTGGAGGCGAAATTGGTTCTGTAGTTAGTCCAAATTCACGAATGTATTTGTAAGTCCATTCGTGATTGATAGGTACGCGTCCAGCACCTGCTTCAGCATATAGGCCGTCTGAGAAGGGATTGCGTAACGTATGTACTCGCCCCCCCGGTCTAGACTGCGCTTCCAAAACTGTAACAACGTGTCCCGCGCGTACAAGTTCATAGGCGGCCACGAGTCCACTTAAACCCGCTCCCAAAATGAGAACTCTTCTAGCGTTGCCGCGCCGTTCGAGGCGTGTATTGCCAGATGCCAATTGCGACTCGCTCAAATTGCTCAGATGAGCTCGGTTGACATTCACACCAAAAGGCTTAATATTCGTTTCAACCCGCCTTAGGGAAGATTTTCTATTGGTGTGTTTGTGCTCAATACAGACGATTTCACGTTCCAAAGGTTGGACCGCCATGTTGTCATCTTAGGAGACGTTGCATTATGCGCCGCTATAGAAAAGGTTAGGGCCGCGCCTCAAATAGTTGAGCTGCGACAATGCCTCTAGGTAGCTCGCTGGGGGCAGTATTCCACGATCGACATGAGAACCAAGGAACAATCGCGAGAGAGGAAGGCTGCCATTCGACGTATGTTCGAGTGGGACCCAATCGGTGTGAGCGACACTCCAGAAGCCTCTGATGAATACGACGGTTATATCGGTCCCGTGTTGGATCTGCTGAACGCGAAAGCCAGTTCTGATGAAGTCGCCGCTTATCTTCGGAAGGTGGAAACGGAAAGGATGGGCCTGATTGATGCACACGGCGATCCGCTTCTTCCAGCTCAACAGCGAGACGCGGCCGTTCTTTCGTTGAAACTCCTAATACCTGATGAACGGAAACAAGACAAAGCCGCTTCGCCAAGGGGCTTTCGACACTGGAAACTTTTCGCGAAGACTATCTCACCTGCCTTTGCGAAAACACAGCAACGTCGCGCGGAGGGTCTCTGCACTGGTTGCGGTTCAAGTCCATGCAAGTGTAATAACCCGAGGCATGCTCGGTAAATGGCACAACGAAGGCATCCCTTGAAAAGTGAATTCAATCAAGTTCGTCCCAATCTTAGGTTCTGGAGTACGAGGTTGCCGAATAACTGTCTTCTCGGACAGTTGCTACCAGCATCACTACCGCAAGAACAACGAAAGTGACCGGAGCTTTAGTAGATACTGGCCCAAATTGATACTCAGTGGCGGACAGTGAGCGGAACAAATCTCATTCAATTCTGCGCATCCTGGCGATCTTTCCCCCCATCCTCAGCGAGTAAATTGGCCATTGAAGCTCACTGAGTTGGGTGACGCAACCAACTTCCCCGTGGCTACCGACCATCAGGACCGTGCGACGAGATGTCCGATGCTTGTTGGGACCACGCATGGTGGTGGGGCTAATATTCGGGAATTTCCAATTTGTCTACTTCAGCGAATCCTGCGGTCCATCAAGCTATTCATGCCGTGGAGCAATGACGGGGGTCACGCGGGAGGCTCGAAGCGCTGGACCGAGAGAGGCAAGTAACGCGACGGACGTCAAGATCAAGGCAACCGAGGCATTTGTTGATGGGGTCTCGCAGGCCGACATCATAGAGGAGGCTCTGCATGAACCGAGTCAAGACCAATGCGGCGCAAATGCCAATCAAGACACCGGTAATGGACTCCAAGGATTTGGTTGATAATCATCAGCAAAACATTCGGTCGTGTAGCTCCAAGCGCCATGCGAGCCCCGATTTCTCTGGTCCGCTGAGCCACGGAGTATGCAACAACGCCATGGATGCCGACCAAAGCCATCAGCAGGGCGACGCGTGCGATGAGTACCAAGTCACCTCTAATTTCGCTGATGCAGCGATGGTATTGGCGTAAAAGTTCCAACGAGCGGACGATCGGTATGCCACCGATTATGCAGCGAATGTAGATCCACACATGACGAATACCGATTCCTCGCCGTTTATGGATCCGCAGCATCATCAACCTAACGATGTCCATTCGTTCTATAGCGACAACGATTTTCGGTTGGGTCCGAATGCGGCCCAAACCACACTCGGGGCAATTGCTAAATTGACAGGAACTACACTATCCACTTCGAAATAGTGGGTGGGATACGGCAGACTAAATTTCCGCGGAGAGCGCTTAGCATTTAAATTAGATGTTATGGGCAAAGCAAGGTCACGCCGAAGTTTTCTAGTGGATGCATCGCTAGGAATAGTAGGAGCTGCTACCGCTTCTAATTCTGAGATGCAGATTCCTTCGCCACTAACACCTGGGGCACCGCCAGCCTTCGGTACCGCACCCAGCACCGGGCCGCAGGTTTCAGTGGCGACGTTTGCAGAAGCCGAAAAGCTCGTGCAGGTCGAGATGACTGCACATGATCGCGCCGAGGCGGCAAGCAACTGGCGAAACTCGATGGCATCACTTTACGAACGTCGCACAGGGCCGCGTAAGGTTGCAGTACCCGATGGAGTTGCGCCGTACTCGACATGGAATCCTGTGTTGCCAGGTCATGCTCTTCGATCCGAACCGAGCCAGTTTGTTCGCAGCAATGTCAATGTAAGGAAGTTGCCCGCGAACGACGATCAGATTGCTTTTGCTTCAGTGTCGCAACTGTCGCGCTGGGTTGAGACTCGACAGCTTACCTCCGAGCGACTGACGAATATCTATCTGGAGCGTATCGCACGTCACGATAGCCGGCTTCGTTGTGTGATTACTCTTACCCGTGAGTTGGCGCTTCGACAAGCAAAGCAGGCCGACGCGGAGATCGCTATGGGTAAGTATCGCGGCCCGCTGCATGGTATTCCATGGGGAGCTAAGGACCTGCTCGATACTGCGGGCATTGCAACCACATATGGTGCAGAACCATATCGTGGACGTATTCCCACCAAAGATGCTGTGGTTGTGAGCAAGCTTCATGAAGCTGGAGCGGTGCTTATTGCAAAGCTCAGCCTTGGTGCCCTTGCGCTGAATGACATATGGTTTGGTGGGCAGACGATGAATCCGTGGCTACTTGTTGAGGGAGCTTCGGGTTCGAGTGCCGGCCCGGGTGCAGCAACGGCAGCAGGGCTCGTCGGCTTCTCGATTGGTTCAGAGACGGGAGGCAGCATTGTCAGTCCGAGCATGCGTTGCGGGGTAAACGGTCTACGTCCAACCTACGGTCGTGTTGCTCGTACGGGCGCGATGACGCTGTGCTGGTCTCTCGACAAGCTGGGCCCAATGTGCCGCTCGGTCGAGGATACGCTGCTGGTTCTACAGGCGATCTCCGGACCCGATGCAGGAGACGTCTCGAGTGTTCCTTCCGTGCTGAACTATGATGGGCGGGCTTCAGTCGCCGGTCTGAAGGTTGGTTATTTTCCGACGTGGATGAATGAAGCTCCGGCAACAACGGTAGATCGTGCAGCTCTTGAGGCTGTGCGTAAGTTGGGGATGACACCCGTTGAGGTAAAGTTACCGGACTGGCCATACGACTCGCTTCAGTTGATTCTCTTTGCAGAGGCCGCCGCAGCGTTCGAAGAGTTGACGCTAAGCCACAGGGTGGATGAGTTGAAGGCGCAGGTTCCCGATGCATGGCCAAACAGCTTTCGCCAGGCGCGATTCCTCTCCGCTGTGGACTTCGTACAATCGGATCGTCTGCGTCGGATGGTCGCGATAGAGATGGCGCGTATTTTCTCGCAGGTGGATCTGCTGCTGGTGCCTTCGCTGCGTAACGAAATGCTGACGATCACAAACTTTACGGGACATCCATCGCTGACGATGCGAGCTGGCTTTGTTGAGGTCACTCAGGCACGCAGCGACTGGGCTCCTGACCCGGAGCATCCGCTGCCTCAATTCGATCCACCGCGCCGCGTTCCTCACGGAGTCACCCTGATAGGGAGGTTGTTTGACGAAGGCACGCTTGGACGAGTTGGACTCGCGCTTGAGCGTGCCTTCGATGTGACCGATGAGCATCCGCCAGGATTCTAGCTATCGTTCGCGGCTGGGAATCGGAGCAACGGCCTGACTGCAGGCCTGCTTTGCGGAGCATGCCTGAACCCCGAAGAAGACATTATCCTTTGATACAGGAAGCCTCACTGAATTTGGTCCGGGGCCAGGGAAGTCTTTCGCGTCAGCGACGTATTGCCAATCGTTCACGGCTGTTTCGCGCCATACGATCTGGTAGTGCACGTCGCCAGCAAAACTCGTCGGAGCCTCCCACTTGAGTATGGTGTCATTATCTAGGTTTGAAGTGGTTACGCGAACCTGCTGCGGCACTCCAGGGGAGTTCGCCAATGATGCAAGCGTTGCGATGTTGAGGCGTGCGACCTGTGCGATGTAATTGAAATCGTCGAACTTGAGCAGATCTCCGTACTCTTTGCCATTCTCAGTGCGGACGTGTTGGTGCTGGTGATCATAATTTTCGCGCCACTCTGTAAACCGGACTGACGGAAAGCCTTCGTCACTAAACGATTTGTGATCGCCGCCGCGCAGAAAACGGTCGAGGCGAAGCTCCATAACAGCGTGAAAGGGGGCGCGTCCGGCTGAGAGATAGGCGCGGTCTACCGCCAGTACCTGTCGCGCGAGTTGGCGGGATGGTGTCTCGTTTTCGCCGCCAATACTAAGCGCCTGGCGGATTTGCTCGATGGGAGACGTCGGAAGGATACCTTGCGAGAAGACGCGGATGCGCTGCTTGTTCTGGAGCGTATCTCCTGGCGTGGTGTCACCACCGACGATGTCGTTGTTCAGTACTCCTTCAAGCTGCCAGCCTTCTTTCTGGGCTCGCAGGGCGAGGTGATGGGAGCCATTGAGCCCCTGTTCTTCACCAGCAACGGCTACAAAGACGATGGTCGCCGGAAACTTGTATTTACTAAGCACGCGTGCAGCTTCCATGGAGACGGCGGTGCCGCTGGAGTCATCGTTGGCGCCGGGAGCGAAGTCATGCGTATTCATGACATCCGTCTCACGGGTGTCATAGTGGCCTGTGATCAGATACATGCGCTTCGCTGCTGTCGGGTCAGATCCGCGCAGAATTGCAAACACATTGCGAAGCGGCGTCGGCTTAATAATGCGCGGACGACTATTGTTGAAGCCTGCCTGAGGCTGCTCAACAAACTCGTCGAACTGCACTTCGAGGCATCCTCCGCAATCTTTGCTGTAGCTATCGAACTGCGATTTGATCCAATCGGCAGCAGCGAGGACGCCAGTTCCAAGTTTAAGGTCAGTCTCAGTCGATGAGATAGTGGAGCGGTTGTTGAATTCCACGAGGTGGATGATGTTTGCCTTGATCTGCTCAGTAGAGACTGACTTCAGTGCGGCCAGAATCTGCGGATCAGCTGGCGCTGCTTTCAGCGGTGAACCGGAAGCTTCATAGTCCAGCTTCGGAACTGTCGAACGACTTGTCTTCTGCGCGACTGCCGAGCCAACTGAAACAAGTGTGAATGCTGAGATTACAGCGAGGTAGATCGTTTTCATTGGGAATCCTTGCAGTGGGCGATATTGAAACGGCGCTCCTGTTGTGGAGCGCCGTCGGGCTACAGCCAGTGTGTGCGCTTAGAAGATGATCTTACCTACAATCTGGAGCTGCCGCGATGAGCCGAGGTCTCCAACAGGAAAGCGAGTACCAGAGATCAAGCCAAAGCTAGGATTGGCTGCGATGGTCGTTTGTCCCGCCGCAGGAAGAGCGATCGTCGTGGATGGATTGCCGAAGCTCGCGTGGTTGAAGATATCGAACACATCCACACGAAATTGGAACTTCACCTGCTCTGTGATCGCGGTATTCTTCTCGATCGAGAAGTCGGTATCGGCGAATCCTGGTCCTACAAGTGCATTGCGCGAAAGATTGCCGAAGCCCGCGGTTGGTGTGAGCGCCTGGTAGACGCAGGTTGGCGTAACCGCGCCGTTTATACACAGGTCTGCTCCCAACCAGCGCACAGTAGAGTTACTCGGACGTGTCTTTTGATACTGCACCGGTTGAAGTAGGTTTGGGTGAAGTACATTTGCGGTTCCGGTAAAGGTGGATGCCGTTGTGATGTTGAGCGGATTGCCGGTTTGCCACTGCGAGATGCCGGAAAGCTGCCAGCCTGCGACAAGGCGGTTGCCCTTGAACGGAAGCGCGTAGATGGCATTGACCGAGATGCGATGGCGCGTGTCATAGTCTGAGGGGCCATAGTTCATGTAGGGACGTGTAGCATCTTGCAGAACCGTTGTGGCCAGTGAACCAGTGTCGAGAGATTTTGAGTAGTTGTAGTTGAAATTGAAGTTCAGGCCGTTGTGGAAGGCCTTCCGCGCGGTCGCCCACATCGCGTTATAGTTCGACATGCCAATGGAAGAAACCTGGGTGATATTAACGTTGCTAATGTTCGCGTCGTGGGATATTGGGCTCGAGCTTGAGATAGCTTTAAACGGACGTACACCCGCGGCGTTGGGCTGATTGACATTAAGCGGAGTGCGCAGGTGCTTGCCTACAGAACCATAATAACCAATCGAAGTGACGATGCCATACGGCAGCTCCTGTTGAAGGTTGAAGTTGAAGGTTTCGGTATAAGCGTTGCGGAGGTTGCGTTGCACGCCAGTAATGCCGATTCCGGCCGCACCGGCAGAGCTATACAGGCTGGAAAGAGGAATCGTGGTGGTTGCGTTGCTGTACGTCACGCGATTTGCGAAAGGCGGATTGCCATTCAGGCCGCTGATGGCGTTGGTTTCAGGCTGGTCGGCCATGTATCCATAAGCGCCACGCAGAACTGTCTTGCTGTTTCCAAAGACGTCATAAGCGAAGCCTAGCCGCGGCTCATAGTTGTAGTTCTGGCTGTAGGGGCTGTTGCCGTATCCGTGTGTGCCGACCTGATAGAGCGAGACACTTGGGAGATCGAAGACAACGAGGCGATTCGCGCCGTCCATCGGTGATCCGTTCCACTCAAAGCGGAAGCCAAGCTCAAGCGTCATAGTAGGTGTAACCTTCCATGCGTCCTGAACGAATGCACCAAGTGCATTCGCGTAAAGGCGGTTAGAAGTACGCGTGGGAGTGATCGTGAAGCTGTTTGCGCTCCCGGTCTGGAAGTTCGCAACCGTATTGAAGCCGATCGTACCTGTATCCTGCGAAAAGTTCACGTTGAGAAAGCGGCGGAATTCACCGCCGAACTTGACCGAGTGTTTTCCGACTGTGTATGTAGCTGTATCTGAAAATATTCCCAGTGTGTCGAAACGTCCCTGGGGGAAGCCGGAGGGTCCACCGAAGTTCAGATTAGGTCCAGTGATGGTGATCTGGGGGATGCCGTTCGGTCCGGTGGTTCCGGTTCCCAGTCCAAGCGTTGTCGGGTCTGTGGTCACATTTGGATTGAAGGAGATTGAAATACGGTTGAACCCAAGGCGGGCTTCATTAACCAGTCTCGGGTTGAAGATATGCGTCTCGTTCAGTGTAAGAATCTGACGCGTCGCAGTTCGATTGTCACCAAAGCCAGAAATGGTATTACCCTGCAACGTCGGCTCGGTGCGTTTGTCCTTCTGTAGAGCATAGAATCCATGCACGGTGTCGTTCGGGCCAAAGGTATGATTGACGTCGATTGTTCCCTGATCGGTGTTAACTGGACCGGATGCAGTACCAATAAAGCGAGAGCCTGTGGTGTCATTGGCGCGAGGGATAAGATCGAGCAGGTTCCGGGATACAGAATTCGTAACGCCGGCCCGCTGCGAGTCCGTAAGCACGCCACTGTTAATGTTAAGGCCCTGCGACTGTCGTAGGCCTTCGTAGCTGGCGAAGAAGAAGGTGTGACCTTTCCAGATGGGACCGCCGAGAGCGCCGCCGAAGTTGTGGCGCTTTAGCGGCGCCACCTTTGTTCCTGCGGGACTGAAGTAGTTGCGCGCATCCAGGGCTTCATTGCGGATATAGTCAAATGCTTCACCGTGAAAGGCGTTCGTGCCGGAGCGAGTGCTGACGTTAACGACTGAACCGGAGGAACGACCGTATTCTGCAGAGAAAGTCTGGTTGTTGATCTTAAATTCAGAGGTTGTGTTGATCGAAGGCTGAAACGTGATCTGGTTTTGCGTCATGTCGTTCAGATTCACACCGTTGATCTGAAAGTTTACGGAGTCCTCACGGTTGCCGGCGGTGACAAAAGAGTTTGCTCCCAGTCCACGACTTGGAGCGGTAAGACTACCCGCTGCCGGAGCAGTTACCCCTCCAGGTGTCAACACAGTCAGGTCAAGGAAGTGACGTCCATTCAAAGGGACTTCTTGAACAGTTTGCCGATCGATAACTTGCCCGACGGTAATGCTTTCAGAGTCAATCAGTGGGGCCGCTCCCTCTACCTGAATGTTCTCGCCGGCAGATTCGACAGTCATTGCAATGTCAAGGTTCGTTTTTGCATCGACAAGGAGCGCGAGTGTCTGAAGGGTGTAGGCGCCAAAGCCAGGTGCTGTTACGTGAACGGAGTAATCTCCGGGCGCAAGCGATGGAACAACGTACTGTCCAACGGTATCGGAAGTGATAACGCGTTCCGCTCCCGTGCCCAGATTGCGAACTGTAACAAGCGCTCCCGGCAGTACAGCTCCGGAAGGATCCTTGATCGTGCCTGAGAGTGTTGATGTGGATTGTGCGAGTGCCTGTGCTGCGATAAGCAGCACGAATGCCAAAATCAAGCCGTATCTTTTCATGTTGCCTCCGAAAGCGTGATCGAACGTTGCGACATCCCTCTATCTAAACTCCGCTGCACAAAAAGCAACTGGAGGTGTAACAAGCGGCATCGGGCATGTCCAAATACGCCATGCGGTCGCCCATTCATCCGATTTGCGATGAAATGAAAGCATCCATCCTGAAAAAAGCGCATGCACTTCCGCTTCCCAAGCTGTAGGTCATGATCCGCTCAGGGAATTGCAATTAAATTGGGCGTTTGAATGTTGCAGGTGCGACAAACAATGATGAATGTTGTATTTCTGTCCTGTAACTGTCTCGTAATATATCAGATATCAGATTGCTGTCTAGTCGTTCTTTTCATTCGTAAAAGGAAAATATATGCATCGTGTGGCCCTCTCCATTTTGTTCTCCTGTGCCTATTGCTCGGCGCAGACTTCTTCCGTGGAAGCCGACCTGAAGTGGCTCACTGAGGCACCTGCTGTGAGCGGATATGAAGCGCCGGTCGTTTCGCATATCGAGAAGCAGTTGGCAGGGCTTCACCCGCAGCGCGACAATATGGGAAATCTAACCATCACTTTTGGCTCTGGAATGCCGCACAGAATGATTGCCGCACCAATAGATGAGCCGGGCTATGTTGTGAGCCGCATAGAGGATGATGGTTACCTGCGTGTCGTCAGGCTGCCCCAGAGTGGTTTACCTCCACACTACAACGAGATGCAGAACGCTCAGCCGATGGTTGTGACAACGCGCAATGGAAGTTCGCGATCCGCTGTGATTGCCGGACTGTCGATCCATCTACAGCCAGGGCGCGCAAATATTCCTGATCCTGATGACATGGACAATATGTATGTTGATGTTGGTGCGCGAACCAAAGCCGAGGTATTGGGCAGTGGAATAGATGTCTTGAGCCCCATTGCAGCTGAGAGAAGGCTTGTTGCGGTAGGGATGCACCAATGGGCGGCAACTACGATCGGAGATCGCTTTGGAGCTGCTCTACTGATGCAGATTGCTCAGGCGCTGCCGCACACAAAACCTGCTGGCACAGTAACACTGGCATTTGTCACGCAGCAGTGGACGGGTTCTCGCGGCTTGGCTCGCATATTGCAACAGTTCCACCCGGATGAACTTATCTATCTGGGCAGAAGCAACAAGTCGCAGGTTCAGCGAGGTAGCTCCCGCGAAAGCGAACTTCCCGCGAAACAGCAGCCCACACTCGGCTCAGGCGCAGTTCTGAGCGTATCGACTGATCGCACTTCGACGGAAGATGACAACTGGTCAGTCAGTACAGAAGCACTTCAAACCGTCCGGGCTGCGCCGATTCTGATGCGTGGATATGGGCCACCCGTTCCATTGCCACGGCACACGGCACATCTCAGTGTCCCTGTACTTTATCCACTCACCTCTGGCGAAACGATCGATAGTAGGGATCTCGAATCCCTGTCTCATCTTCTGGCAGAGTACCTCGGCATAAAGATGAAACCCGTCACAGTAAAGCAAAGATCTGCGACCGCCTACCCTTCTCTGCCTCTTGCCCCTAAAACGATCCCCTTGAACGAGTCACTTCTCAAGTTGCTGACAACGGTATATGGAGTAAGTGAGCAAGAGGGAAGGACTCGCGAAGCCGTGCAGCACATGCTGCCAGCGTGGGCTCATCCAACGACCGATGATGCAGGGAATCTCATTCTGCATCTGGGACCCTCGACCGGGCCTGGGATGGTATTCATGGCGCATACCGATGAACTTGGGTTTCGTGTACGCGCGATTGATCCAGACGGTACGCTGCAACTCGACAACAAAGGCGGGGGCACGACCTCGTTCTACTGGGGGCATCCTGCTCTGGTGCATACTGCGAGCGGGATACGTGGAAGCGTCGTTGCGCTTCCTCCAAACTTTGATACAGCGCAGTTCCACTTTCCGACGGACTTCCGAACCCCGGCTTCGCTCAATGTGGGCGCCTCCTCATCAGATGAGGTGAGTCAGTTAGGCATCAAGATCGGTGATACCGTCACCGTGCAGAAGAATTTTCATTCTTTGCTTGATCGGAGGGTGTCTGTGCGCAGCCTCGACGACCGCGTGGGCTGTGTTGCGTTGATCCATGCCGTTTGGGATCTTGGCGAAAAATTTCAGCGAAATGTTACTTTTGTATGGTCAACCCGCGAAGAACTGGGACTGTTGGGATCCATCGCCTATGCTGAAGCCGCGAATAAAGCAGGAACTGTTCCTGCAACTGTCTTCGCGATCGATACCTTCGTCTCGTCCGATTCGCCGATAGAGTCTCATCGCTTTGCGGATGGAGTCCTGGGTGAAGGGTTTGTGGTTCGTGCAATCGATAACTCAAACATTGTGCCCTGGGCTGATGTAATGCAAGTGCAGTCGATCGCGAAGGCCCACCATATAGCAGTGCAATATGGAGCTACCGGAGGAGGCAATGATGGCGCGGCATTTCAACGCTATGGCGCAACGGATGTCGCGCTGAGCTGGCCCTTACGGAACTCTCATTCTCCGGGAGAGGTGATGGACTTGAGCGATCTTAACGCGCTGGCCAATATCACCGCCGCCCTCGCTCGTGAGTGGCGCACAAAATAATCAGATGCGACTGCCATCATTTACATTGTTGGGGCAGTAAGAAAGGTTTACGGAATGCCCGCAATCGAAAAGTTGGAGTCTTTAGCTTCACTTACTGATCAAGCTCATCGCAGCATCAAACGATTCATTCTTGCAGGTAGTCTCGATACGCAGGAACGTCTAACTGAGAGTTTCTTTGCCGATCGACTCGGTATAAGCAAGTCGCCTGTACGTGAAGCTCTCAACGCACTTCAAAATGAAGGTTTGCTACGCATTGAACCTAGGAAGGGAATATATGTCCACCGGTTCAGTGCAAAAGAGATTACAGATCTGTACGACTTGCGCGAGGCACTCGAAGTCTTCGCGACCCAAACGGTTGAGATCACCGACGACCTGATAGAAGGCCTGCGGCATAGTGTGCACCGCACCCAACAATTACTGGATCATGATGACAAAGCTGCTTACATCGAAGAGGACATTCTCTTTCATCAGATGGTCGTCAACAGCACAGGCAACGAGCAGTTAAGTCGAGTCCATTGCAACATCCAGGATAAACTTTGGCTTTGTCGATGTCAGACCTACCAGTTGACGTCGTCGGACACGCCATCTGCCCACAAATCAATTACAGACGCTCTAGCTGCTTATGATCGAGCTGCAGCATGCGAAGCGACTCAGGCGCACATTCGCTTTGTACGTAACGCTCTCCTTGCCGGGGCAGAGTCCTTATAGAATTCCTCTGAAACTCAACGGCTTGTTCATTTGGAGATAAACCGGCCTTGAATTCGCCAAAAGCTACGGGTTTGGGCTGAACGACAGGTGCAGAAAGAATATCAGCGGCTGCGGAGTCCGCTGACAAAGATATGGTTAAGGGCGCTGCAGCAATCGTGGCAGCAGAATACACCTCAAGGCGGCCCTTCTATTAACTGTGATCGACAGGACCGCGAACCAAATCGTTGGGGGCCGGCACCTATGGCGCAGCGGGGAACCTCATAGGCGATAGCATTCACGGTTGTATTCGTATGTGATGAGAATTACCCTCTAGCTTCCCGCAGGGCGTGGCCTAGCCAAATCAGTTTTCGTCGCACTTTCTGTGGCGGGAACAATATAGGAACATTGTTAATCGAGCGTTTTCAATTGTTGATCTTGACAGAAGAGAAAGAATTGAAGTTGAACTATTGATTCTAAATGGTGGCCAGAGACGGGATCGAACCCGCCGCCGCCGGCCTTTCAGGGCCGCCTGGCAAGTTAACTAAAGTAGTTTGGAATCAGCGGATATCGTTGAGATACATAGCCTTGCCCTCCCCTTAGGAGGGTTTCGGCCGTACGATGGTCGTCTATTGGTCGTGTGGCCCCAAAACTTTTAAGTCTGATCTCTTCGAGGCCGTGGAATGGACCGTTCCGCAGATTTGGAATCAGTCGTTGAATAAACTCGCACAGTCAGGATCAATTCGATGAGAACTTTGCAGGCGACGGCGCCGCATGGCTGATCTTAAGGGCATCAGCTCTACATTAGAGGTGTCAGCGCTCGATGAGCGCATTGGCGATACGTCGCAGCGTCATGCTGGTGTTTAGGGTAGCGAGCCCCTTATCCGTTAGCGGCATAGCCAAACGTGATCTCGACATTCAGTCAACCGTCCTCCTGCGCTGACCATTACTCTCTCTTCTTAATCTATTAGTGTTGCAGCCGCATTGCATCAGTTAGGAGAATTTGATGTCCTTCGGTCTAAAAATTTTCAATTGTCACCTATTGCTTCCGTTCGATGTTGTCCCACAATCAGGCAATAGCTTAGAGGGGCGTGCGCATCTCTACATCCGATTAGCCGGATACAGTTGGATGTGTACTTGGAAACGAATAATTCTAGGTACTTCGTGCTGCTAAAGTGAGGGGGAGATTGGAACGAAAGAGAGGGCGAATCCTTGTTAGTTGATTGTCATTCTCACGTTTGGGCTTATCCCGGACATCTGTCAGATGAGTTTGTGAACGAGGCCAATGCGCGGTCCCGTGGACATGCGCTTGACCTGGACATTCCTCCGGAAAAACACCGGCAGGCGATGGCCGGTGTTGATAAGGTCATAGTTTTTGGCCTGCGTGCCTTTCATTCCGGCCTGTGGGTTCCCAATGACTACGTCGCTGCCTATGCGGCGAGCTATGCGGATAAGGTGATTGGATTCGGAGCGATCGACCCGATGGTCGATCCCGTAGAAGAAACGCTGGAAGAGATTGTTCGGCTGAAGCTTCGCGGGGTCAAGCTCGGTCCGATCTATCAGAACATTAGCCCTACCGATCCACGCATGCTTCGAGTGTATGAGTTCTGCCAGGCGAATCGCTTGCCGATCATGATTCATCAGGGAACCACGTTTGTGAGGACCGGACCCCTGAAGTATGCATTGCCTATTCTTCTGGACGATATCGCGATTCAATTCCCGCAACTCAAGATGATCGTTGCGCACCTTGGGCATCCGTGGATTGGAGAGACGCTGGTCCTCATCAGAAAACATCCGAATCTTTACTCGGATATTTCAGCGCTGCATTACCGGCCGTGGCAGTTCTACAACGCTCTTATTATGGCGAAGGAATATGGTGTCCTCGATAAGATTCTGTTTGGGTCCGATTATCCGTTTACAACTCCAGAGGCGCAGATAGAGGGGTTGCGGAATATCAACCACGTTACTGAGGGTACGAATCTCCCGCGGCTTACCAGCGAGGAGATCGAGCGGCTCATCTATAGCCCGACGCTGACCTGTCTTGGGCTGGAGGGGGAGTGAAGATCACAAGCGTTGAGGTAATCATTCTTGAGTCGCCCGGCTCGTACGAGGCTACGGTGGGGGCGGAGGAGGCCTATGGCATCAAGCACCTTGGTCTTGTCAAGATTGAGACGGACAGCGGTATTACGGGCTATGCCGATCTTGAGACGCAGCCGCACGTAGCGAAAGCAATCGTCGATGCTCCTTCGGAGGGGGCAGTGCCGGGATTTCAGGGACTGCGGTCGGTGCTGTTGGGTGAGGACCCGCTGGAGGTGGAACGGCTGTGGCACAAGATGTATATGGCCTCGGTCTACTATGGGCGGCGCGGCGCGGCGATGCAGGTGATCTCCGGCATCGATATTGCCTTGTGGGACATCGTCGGTAAGCGGGTTGGCCAGCCGATCTACAAGTTACTCGGAGCAGGGTATCGTGATCGCGTTCGGGCCTATGCGAGCACGCTCTTTCGTTCCACGCCGGAGGGAATAGCAGAGGCCGGCCGCCAATACGTGGAGCGCGGGTTTACTGCTATCAAGTTTGGATGGGGTGTCTTCGGGCAGGATGCGGAGCGAGATGTTGAACTGGTAGCGGCAGCGCGAGGGGCGCTGGGGAATCGCGCGGACCTTCTGATCGATACGGGATGGTATGTGCATCGCACGGCGAAGCAGGCGATCCGCATGGTTCGTTCGCTCGAACCGTACAGGCCTTTTCTGATTGAAGAGCCTTTGTCTCCTGAAGATTATGACGGTTATGCCGAACTTTCGGGCGCGGTGGACACCATGATTGCGTGCGGAGAGCAGGAGGCGACGGAATGGGGCTTTCGCACGTTGATCGAGCGAGGACGGGTTGATGTCATCCAGCCGGATCTTTCACGATGCGGCGGCTTCACGGCAGGTCGCAAGATCGTTTACCTTGCCGACCTTCATAACAAGCTTTGTATTCCGCACGCCTGGATCTCGGATTTGTTGACGGCGGCTTCATTGCATTTGAACGCCTTTATGCGAAACGCGACGCTTCAGGAGTTCAACACGACGAGTGGACCTTTGAGCCGGGAGCTGTGCCTGACCCCGATCCAACCGGAGGATGGCTATCTTCGCGTGCCTCAAGGTCCTGGCCTTGGCGTAGAGGTCGATGAATCGGTGATTAACAAGTATCGCGTGGCGTGAGGCTATGGACAGAATTAAGAACAAGGTCGCGATTGTTACGGGTGGAGCTAACGGGATCGGCCGGGCGATCTGCGAACTGTTTGCCGAGGAAGGCGCCTGGGTGTTGATCGCCGATGTCGATGAGGCCGGGGGGAAGGAACTGGCGGCAACGATACGATCGAAAGGCGGAGAGGCGGAGTTTTGCCGGACCGATGTAACCCGTGAAGACGACGTTAAGCGTGCTGTGGCGATGGCCGCGGAGCACAACGGTCGTGTCGATATCCTCTGCAACAATGCGGCGTATCTCTCTCCGGACTTCCATGCCGCTCTGGAGTCGACGGAGAAGGAATGGCGCGGCTGCATCGATGTGGCCTTGCTGGGAACACATTCGTTTACCAAGGCTGCGCTGCCCTACATGATCGGCCAGAAGCAGGGATCGATTGTGAATATTGTGTCCATTCAGGGAATGGAGGGCATGATGACCTCGGTTGCATACACTGCGACGAAGGCGGCGTTGCTGGGCTATTGCATGAGCGTATCGTACGACTACGGTCTGCATAACGTTCGAATCAATTCACTTTG
>Ga0193717_1000626_pt1 | contig 22802 bp, 19 predicted proteins | sample U2c2metaG_FD_145900 | JGI IMG/M metagenome (GOLD analysis project Ga0193717, IMG submission 145900) | Soil microbial communities from a riparian zone of the East river system, Colorado, United States - U2c2 | ecosystem: Environmental > Terrestrial > Soil > Riparian zone | place: USA: East River...
CGCCGCGGGCCGCCTCGACAAGGCGATCTCCTCGTTCGAGCAGGTCGCCGAGCAGGACGTCGACTACGTTCCCGAGATTCTCTCGCCGCTGCTCGATTGCTATGCGCGCGCCGGGCAGATGGCGCGTGCCGAGGAATTCCTGCTCGGCATCACCGAAACCTATCAGGGCGTCTCGCCGGTACTCGCGCTGGCACGCTTGTATACACGCACGCAAGGCGAGGACGCCGCGGTCGAATTCCTCAACCGTGCATTGCGCCAGCGTCCGTCGGTGCGGGCGCTGATGGCGCTGATCGACGTGAACCTGCACACCGCCAGCGGCGAGGCGCGCGACAATTTCCTGATCCTGCGCGACCTCACGCGCAAGCTGGTCGAAGGCCAGGCCATGTACCGTTGCAACAAATGCGGATTCGGCGCCAAGGCGCATCACTGGCAGTGTCCGAGCTGCAAGAGCTGGGGTTCGGTGCGGCCGATCCACGGCGTCGTCGGCGAGTAGCCCGGCGTGGAGCAGGGCGCCTGGCCAATGTCGGCGTGGATTCTCGCGATGCTTGCGGCATTGGTTGTCGCGGCCGTCGTCACGCGTCTGGGCATCGGTTACGCGCATCGCCGGCGATTGATCGACCAGCCCGGCGCGCGCCGCTCGCATACCGAACCGACGCCGCGCGGCGGCGGCATCGGCATCGTGATCGCGGTGCTCGCATGCGCCTGCGTACCGGCATTCTTCGCGCCCGGGTCGTCGCGCGGCGCCGCGATGACGCTGTCCGTCGCGATCGTGATCGTCGCCGCGGTCGGATGGATCGACGATCATCGCGGACTTCCAGCGCGATGGCGGTTCGTGGCGCACTGCCTTGCAGCCGCGGTCTTTCTGTTTCCGATCATCGTCTTTCTCGTTCTTGCCCCTGCCGCAGTCGAGGAGGCGTTCTCGGTATCCGCGACAAGTGTCTGGCTGATGCTCGCGGTCGCGTTGCTGGCGATCGTCTGGTTCGTCAACCTGCACAACTTCATGGATGGCATCAACGGCATCCTCGCCGCGCAGGCGCTCTTCGTTTTCGCTGCCTTGACGATCCTGTGCCTGCGCGCAGGGTGGACGGTGCACGTCGGACAGACCGCCGTATTCGCGGCCGCGACCGCGGGCTTCCTGCCGTTCAATTTTCCGCGCGCGCGCATCTTCATGGGCGACGTCGGCAGCGGCGTGCTCGGCCTGGTGATCGCGGTCGCGGTGCTGTGGCAGATGGCGACTCCAGGCGTGGCGCTGGCGAGCGGACTGATTCTCTGCTCGGCCTTCGTCACCGATGCAAGCTGCACCTTGCTGTCGCGCATGCTGCGCGGCCGGCGTTGGTATAGTGCGCACCGCGAACATCTGTACCAATGGCTGGCGCGCAGCGGGCGCAGTCATGCCGGTGTCGTGGCGCTCTACATGGGATGGAACCTAGTGATCGTGGTACCGGTCGTATGCTGGATCAACAGAACAAGCGATCCGCAGATGGCGTCATCGACCGCGACATTGTCCCCATCGCCTCCGACTCCCGGCTGGGCTGCCGCGGCGGCTGTCTACCTGCTCGGCGTCGCCGTATGGGTTTTCGCAAAACGCTACTGCCTGCATCGTCCGGCTCGACAACGGTATCGCCATGCCACTGCGTAACCTGATCGCCGCGATCCATCCGCGCCTGGCGGTCGTCCTGCACGACATGCTGATGGTGTGGCTCGCCTGGACCGCGGTCAGCGTGATGCGCTGGTCGCTGGCGCCGAATCCCTCGCCGGTCGCACTGTTCGGTACGGAAACCTGGCTCGTGCTCGGCGCGCAGGGCGCGATCTTCTGGTGGACCGGTCTCTACAAAGGCCTGTGGCGTTTCGCCAGCCTGCCGGATCTGTGGAACATCGCCAAGGCGGCCGTGCTCGGAGCGCTGGCGATCACGATCACGCTGTTCCTCTACAACCGCCTCGAGACCGTGCCGCGCACGGTGCTCGCCGTGTATCCGCTCGTGCTGGCAGTGCTGCTCGGCGCGCCGCGCCTGCTGTATCGCTACTGGAAGGACAGCCGTCTCGATTTCACCACGCGCACGCCGAGCCAGCGCGTGCTCGTGCTCGGCGCGGGCAAGGCGGGCGAAGCGCTGGTGCGCGATCTGCGTCGCGAGAACCGCTACGCGCCGGTCGGTTTTCTCGACGACAACGCGCACCTGCGCGGCTCGCGCGTGCAGGGCATACCCGTGCTCGGCACGCTCGACCAGCTGCCGCAGCTCGCGCGCGAAACGGCCGCCGAGATGCTGGTCATCGCCATGCCGGCCGCGAGCAAGGCGCAGATGCGCCGCGCGGTCGATCTGTGCGAAAGCTGCAATCTGCCGTTCCGCACCGTGCCGCGGTTGGAAGACGTGGTCGCCGGCCGCTCGAGCTTCAACGAGCTCAAGGAAGTCGCCATCGAGGATCTGCTCGGCCGCGATCCGGTGCAGCTCGACTGGACCGCGATCCGCACGCAGCTGGCCGGCAAGCGCGTGCTGGTCACCGGCGGCGGCGGATCGATCGGATCGGAACTGTGCCGCCAGATCGCGCGGCTCGGCGCCGAGTCGCTGACCGTGCTCGACGTGTCCGAATATCATCTCTATGCGATCGAGCAGGAGCTGCGCGCCGGCCATCCCGATCTCCTTTTCAACGCGCGCCTCGGTGATTGCGGCGACGCGGCCACCTGCGAACGCCTGTTCGCGACGACGCGGCCCGAGGTCGTGTTCCATGCCGCGGCGTACAAGCATGTGCCGCTGCTGCAGGGCCAGGTTCGCGAGGCGTTCCGCAACAATGTGCTCGGCACCCAAGTCGTCGCCGAAGCTGCCGATCGCCACGGCGCCGGCAGCTTCGTGCTGATCTCGACCGACAAGGCGGTCAACCCGACCAGCGTCATGGGCGCCTGCAAGCGCGTCGCCGAATTGTTCTGCCAGAACTTCGCGGCGCAGTCGCACACGCGCTTCATCACGGTACGGTTCGGCAACGTGCTCGATTCGGCCGGTTCGGTCGTGCCGCGCTTCCGCGAACAGATCCGCGCCGGCGGACCGGTCACGGTCACGCACCCGGAGATCACGCGCTACTTCATGACGATCCCGGAAGCCTGCCAGCTGATCCTGCAGGCCGCCGTGCTCGGCAAGGGCGGCGAGATCTTCGTGCTCGACATGGGCGAGCCGGTGCGCATCCGCGATTTGGCCGAGCAGATGATCCGCCTCGCCGGCAAGTCGTCCGAAGGCGAAATTCCGATCATCTACACGGGCCTTCGTCCGGGCGAGAAGCTGTTCGAGGAACTCTTCCATCCGCAGGAAAGCTATAGCGACACGCGCCACGCCAAGATATTCCTGGCGCAGCCGCGCAGCATGGCGTGGAGCCTGCTGATGGCACAGTTGCGCCAGGCCGCGGCCGCCGTCGCCGCGTACGATGAGGATGAGCTGCGGCGTGTGCTCGATCAGCTGTTGCCGGAATTCGACCGCCGCGACGATATGGGCGAAGGTAAGGTCATACCGCTTTCCGGGGCCAGGGCGAGCTAGGGGATGGTTGGAAAAAAGACTTAACCACGAAGAACACGAAGAACACGAAGGGAATTCAGGGAAGAGCTAGGAAATTTCTTTCTTCGTGTTCTTCGTGTTCTTCGTGGTTCAATCTTTGGATCGCCTGAGAACAGCAACACGCAAGGACTGATGATGACCCGACCGTTGCGCAAAGTCGTTTTCCCCGTCGCCGGCCTCGGTACGCGTTTCCTGCCCGCGACCAAGGTCGTCGCCAAGGAAATGCTGCCGGTGCTGGACAAGCCGCTGATCCAGTACGCGGTTGACGAGGCCGTCGATGCGGGCGCCGACACGCTGATCTTCGTGACCAACCGCTACAAGCACGCGATCGCGGATTATTTCGACAAGGCCTACGAGCTCGAAAGCAAGCTTGCGCAGGCGGGCAAGAAGGAGTTGTTGGCGCTGGTGCAGGGCACCGTCCCAGCGCACGTGCGCTGCGTTTTCGTCACGCAGGCCGAAGCGCTTGGTCTCGGCCACGCCGTGTTGTGCGCGAAGCCCGTGGTCGGCGACGAGCCGTTCGGCGTGATCCTTCCCGACGATCTGATCTGGAACGGATCGGGGGCCGGTGCAATGCGCCAGATGGCGGAATTGTCGGCGGCGGAGAACGCCGGCGTAATCGCCGTCGAGGAAGTCCCGCGCGAACAGACCGACAAGTACGGCATCGTCGATGCCACGTCGGTGTCCGAGCGCGCCGCGAAAATCAAGCTCGTGGTCGAGAAGCCCAAGCCGGCGGTCGCGCCTTCGAATCTCGCCATCGTCGGCCGTTACGTGCTGCCAGGCCGCATCTTCGAACTGCTCGAAAAGACCACGCCAGGCGCCGGCGGCGAAATCCAGCTGACTGATGCGATCCAGACGCTGCTGTCGGAACATTCGGTGCTCGCGTATCGGTTCGTCGGCACGCGTTTCGACTGCGGCAACAAGCTCGGGCTGGTGAAGGCCACTTTGCATATGGCGTTGCAGGACGAGCAGATCGGCGCGGCCACGCGCGAGATTGTCCGAGAGCTGGGAAATCGGGAATTAGGGAATCGGTAGAGCCAAGCCGCTCGCTATTCCTGACTTCCGCTTCCCGCTTTCCATTCCCCATTCCCTAATCCCGATTCCCAGCCCCCAATGGACCTCAGCTGGATCCTCAACCACCTAGGCGAAGACCGCGAGAACTACTACGGCGCGGTCGCGCCGCCGATAGTGCAGTCGTCGATCTTCGCGTTTCCTACGGTCGCGAAGATGCGCGAAGGTTTCCGCGACGAGCTCGGCCATCATGTCTACACGCGCGGCAACAATCCGACCGTGGAGATACTGCGCAAGAAAGTCGCTGCGCTCGAGGGCGCCGAAGACTGCCTGATGTTCGGCAGCGGCGCTGCGGCGATTTCGGCAGCGGTCATTGCCGCGCTGCGCGGCGGCGATCACGTCGTTTGCGTCGCGCGTCCGTACAGCTGGACGCGTGCGGTGCTCAAGGAACTGCTCTCACGCTTCGGCGTCACCACCACGTTCATCGACGGCACCGATGTCGCGAATTTCGAGCACGCGCTGACGGGCAATACGCGCCTGATCGTTCTCGAAAGCCCGAACTCGATGACGTTCGAGCAGCAGGATATCGCCGCGGTCGCTGTGCTGGCGAAGGCGCGCGGCATCCGTACGCTGTGCGACAACAGCTACGCGAGCCCGCTGAACCAGTCGCCGCTGGCGTTGGGCATCGATCTGGTCGCGCATTCGGCGACCAAGTATCTCAATGGTCACAGCGACGTGGTCGCAGGGGCGCTGTGCGGCAGCCATGAGCTGATCCGCGAGGTATTCCGCGGGTCGTTCATGACGCTCGGCGCACTGCTCGCGCCACACGACGCCTGGCTGATGATCCGCGGCCTGCGCACGCTGCCGCTGCGCATGCAGCGCATCGCGGCGACGGCGACGACATTGCTCGCGTTTCTCGAAAAGCATCCGAAAGTGCGCAAGGTCTATTCGCCTCAAGCGAGCGGGAATCCGCAATTCGACCTCAGCGCTAAGCAATTGCGCGGAGCCAGCGGCCTGCTCACGCTGGCGCTCGACACCGACGAGGTTGCTGCGGTCGAACGCTTCTGCGACAGCTTGCGCCGGTTCCTTATGACGGTGTCGTGGGGTGGCTACGAATCCCTGGCGTTTCCGGTCGCCGCCGTGTATCCGGCGACTACGCCGATCCAGCCGCCCGGAGGATTGCCGCTGAACTTCGTGCGCCTGTCGGTCGGGCTCGAGGAGGCCGATGTGCTAATTGACGATCTCGCACAGGCGCTGGCGCGGATTTAGCTGGATGTCGAGAAAGGGCTTTCCTGCCCTTTCTCAACTCGCACGGTCGCGGCAAAGCCGCGCCACCTGCTCCGCGGATCAATCGCTTACGCGATCGACCCGCGAGCGATCCAATCCATGGATCGCACCAGCGGGGTGTTTCTCAAAACCTTGCTGGAGATCCTGCTCACGCGGCGCCGAACAGGTGCCAGCTCAGCACGCTGCAGCCAATCGCCAGAGCGACCAGCACGATAGCCGCGATGTTCAGGCTGCGGCCGAAAATCAAGGCATCCGTGCCGGAACGTACGAGCGTGTCGCGCACGACGCGCGCTGTCCGCAGCGGCCAGCGCCGCTCTTCGATGACACGGCGGCCGAGTCGCGCGGCGTAGCCGGCGAGCAGCAGCAGGCAGAGCGCGCAGCCGGCCATCGCCAAGCCGATCGTGTGACGCAGATCGGCGAACATCTGCGCGGCCGGCATGCCTTGCACCGCGCGGTCCAGCCAGCGGTGGAACATCGAGATCGACAACACGGCGGCAATCAAGCCGATGCCCAACACAGCAAATGTCAGCCGGCGCAGACGCGGGTCGGCGCGATGCATCTCGACATTCATGCACATCCCCCGGATTCGCGGCGAGCATAACGGCTGCCGGGCACGCGCATGCTGCCGTCCATCGCCGAATCGGGCCTTCGGTCGCGGCTGCTATGCTGTGGCGATGAAACGCACAGCCATCGTCCTGATCGCGCTGGTCCTTGTCGCCTGCCAGAATCCGCGCCGTCCCGACTCGACGTCCGCCGCACACACAACGGCAAGCGCGCAGCCGCTGCTGCTCGGCGAATTCGACAACTACGAGCAGGTCTGGCGCGCGCGTGAGAACGCAACCAGCGCCGTGCCGCCGCCGCATGTCGTCGTAACGATCGAGGCGACGCCACAGGCGGACTGGGGGCTGTGGCGTGTCCATCTCGATGCGACTCCCGCCATGGACGCGACCTGGGCGATGCATACGACACAGGCGGGCGGCGCGGTCTCGGTGATTCCACACCGCGCGCTCGTCGCCGCACCGGCCGCCGCCTCCGCATTCGATGCCCAGCAGTGGGCACCGCTGGACGCTTGCGTGCTGCGCAGCGCGGCGGGAACTTTGCGCGCGAACGCTGATGTCGCCGCCTGTACCGCGATCGCGCCGGGTATCGGCGCACAGGCCGCGCTGCTGCCGCTAACGATCGAGCACGACGGCGAGTGGCTGCGCGTGCGCTTGTACGCAGATCAGGCGCGCGGAGCGGACGCGCGCGAGGACACGCGACAGGTGCGCTGGTTCGATGGCTGGGCCGCCGTCAACGGTGCCGGTCCGAAAGCCGGAGCGGACAGCAAGGACTGGCACATGGACCGCACGCTGCGCATCGGCAGCGAAGGCGGCCGTTTCGCGCTCAAATGGCGTGACGGCAACGAGGCAGGTTATACGCTCGCGCTGGAGCGCCTGACCTATCGCGAAGGCAATGTTCCGGTGCTCAAGCTGTCGGTCGTCGACGTCGCCGATGGCCGCACGCTTGCGTACGCGTGGGCAAATCCGGAAGCGACCAGCATCGGCATCAATCTTGGTTGGCTGCAGGTGGGGCTCAACCGCGCGGACGTCGCGATGCCTGCCGCAAAATGAAATCATTCCGTAGGAGTGGTGATCAAGATTGAACCACGAAGGACACGAAGAACACGAAGAAGACATAAGGAATTAGAGCTCTTTGCTCTCTTCGTGTCCTTCGTGTCCTTCGTGGTTCAATCTTTGATCCCTATTTCCGATTCCCGACCGTCGTGGTGACGGCGATCGAGCGGGCCGTGCCGAATGGGACGCGGGCTGGCCTGAGCGCGAAGGCGCCGGGACGACGAGGCTTTATTGGGTGGGCCTTGGCCCACCGCTTTCACATCGGTGGGCCAAGGCACACCCTATAGTGCTTCGAAGATTCCGGCCGCGCCCATGCCGGTGCCGATGCACATCGTGACCATGCCGTACTTCTGCTTGCGCCGGCGCAGGCCGTGTACCAGCGTGGCGACGCGGACCGCGCCGGTCGCGCCGAGCGGGTGGCCGAGCGCGATCGCGCCGCCGAGCGGATTCACCTTTGCCGGATCGAGCCCGATGTCCTGCATGACGGCCAGCGACTGCGCCGCGAAGGCTTCGTTGAGCTCGATCCAGTCCATCTGATCCTTGCTCATGCCCGTTGCCTTGAGCGCACGCGGAATTGCTTCCTTTGGTCCGATGCCCATGATTTCCGGCGGCACGCCGGCGACCGCGAAGCCGACGAAGCGGGCCAGGGGCTTGAGACCGTAGTCCTTCATCGCCTGTTCGCTCGCGAGCAACACCGCGCCGGCGCCGTCGGACATCTGCGAGGAATTGCCGGCGGTGACGCTGCCGCCCATGCGGAAAACCGGCTTGAGCTTGGCGAGCACGTCGGCACTGGTGTCTTTGCGCGGACCTTCGTCGGTGTCGATGTCGCGCGCGTCCGTGCTGATCGAGCGCTTGCCAAGATCTGGATAACGATCGTCGAGCGCGAACGGCGCGATCTCGTCCTTGAATTGCCCGGTTGCGATCGCGGCCAGTGCGCGCTGATGACTTTGCAGTGCGAATGCATCCTGCTGCTCGCGCGTGATCTTCCAGCGTTCGGCGACTTTCTCGGCGGTGATGCCCATGCCGTAGGCGATGCCGATGTTCTCGTCGGAGAACACCGCCGGATTCATCGCGATCTTGTGGCCCATCATCGGCACCATGCTCATCGACTCGGTGCCGCCGGCGAGCATCAGATCCGCCTCGCCGAGGCGTATGCGATCGGCCGCCAGTGCAATCGCCTGCAGGCCGGACGAGCAGAATCGGTTGACCGTCATGCCCGGCACGCCGTCCGGCAGTCCGGCGAGCAGCACGCCGATGCGCGCGACGTTCATGCCTTGCTCGGCCTCGGGCATCGCACAGCCGATGATCGCGTCGCCGATGCGTGTGGGGTCGATGCCGGGTGCGAGTTTCACTGCTTCGCGCAGCACGTGTGCGAGCAGGTCGTCGGGGCGCGTGTTGCGGAAGACGCCGCGCGGGGCCTTGCCGACCGGGGTGCGGACGGCGGAGACGATGTAGGCGTCCTGGATTTGTTTGCTCATGTGTCGATTGCTCCGGCGTCGCGATCTGTCGTGGCGCATTCAGTTTTTCCGAGGCGGGGCTAGTTGCGCAGCGGCTTGCCCGTACTCATCGTGTGCGCAATGCGTTCCTGCGTCTTTGGCATCTGCGCCAGCTCGACGAAATGCTTTCGCTCGAGATCGAGCAACCAGCGTTCATCGACCAGCGAACCGCGCTCGATCATTCCGCCGCACAGCGTATCGGCGATGCGCGAGGCGATCTCATAATCGTGCTGCGAAATGAAGCGGCCTTCGAGCATGTTGACCAGCATCATCTTCAGGCTCGCGGTGCCGACGTCGCCCGCCGCGATGATGTCGCGCGCGGGCAGCGGCGGACGCCAGCCGGATTCGGCCAGCGAGGCGGCGACCTGCCTGGCGACGTAGAGCAGCTCGAAGGCGTTGAACACGACGATATCGCTTTCGCGCAGCAGGCCCAGCTGTTTTGCTTCAAGCGCGCTGCCGGAAACCTTGGCCATCGCGATCGTTTCGAACATCTTCTTGATCTGGCCGAACGGATCGCCGTCGAGTGCGGCGCGCGATGCGCGCAACGCAATTTCCTTGAGGCCGCCACCAGCAGGCAGCAGTCCGACTCCGGCCTCGACCAGCCCGATATAGCTTTCCAGCGCGGCGACCGTGCGCGCGCTGTGCATCTGGAACTCGCAGCCGCCGCCGAACGCCATGCCGCGCACCGCGGCGACGACCGGCACCAGCGAATACTTGATGCGCATGCTGGTCGCCTGGAAGCTCGCAATCATCGCTTCGAACTCGGCAATCTTGCCGGCTTGCAGCAGGCCGAGCGCACCTTTGAGATCGGCGCCGGCAGAGAACGGCTCGCCCGTCTGCCACAGCACGAGCGCCTTGAGCTTGCGTTCTGATTCCTCGACGACGCGCTGCATGCCGTCGAGCACCGCGTCGTTGGCCGTGTTCATCTTGGTCTTGAACGAGACGATGCCGACATCGTCGCCGAGATGCCACAGGCGCACGCCATCGTTTTCCCAGACGGTCGTGCCGGTATCGAACTTCTCGCCGATCAGCGCATCGGGGAACAGCTGGCGCTGGTAGACCGGATGCGACGGACGCGGCTCGTCCTTGCCGCTCTTCGGCGAGAACGATCCGGCGGCGTGGTGCACGCCCTTGCGGCCATCGGTGACCCAGGCGGGCAGCGGCGCATCGCTCATCGCCTTGCCGGCCTTGATGTCCTCGACGATCCACTGCGCGACCTGCTGCCAGCCGGCGGCCTGCCAGGTCTCGAACGGACCGAGCTTCCAGCCGTAGCCCCAGCGGATCGCGAAATCGACGTCGCGCGCGGTTTCGGCGATGTCGGCGAGATGGAACGCGGTGTAATGGAAGAGATCGCGGAACATCGCCCACAGGAACTGTGCCTGTGGATCCGCGGATGCGCGCAACTTCGCGAATTTCTCGGCCGGGTCCCTGATCGCCAGGATCGCAGCCGTTTCCGCGCTCGGCGCCTGGTCCGACGCGCGGTAGTCACGCTGGGCCGGATCGAGCACAAGGATGTCCTTGCCGACCTTGCGATAGATGCCCGCGCCGGTCTTCTGGCCGAGCGCTCCTTTCTCGATCAGCGCGCTCAACCACGCCGGCGGCTTGAAATAGCGATGCCACGGATCGTCCGGCAAGGTATCCGCCATGGTCTTGATCACATGCGCCATGGTGTCGAGACCGACGACGTCCGCGGTGCGGTAGGTCGCGCTCTTCGGCCGTCCGATCGCGGGACCGGTCAGTGCGTCGACGACGTCGAAGCCAAGGCCGAACTGTTCCGTGTGGTGCATCGTGGCGAGGATCGAGAACACGCCGATGCGGTTGCCGATGAAGTTCGGCGTGTCTTTGGCGTAGACGACGCCCTTGCCCAGCGTCGTGGTCAGGAACGCTTCGAGGCCGGCCAGCACCTTGCGATCGGTCTGGCGATCGGGCACCAGCTCGACCAGGTGCATGTAGCGCGGCGGATTGAAGAAATGGATGCCGCTGAAGCGCGGCCGCAGGGTCGGCGGAAGCGCCTCGGCCAACGCATTGATCGACAGGCCGGATGTGTTGCTCGCAACTACAGTATTATCAGACAGATAGGGCGTTATCTTCTTGTAGAGTTCGAGCTTCCAGTCCAGCCGTTCCGCGATCGCCTCGATGATCAGGTCGCAGTCGCGCAGCCATTCGAGATTGTCGTCGTAATTGGCGGGAACGATGGCCGTCGCGCGCGACTTTTCCGCCACAGGGCTGGGCGAAAGCCTGGTCAGGTTCTGGATCGCCTTCTGCACGATGCCGTTCTTGTCACCGTCCTTCGCGGCGAGGTCGAACAGGATGGTTTCGACATCGGCGTTGACGAGATGCGCGGCAATCTGCGCACCCATCACGCCGGCGCCGAGCACGGCGACCTTGCGGATGCGAAGCGGGGTAAACGTCATGGTGCGGAAACTCCGGAATGGAAAGCGGGATTGCGAGTGGCGGAACGACTCATGCGGTACGCAGGCCGGCGGCGGCAAAACGGATCAGATGCGCTGCCGCGCGCTCGCGGTGGGATTCTTCCGAGACCTGGCTGCGGCGCCTCATCGGACCGAAATCGGCCATCGAATGGGTCAGGGCGCCAGTGATGAAATCAAGGCGCCAGTAGAGCTCTTCCTTGTCCATATGCGGCAAAAACCCGGCAAAAGCCGTAGCAAACTCGCGCAGCACGTGGCCGTAGTTGTCGGACAGGAACTTGCGCAGGCGCTCGTCGTGTTCGGCGAACGCGCGCGCGAGCACGCGCATGAAGGCATGGCCGCCTTCGTGGTCGAGCGACAGCTCGAGCGCCGGGCGGATGAAGGCACCGAGCACGTCTTCGAGCTTCGGTTCGTCCGCGGCCAGCGCATTCTTCAGCGCGGCCAGGCGGCGCACGTTCAATTCGTCGAGGCGACGGCGGAACACTTCCTCGATCAGGTTGTCCTTGGAACCGAAGTGGTAGTTGACCGCTGCGAGATTGACGTTCGCGGCGGCAGTCACCTGACGCAACGACGCGCCGGCGAACCCATGCTGCGCGAACAGCGTTTCGGCGGCGCCGAGGATGCGTTCCTTGGTCGAGAAATGGGGAGCGTTCACGAGTCGAAAGGAAGGCCGGATGGCGGTTGCGTGGCCGGATCGGAGTCAAACGACCGTTTGAATCCTACGGCCGCCGGAGGCCGCGGTCAAATCCCGGTTGTTGAAGTGATGTAAAAAGTCGTTGGATTTAGCTAGAATTCAATATGGATTTGTGAGCTAAGCCTGCGGATTGCCGCGAATTTGGGGCTATAACAGCGGCGGGCCCGGATCCATTCCCACCTACCCGGACGGAGATACGCAGCGATGGCGCTGGAGCGCACGCTTTCCATCATCAAACCCGACGCCGTGGCGAAGAACGTCATCGGCGAGATTTACAGTCGTTTCGAGAAAGCGGGACTCAAGGTCATCGCGGCGAAAATGAAGCATCTCTCGCGTCGCGAAGCAGAAGGATTTTACGCAGTGCATCGCGAGCGTCCGTTCTTCGCGCCGCTCGTCGACTTCATGATTTCCGGACCGGTCATGATCCAGGCGCTCGAAGGCGAAGCTGCGATCAACAAGCATCGCGACCTGATGGGTGCGGAGATTGCATATTTTTTTGCGGCAACCGAACTGTGTCCGCGCTGAGGACGTGAAACGGTGACGACGGGGAAAGTCAATCTGCTCGACTACGATCGTCAAGGTCTGCGCGACTTGTTCGCGCAGCTTGGCGAGAAGCCGTATCGCGCCGAGCAGGTGATGAAGTGGATCTATCATCGCCACGTCACCGAATTTTCGGAAATGACGGATGTCGGCAAGGCGCTGCGCGAGAAGCTCGCCGATGCCACCGAGATCGTTCCGCCGAAAGCGCTGTTCGAGAAGCAGGCCACCGACGGCACCTACAAGTGGCTGCTCGGCATGGACGGCAGCAACGCGATCGAGGCCGTTTTCATACCGGAAACCAGCCGCGGAACGCTGTGCGTGTCTTCCCAGGTCGGTTGCGGATTGGCCTGCCAGTTCTGTTCGACCGGCACGCAGGGCTTCAACCGCAATCTGTCGGCCGCCGAGATCATCGGCCAGGTTTTTGTCGCCGCGAAGCACCTCGGCAACGTGCCGCATCACCAGCGCAAGCTGACCAATGTCGTCATGATGGGCATGGGCGAACCGTTGCTCAATTTCGACAACGTCGTGCGCGCGATGAGCGTGATGCGCGACGATCTCGGCTTCGGTCTTGCCAACAAGCGCGTCACCTTGTCGACGGCGGGACTGGTGCCGATGATCGACAAGCTGTCGGAGCAGAGCGACGTATCGCTCGCGGTATCGCTGCACGCTCCGAACGACGAGTTGCGCACCGAGCTCGTGCCGCTCAACAAGAAGTATCCGATCGCCGAATTGCTGGCGGCGTGCGCGCGTTACGCAGCGCGCCGTCCGCGCACGTCGATCACATTCGAATATACGATGCTCGAAGGCGTCAACGACAAGCCCGAACAAGCACGCCAGCTGATCAAGCTGATGCGGCGTCTGCCGGCCAAGGTCAATCTGATTCCGTTCAATCCGTTCCACGGCACGAAGTACACGCGCTCGAGCGAAACCGTGATCCGCGCGTTCCAGAAGATACTGCTCGATGCGGACGTGCTGACCATGGTGCGGCGCACGCGCGGCGAGGACATCGATGCAGCCTGCGGCCAGCTCAAGGGCCAGGTCATGGATCGCACGCGCCGCCAGGCCGAATTCCGCCGCAAGATCGAAGAAGGCGTCGCGCATGCAGCGTGAGCTCCTGCCGCGGCTGTTTGCGTTCGCGCTGGGCTGCGCGCTCGCCGCGTGCAGCACCGGGCAGGGTTCGAACATCAAGAAGGAGAGCGCGGCCTCCGAACGCAGCGAGGCGGCGCGCGTCAACACCGAGCTCGGCCAGAAATACATGCAGCAGGGCAAGCTCGAGTTCGCGCTCGAAAAGCTCAACAGGGCGCTGAGCTATGACTCCAACTATGCCGATGCGCACACCGTGATCGCGGTGCTGTACGAGCGCATCGGCGACACGAAGCAGGCCGAGGAGCATTACCGCCGGGCCGCCCAGATCAAGTCCAAGGGCGGCAACGAGCTCAACAACTACGGCGCTTTCCTGTGCAAGATCGGCCGCTACGACGAGGCCACCGGCTATTTCGAGCGCGCCATGGCCGATCCTTTCTACAACACGCCGGAAGTCGCGCTGACCAATGCCGGCACCTGCATGCTGAAAGCCGGCAAGCTGGATGCGGCTGAACAGCCGCTGCGCGCCGCCCTGGATCGCGCGCCGAACAACAGCGAAGCGTTGTTCCAGCTGGCCTCGGTGCTTTACGAAAAAGGCGAATATTTCAAGGCCCGCGCGTTCATGCAGCGCTTCGAAGCGCTCGGCACGGTGCGGCCCGAATCGCTCATGCTGGGGCGCAACATCGAGCTGCGCCTCGGCAACGGCGGGGCGGCCAGCGACTACACGCGCCGGCTTCTCCAATCGTTTCCTGAGTCACAACAAGCACGTGCGCTGAACGCGCAGAATCAGTCATGAATACAGGCGGCATTCAGGAACAACATTCCGAAGGTGCGGCCACAGGGGCGAGCCCGGTTTCCGATGAGCAGGCAACCGGTGCTTCGATCGATCAGGACAATGGGCAGATCGCACTGCCCCTGTCATCCGGAAGCCACGCTATGAGAGCCGAAGAGCTTGATCAAGACGGCAACGCGCCATCTGAAGTGCTGCCGCAACCCGTCGAAGCGACCACTGAAGCGATCCCTGACAAGATCGCCGAGCATGCCCCAGCCGGCACGCTCGGACAGCGTTTGCGGGCTGCTCGTGAAGACAAGGAACTCAGTCGCGCGGACATCGCGCAGCGTTTGCGCCTCCCGTTGCGTCTGATCGCGCGCCTGGAAGACGACGATTACCAGGGCATGGACGAAGGCGTCTACCTGCGCGGTTACCTCAGCAGCTATGCGCGACTGGTCGGCGTGCCGACCGTCATCGCCGAGAGCGCCGCAGCCGCGCACACGCGTGTGGCGCCTCTGGTGGCGACCGGCAAGGTGTCGCGCTCGCGCTACCTGATCGACCGCTATTCGGTCAGTGCGACCTATCTGATTCTCACGGGCCTGATCGTCGTGCCGGCGGTGTGGCTGGCCACGCATGGCGGCCTCGAGCAGAACCTCGCGCGCACGACCTCGCTCGACAGCCCGACCTCGATCGCGGTGCCGCCGATCACGCAGCTTCCGGTGTCCGCCGTCGATGGCGACGATGCGGGCCAGAATCCGGCGCCCGTCGATCAGCCCGCTTCGTCTTCCACCGATGCGGCGACGACGGTTGCAGCGGCAGAACCGCCGAAGCAGGAACAGATGCCCGTCGTCGCGTCGATGACGCCGTTCGCCACCACGCAGCCGTCTGCGACGCCCGCGCCTGCGCAGCCCGCATCCGCCGGCGCGCATAGTCTGGCGTTGAAACTGATCGCTGCCAGCTGGGTCGAGATCACCGCCGCGGATGGCAGCAAGCTCGAATACGGTCTGTTGCCGGCGGGTGCGGAACGCAGCTACGCAAGCAACGGCCCGTTGTCCGTGCGTCTCGGCAATGCCGAGGGCGCCGAACTGAGCGTCGACGGCAAGGCGATCGATCTCGCGCCGTTCCGTCGCGCCAATGTCGCGCGCCTGCGCCTGTTCGACGGCGATGGCGTGCAAGCGCCGCGGACGGACTTCTGACGCGCCGCTGAACCCTGATGCCCCGGAACAGCGGCCGTAGCCGCCACCCCGGGGTTTCCTGCTAACCTTGCACGGCTTCGCGCCGCCTCGCGCGGACGGTCGTCGCCACGCGACGGCGGCCGGACCGAACGGCGCGTGCATCTCACGGTTGTGATGGGCGGCGCGCAGCCGTCGCGCTGCCGATTACGTTTTCTGCGGAGATTTCATGGCTTTTGAAGTTCTCGATGAACATGAGCAGGGCGAACTCGTCCAGAAGTGGCTGCGCGAAAACGCGATGTCGATCGCGATCGGCATCGCACTCGGACTGCTGCTGATCTTCGGTTGGCAGCAATGGAAAGTGCATCGCGTGCGGCAGTCGGCGGAGGCCGCGACTCAGTACCAGGCGCTGCTCGATGCGGTCAACGCCAAGCGCAACGATGACGCGGCGACCATCGCCGAGGCCTTGCGCAAGCAGTTTCCGGACACCGCGTATGCGGCTTTCGCGTCGATGCGCGCAGCCGAGATCAACAACAACAAGGGCGACCTGAAGGCGGCCGCGACCGATCTCGAATGGGCGCAGCAGCATGCCGAGGTGCCGGCATTGAAGGCACTGGCGGCAATCAATCTGGCCCGCATCAAGCTCGGCCAGAACGAAGCCGAGGCCGCGTTGAAGCTGGTCGACGCGCTGCCCAAGGGCGATTACGCGGCGCTGGCCGGCGAGCTGCGCGGCGACATCCTGGTCAAGCTCGGGCGCAACGACGAGGCGCGCGCGGCGTATCAGGAAGCGCTGGGCAAGATCGAGCCGCAGGCGCCGAACCGCAGCTTCGTGCAGATGAAGCTCGACAACCTCGCCGCGACTCCGGTCCCGGCGACGGCGGCCACCAAGGAGAGCAGCGGCTCATGAAGCGTTCGATCCTGATCATCGCCGCGCTCAGCGTATCGCTCGGCGGCTGCAACTGGCTGAAGAGCCTCGGCAAGAAAGACAACGTCGAACCGCCGACTCCGCTGACGGAGTTCACGCCGACCGTGCAGGTGCAGCGTCTGTGGACCGAAGGCGCCGGCAGCGGAGCGGGCAGTTCCGGAGCGCATCTTGCGCCGACAATCGTCGACGGCCGCCTTTACGCGGCTGCTGTCGACGGCACCGTCGAGGCAATCGACGCTGCCAGCGGCCGCACGCTGTGGCAGAAACGTCTCGGCGAACGCCACGGCGGCTGGAAGGTCTGGAGCCGCGGCGACAACTCCCTGCGCTGGTCGGGTGGGCCGGCGGTGCAAGGCGATCTTCTCGTCGTCGGCAGTCTCGACGGCAATGTGTACGCGCTGTCCGCGCAGGACGGCAGCGAGCGTTGGCACGTCCAGGTTTCGTCCGAAGTCATCGCACGCCCGGCGATTTCCGAGCATGTCGTCGTAGTGCGCACGGTCGACGGCCGCCTGGCCGGCCTCGACACGCAGGACGGCAGCAGCAAATGGGTATTCGATCAGTCGGTGCCGCCGCTGAGCCTGCGCGGCAATGCGCCGCCGGTGATCGTCAACGACACGGTCTACGACGGTTTCGACAACGGCAAGGTCGTCGCGGTGCGACTCGCCGACGGAGCGCCGCAGTGGGTGCAGACGTTCGCGACCGGCGAAGGCCGTACCGAAGTCGAGCGCCTGTCGGACGTCGACGGCGATCTGCTCGTCGCCGGCGACAATATCTTCGCGATCGGCTACCGCGGACAGGTTGCCGCGGTGGCGATCAGCAGCGGGCGACCGGTCTGGCAACGCGATGTATCGAGCTACGGCGGCGCGGCCGCCGGCGAGACGACACTGGTGCTGGCCGACGCGGACGGCAATATCTGGGCTTTCGACCGCGAAACCGGTGTCAGCCTGTGGAAACAGGATCAGCTGAAATACCGCTGGCTCGGCACGCCGGCCGTGCAGGGCAAATACGTGGTCGTCGGCGACAGCGAAGGGTACGTGCACTGGCTGAGCCTCGACGAAGGCAAGTTCGCAGCGCGCGAGCGGCTGAGCAAGAAGGCGATCGAAAGCGCCCCGGTCGTCATCGGCGACACCGTCTACGTCGAAGACGTCAAAGGGCGCATCGGCGCGTACGCCGTGCGCTGAGTTTTCACCTCTCCCGCTTGCGGGAGAGGTCGCGCCGGAGGCGCGGGTGAGGGAAGTCGAAGCGAGGCCTTCGACGCGGTGAACTACGCGTGCCCTCACCCCGACTCTCTCCCGCAAGCGGGAGAGATGGAAACGCGCTTCGGCCCATCCTTCGTCGCCGATGTCGGCGATCGAGTAATCTGGAACCATCATGCTTCCCGTAGTCGCGCTCGTCGGACGTCCGAACGTCGGCAAATCTACGCTGTTCAACGTGCTCACGCGCACGCGCGACGCGCTGGTCGCGGACATGCCCGGCGTCACGCGCGATCGCCATTACGGCATCTGCCGCCTGGCTGCGTCGCCGTTCGTCATCGTCGATACCGGCGGGCTCGTCGATGAAGCGGAAGGCATCGCCGAGCAGGCCTCGCACCAGGTCGATATCGCGATCGGCGAGGCCGATGCGGTGCTGCTCATCGTCGACGCGCACGATGGCCTGCTGCCGACCGATCGCAGCATCCTCGACCGCCTGCGCCGCGCCGCGAAGCCGCTGATCCTGGTCGTCAACAAGGTCGACGGACGCGAGGAACAGGCCGCGTTGGCCGAATTCGCAGAGCTCGGCATCGCGGTTGCCTTGCCGGTGTCCGCCGTGCACGGACGCGGCGTCACGCCGCTGCTCAACACGCTCGCGCCGCTGCTGCCCGCCGTCGACGAAGCCGACATGACGCCTGCCGAGGACGAGGGCGTACGCGTCGCCATCGTCGGCCGCCCAAACGTCGGCAAGTCGACGCTGGTCAACCGGCTGCTCGGCGAAGAACGCGTGATCGCCTCCGACGCGCCGGGAACGACGCGCGATTCGATCAAGGTGCCGCTCGTGCGCGACGGCCGCCGTTACACACTGATCGACACCGCCGGTGTGCGCCGGCGCGCGCGCGTCGAGGAAGCGCTGGAGAAATTCAGCGTGATCAAGTCGCTGCAATCGGTCGAGGCGGCGAACGTGACCGTGCTGATGCTCGATGCGACCGAAGGCGTCACCGACCAGGATTCCGCGTTGATCGGCCACGTGCTCGAATCCGGGCGCGCGCTGGTCATCGCGGTCAACAAATGGGACGGCCTCGACCGCTACCAGCGCGATCAATGCCGCTCATCGCTATCGCGCAAGCTCGATTTCGTCGTCTGGGCCCGCCAGATCTATATCTCGGCCAAGCACGGCACCGGCGTCGGCGATCTGATAAAGGCCGTCGATCGTGCGCACGCATCGGCGACGCACAAGTTCACTTCGTCGGACCTCACGCGCGCGCTCGAAGCGGCTTATGCCGGCTATCAACCGCCGCTCGTGCGCGGTCACGCACCCAAGCTGCGCTATGCGCATCCGGGCGGTGCGAATCCGCCGACGATCGTCATCCACGGCTCGCGCACGCAACATATCGCGCAAGGCTACAAGCGCTATCTGGAGAATTTCTTCCGCAAGCGCTACAAGCTCGAAGGCACGCCGGTGCGCATCGACTTTAACGAGAAAGTGAACCCGTACGCGGGCAAGCGCAACGAATTGACCGAAGGCCAGCAGAAGCGCCGCCAGCGCCTGGTCCGTTTCGCCAAACGCGGCAAACGTTGAGTCCTGCGCATGCGCGCACCGCGCCTGACCGTCGCGATCCTTGCCGGTGGCGAGGCATCGCGGCTGGGCGGACGTGACAAGGGCCTCGAACTGCTCGCCGGCCGACCGCTGATCGCATGGTCGGTGGAATTCTGCAGGACGCATATCGCCGGCAAGACGCAAGGTGAAGGCGAGCTCGCGCTGGTGATCGTCGCCAATCGCAACCTCGATGAGTACGCGCGCCATGCACGCGTGCTCACCGACATGGCCTCCGGTTTTCGCGGCCCGCTGGCGGGTGTCGCCGCTGCGCTCGACGACTGCGCGACGCCGCTCCTGCTGACGATGCCGGTCGATTCTCCCGAGCCTCCCGCCGATCTTGCCGCGCGATTGCTGGCCGCGATGGATACCGGGACCACGCCGGCGGTCGTTGCGCACGACGGCGAAGGGCGCCAGCCGCTGTTCGCGCTGTATCGCCGCGACCTGTCGGCACGCGCCGCGGCAGCTGCGGTGGCGGGGCAGGGCGTGTGGCAGTGGCAGGACGCGATCGGTGCGCGCGAGGTTGATTTCGCCGATCGGCGGCAACAGTTCCATAATCTCAATACGCCTGAAGACTTTGCCGCCTACGCCGATGCCCTTCGATCGCGCGACTGAGTTTCCGACCCATCTGTCCGTCGACGAAGCGCGCCGACGCATCGTCGAGCTGTGCATGCAGCGGCGGCTTGCGGCCGAGAATGTGCCGCTCGCGCGCGCGCTCGATCGCGTGCTCGCGGAAGACGTCCTGGCAGCGCACGCGATTCCGCCGTTCGCAAATTCGGCAATGGACGGCTATGCACTGCGCGGTGCCGATCTGCCGCGCACCAGCGAAAAGCGTTTCCGCCAGACCGGCGTCATGCTCGCCGGCGGTCGCGAAACGTTGCGCGTGGGTGTCGACGAATGCGTGCGCATCACCACCGGCGCACCGCTGCCGATCGATGCCGATTCGGTGGTGATCAAGGAACGCGTGCGCGTCGACGGCGAATTCGTCGTCGTCGGCGCGGACGAGACAGCGGGAGCGAACGTGCGTCCCGCGGGCGAGGATCTGCGCGCCGGCGAACGCGCGGCGCGCGCCGGCGACACGCTGACCGCGGCTCGCCTCGGCCTGCTCGCGGCATGCGGGCACTCGGATGTGCCGGTCGCTCAGCGTCCGCGCGCAGCGCTGCTGGTCACCGGCGATGAGCTGGTGCCGCTCGGCCAGCCGCTCGGCTATGGCCAGATCCATGACAGCAATCGCTACAGCCTCGGTGGACTGCTCGAAGGCATGGGCATCGTGCCGCATCCCGTCCTGCACGTGCGCGACGATCCGCAGGCGTTGCGCGACGCACTGCTCGCCGCCGCGGAAACCTGCGACGTCGTGGTCAGCAGCGGCGGCGTGTCGGCCGGCGAGGCGGATCATTTTCCGCAACTGGTCGCCGAGCTCGGCACCATCCATTTCTGGAAAGTCCGCATGAAGCCGGGTATGCCGTTCCTCTGCGGCCAGATCGGCAAAGCGCTGGTGTTCGCGCTGCCCGGCAATCCGGTGTCGTCGATCGCGACCTTGCTGACGCTGGTGAAGCCCGGCCTGCGGGCCATGCAAGGCGCGCATGATGCAGACCCGCATTGGCGCGCGTGCCTGACTTCTCCGATCCGCAAGAAGCACGATCGCACCGAGTTTCTGCGCGCGCGGCTCGAACGTGGCGGCGACGGACGTCTGCTGGTGACGGCGCTGGATCGCCAGGGCTCCGGCATGTTGCGCGGCGTGGCCGAGGCCGATTGCCTGATCGTCGTGCCCGAAGACGCGCACGAGCTCGCGCAGGATGAAGTCGTGGATGTGCTGCGCCTGCCGGGATTATGCTGAGCCGATGAACAGCGTTCCGAAAACAGTGCGCGACGACAGCGCCGGCGATGCGATCCGCGAAGTCGATCCCGCCGAGGCGCTCGCGCAGCAGCAGGCCACGGCGCTGCTGCTCGACGTGCGCGAAGACGACGAGCGCGCCGGTGGAATGCCGAGCGGTGCGGTCGGCATCGCGCGCGCGCTGATTCCGCAAAGGATCCGCGAGATTGCAATGGACCCGGTGCAGGAGATCCTGACGATCTGCGGCAGCGGAAAACGCTCGCTGCTGGCCGCGCAGACTTTGCGCGAGCTCGGTTACGCGAACGTCGCATCGGTACGCGGCGGGTTCGCGCGCTGGCAGGCCGAAGGCTTGCCGATCGAACCCGGCGAGCTCGACGCGGATTCGTCCGAACGCTATGCGCGCCATCTGGTCTTGCCCGAAGTGGGCGTCGCCGGCCAGAAGAAACTCCTGTCGGCGCGCGTCGCATTGATCGGCGCGGGCGGGCTCGGCTCGCCGGCAGCGTTGTATCTCGCCGCCGCAGGCGTCGGCTGCCTGACCTTGATCGACGACGATCGCGTCGAGCGCTCCAACCTGCAGCGCCAGGTGTTGCACACGGATGCGCGGATCGGCACGCACAAGACGGAATCCGCACGCATTGCGCTGAATGCGCTCAATCCGCGGATACGGCTGGAACTGCACGAGCAGCGCGTGCAGGCCGCGAACGTCGAAGCGCTGATCCGCGACCACGATGTCGTCATCGACGGCGCCGACAACTTCCCGACGCGCTATCTGCTCAACGCCGCATGCCTGCGGCTGAACATCCCGCTGGTCTACGGCGCCGTGCATCGCTTCACGGGGCAGGTCAGCGTATTCGACTCGCGCCGTGCGGACTCACCGTGCTATCGCTGCCTGTTTCCGGAACCGCCGTCCGCGGCCGAGGCGCCGAACTGCAGCGAGGCGGGCGTGCTCGGCGTGCTGCCCGGCGTCATTGGCCTGTTGCAGGCGACCGAGGCAATCAAGCTTTTGCTTGGCGTCGGCGAAACACTGGCCGGACGCCTGCTGTGTTACGACGCGTTGGCTGCGCGGTTTCGGGAGTTGCGGCTGTCTCGCGATGCAGCTTGCCCTGGATGCGGATCGCACGCGAAATTTGAGGGCTACGAAGATATAGCGCGTATCTGCAGCAGCGCGTAGTGGTCGCCCCCTTCCGGCTGCCGCCGCCTTCCCCCGCTTCGCAGGGGAAGGATTCACTGTGTGATGCAGAATCTTTCCCTTCCCCTGCGCAGCGGGGGAAGGTGCCGAAGGCGGATGGGGGCGCTCCCACAATGGAGCCATTCCAGCTCCCGCGCTTATCCGTGGTGTTTTTTCTGCGCCGCCTGAAACGCAGCCAACTGCTCCGGCGTCGCCTCCTTCTGATGTTTCGCCTTCCAGCTCGCAAACGACTCGCCGTAAATACGCTCGCGCGCCGAATCCTTGTCGAGATCGATGCCGCGCGCCTCGGCGGCTTCGCGATACCAGTCCGCCAGGCAATTGCGACAGAACCCTGCAGCGATCATCAGATCGATGTTCTGCACGTCGGTGCGCCGGTTCAGATGCTCCAGCAGCCTGCGGAACGTGGCGGCTTCGAGCTCGGTGTTGCGATCGTTCATGAT
>Ga0193717_1000628_pt1 | contig 22771 bp, 16 predicted proteins | sample U2c2metaG_FD_145900 | JGI IMG/M metagenome (GOLD analysis project Ga0193717, IMG submission 145900) | Soil microbial communities from a riparian zone of the East river system, Colorado, United States - U2c2 | ecosystem: Environmental > Terrestrial > Soil > Riparian zone | place: USA: East River...
GGAATCTCTGCACAAGTTCTGCATTCGCGTCCTGATTGATTAGTCTTATGGTTGCGAGGTGAAGGGGATGAAGCAGCAGAGTCTGGCGAGTCAGGGTGTGTTTGAGAAGTACGGTCGGAAGAGTCGGCGGGAGCTGTTTCTGGAGGAGATGGAGGGTGTGGTTCCGTGGTCTGCGCTGGAGTCTCTGGTGCGTCCGCACTACGCGAAGGCGGGCAACGGACGGCAACCTGTGGGCCTCTCGATCATGCTGCGGACGTATTTTGTGCAGCAATGGTTCAATCTGTCGGATCCCGGTGTGGAAGAGGCGTTGTACGAATCTGCCGCGCTGCGCCGGTTCGTTGGCGTGGACCTGGGCGTGGCTCCGGCGCCAGACGAGACGACCGTCTGCCGCTTCCGCCATCTGCTGGAGAAGCACGATCTGGGCGGTCTGATGCTGGAGGCTGTGAACGTGCATCTGGAGGCCAGGGGCATCCGCATCGCGACCGGCACAATCGTGGATGCGACAATTATCCACGCGCCTTCCTCCACCAAGAACCAGTCCGGCGAGCGCGACCCAGAGATGCACCAGACCAGGAAGGGGAACCAGTGGTACTTCGGTCTGAAGGCGCATATCGGGGTGGACAGCAAGGAGGGCGTGGTGCATTCGGTATGCACGTCGGCGGCCTCGGTGGCCGACAAGCACCTGCTGCCCGACCTGCTGCACGGCGAAGAGCGCAAGGTGTGGGGCGACGGCGGCTATCAGGGCCAGACGGAGGCGATCCACGAGGCCGCGCCGCACGCGCAGGACATGACCTGCCGCAGGACGAAGTTCAAAAACTATGTGGACGAAGAAGCGAAACGCAAGAACACAACGAAGTCGAAAGTAAGAGCGAAAGTAGAACATGTGTTCCGCATACTGAAACGCGTCTTCGGCTTCGACAGGGTGCGCTATCGTGGCATCGCGAAGAACCATCACCGGCTCTGCGCGAACTTCGCCCTGATCAATCTCTACCTGCATCGCAAACGCCTGGCCGTACTGGGGGCGTAGTGCGTCCGCAGGCCGCTGAAACCGGCTCTTGAGGGATCACACCAACCTCAGGTCCCACCCAAACCCAACCAAATCACCCCTTCTTCAATGCAGGATCGCCGTCATCAACAAATCAGACCCCTGCGCAGATGCTCCTTAGGACGGCAGGTGTCAGTTTGCCAACGACCTGTCGTGGAGCGGGCCCGGCTGCTGTGACCGCGTTGCGTGAAACAACTAGTAAGAAAAGCAACGAATGATTTTTGGTGATGAAGAATGCCTATTTTTATCTTGTTTGTAATATTGCGTCAACTATTTTTTCCGTTATTTATAAATTGCTTGTAATCTTTTGTTTATGTCCTTAGCTGTGGATGATTCCAACTCGATCACGGCTGCAGTCCCGACAATTTGTATACGATTTGTATTATCGAGCTGGACTTGAGGGCGCTTGAGCGCGGCATGTCGGAGCAAACCCAACATTGCTGCGAGCAGGGTGCAATCTGCCGGATGATGTGGGTCGGCAAAAGGGGTGTAAGGTTTGGATTGCCCGTTACACGACCGGAGCGCCGTCAGGGCCATCCGCCAGAATCCGGAAGGAGTCAGGATCATGAACCGTTCAAGAAGACAGTTTCTTGAGACCGGGGCGAAGTTCTGCGCAGCGGCTCTCGTTAGGACTTCCAACGCCACGGCAGCGGACGTGAGCGTCCCCTTCCAAGGGGAGAAAACCACTTGGCACGAAGGGTTCGACCGCTATGATTTCATGATGGACGATGCTACTGGGGCGATCACGCCTATGACGGCCCTGGCGAGCGAGGTAACGAGCTTCGACGTGAGTTTAAAGGACGGCAAACGCAGATGCGTCGTAGTCGCCCCCAAAAAGGCGGCGCCCAGTAATCCGTGGTCATGGCGAGGCTGCTATTGGGACCACCAGCCTCAAACAGAAGTCGATGCGGACAATCCGGCTCTCTTTGACGAAGATTTCGCCAAGATCCCGGAGTTGGCCAAGCATGACATACCCCTGCTGCACGTCGTCGGCACCGAGGATTTTGTGCTTCGGCACACTATGACAGTGGAGAAGATTTATCACCAGTGGGGCGGTTCAATCACGGTGATCATGAAGGAAGGCGTTGCGCATCACCCGCACAGTCTCATTGACCGACGCCGATCGCGGACTGGATCGAGCAGCATATGCATCCGGTCGAGGCGAACCGCCCGGCGTTCGCCGATTCAACTTACACCAAGACGCACTACTACAGCCTCGAAAATTCTTACCTCTACCTGACGAAGGAGGATACTTACGCGACGGTGCGCGGACCGGGATACGTTCCCTCTTACGATCGCTATACGAGTCCGGGGACGGGTAACTTCCACGCGGATTACATGTCGATCGTGGTGCCGCAGAGGCCGGCGCCGGGCAAGCCGTGGGTATTCCATTCGAGCATTCTCGAGCGCGACTCGGCGGTGGCTATGGCGCTACTGGCCAAGGGTTACTACATCGTGTTGCCGCCAATCTCGGGGTCGGGGGCCGTGCAAAAGGAGTGGGACGAGGTCTATAACCGGATGGTCGACAAGGGATTTGCGAAGAAGGTCGTGATGGAGGGGACCGGGGCGAAGGCGGGCGAGTCGTACGCGTGGGCGATCGCGAACCCTGACAAGGTCTCGGTGATTTGCGCCCGGAATCCGCTCATGCGCAGCCTGATGTGGAAGACTCCGCTGATCGACAACCTGGCGCCACTGGCCAAGGCCGGCGTGCCGATTCTGCACGACTGCGGAAGTCTCGACCCGTGGCTGAAGGACCAAACACGGGTGGTGGAGAAGCGGTACAAGGAACTCGGCGGAAAGATCACGGTGCTGGTGGCCGAGGGTGAGGGGCACTTCCCATTGTCGCGCAAGGATCCGAAGCCGGTGGTGGATTTCATCCTGAGCCATCAGCGGTAGGTGCATAAGTTGTTTCACCAGCAATCAGGATCGTCAGCAATTGTTCAAGCCGCAAGGGTGCTGAAAGAACAAAAGAAATGAGGAGGAGTGAAATGAGGAAGAGTATCGTTGTTGCCGCTCTGGCGATTGGCGTGGGAGTCACGATCGGCTCAATGTACGCACAGGCACCCCCGCGAGCTGGGCAGGTCTTGCCGCCGAGCGTGTCGAAACGTAGCAATAAACAGATCGGTTCGTCGGCATTGAACCTCCTTGGTTTGAGAGTCGGTTTTTCCGCCGACGCGTTCGGGCCGATCTCGTTCTCGGAGGCGGCGGCAAAAGCCGATGCGCTAGGCACGGGGTTCCTGGAAGCTTCGAGCTCCCAGAAAGTGAGTCCCGAGATTCCCAAAAGTCTGGACTACAATCTATCGCCGGACGAAGTAACGGCAGTAAAGAACAGACTGGCCGAGCTTCGCCTGCGATTAGTGTCCTACCGCACGGACGCAATTCCCGCCGACGAAAGCTCCCGCCGCCGGCTGTTTGCGTTCGCAAAGGCTTTGGATATCGAAATGATCGTGACGTCCGCCACACCTTCGGCCTTGCCCGGCCTCGACAAGCTTGCGGATGAATTCGGAGTTAATGTGGCTTTCGAAGGTTCGAATCCGAAAAATCTCGTGAGCTCGCTCGATGGCCTAAGCAGCCGGATCGGACTGAGCGTGGACTCCGCTGCCTGGGCACAGGCAGGTATCAAGCCCACCGACGGGCTGAGACTGGTAAACGATCGGCTGCTCAGCTTGGGCTTGCCTGACGCCGGCGCCGGAATGGAGCAGCTTCTCCTTGAATTGGCCAAGCTAAATCCACGGCCGCCTCCTCCGCCGATAACATGCGGCGACTGTGCCGGTCCGCGAGTTCCGGTCAAGCCCTTGCTTGTCACGATCGGCGTAAGCGGCTCCGCAGCCGAAGCTTTTGAAAAAGCGGCTCGACCTGCCGAAGGATATCAAGTCGTCCAAATATCCAAGAAGACACCGATCAGCGATGGGCGACCCGGATCGCCGTCCGCAGGATCCCCAAACGTAGCCGATGGGGGAATTCCTACGCTGGACCGGTGGATGATTCGGGATTCTTCTCCGCGCCACGCGCTCGTCCAACCGAAGAAGGCGAGAAAGCTGTTAATCATCGATCTCTGCCCGCAGGGAGGCTTTTACCACCGGACCATTCCGTATGCCAACCTTGCGCTGGAGTTGATGGCCAAGAACACCGGCGCCTTCGAACCAATCTTCGACAATGATCTGGATAATCTGAAATATCCCAAGGTCAAGGAATACGACGCCGTTTTTCTGAACAACGTCGTCGGTCCGGTATTCAGCGACCCGGACGTGATCAACGGATTAATTCGCTTCGTCCGCGAGGGAGGTGGACTGGCCGCGATCCACGGCTCGACGTTTGCATCGACCGACGTCCCTGAATATGGAGAGCTACTGGGTGCAACCGCCGCACCGCATCGCGCGTTTGAGGCGGCGATGCTTAAGATCGACGATCGAAACAGCCCGCTCACCAAACAGTTTGAAGGTCACGATATAGCCTACGTGGACGAGTTGTACCATTTCCCTCCGAGCGGACCATATTCGCGAGAGAAGCTGCATGTGCTAATGAGCATCGACCTGGCCAAATCGGGGGCCCCGCCGTCGGAGATGGCAGTCCGACCCGACAATGATTATGGACTCGTCTGGATCAGAAGTTACGGCAAGGGGCGGGTCTTCAACTGCGCTTTGGGTCACACAGTGTTGTTGTTTGGCACTCCGCAGATGGCCCAGATGGTTTTTGCCGGAATCCAGTTTGTACTTGGCGATCTGGAAGCCGACACAACCCCTAGCGCGAAAAAATCGAGCAAACCGTAAACCTTCTGTAACGAAAGAAGAAATAGACCAGTGTCCAATAAACCGTCTATGGAATAGTCGCCTGGCTGCGGGGTTTGAACCTTCCACGCGAATGTCTGCTACGGATCGTTCCAAATCTGAATCCAGAATCCCTTCGGTACGCTTTCCGCCCTGGATACGCTTCCGGCGGCCACATTGGCCTTTAGCACGTGCGCCCCGATGAGTGGGATTCTAGTTTGCAGCCTTGTCATATGGTCCTCCTACCTACTCCAATGCAATGCTTACCGTGGACTGCTGCTGATAGCGCAGAATTGCGATGCTTGTGCGTGAACCATGGCCAGCCTCGCGCGTATATCTGAGGAGATCTTGCGTGTCTTTCACGGGCTTGTTGTTGAAGCCAAGGATCACGTCTCCGGCAGTGATTCCGGCGGTTCCCGCTGGGCTGCCAGCGGGCACATCCAGCACAATGACGCCCGATTCCCCCGGCGTTCCCGCAGCAGAAACCTCGCCAAGACCCACGATGTTTCGCACCTTCGTGCCTTGCCACACCACAATGGTCCGACTGCGCGACGAGTCGAGAGTGACTGGCCTGGGTCCCGTTGCAGACGGCAATTCTGGTGTGCGCGCGATGGCCTTTAGCTCCGGCGCCTGCACTCCGAAGTTCCGCATATCGAAGTTCACAAAGCCCAAAGTAAGGGCGGGCGAGTCCAGCTTGACCCTATAATCGCCGGCCGCTGCATCGATAAAGCGCGCGTCGGCCACAAGGGAATGCGTATCATCCCCACTCAACTCCTGGAGCGGCTTGGCGGGGATGGGCGTGCTCTGCCCGTGTTCGTTAAGCAGGTTAAAGTCGATCTGCTGTGTCCACTTTCGCATGCCGATGGGTCGATAAGGCGTGCACACGATGTTGCTGCGAAACACATCGTGACTATCGTTGAACCACACATGCGCATGCAGCGAATTGTTTACGAGTACATTGTTTTCGCAAATGCGATAGAAACCCTCGCGCAGCTTCAGTCCGCCATTCAGACAGAGATTGTTATAGATGCGATAGTTACTGCTGCCATCGTCAAGATCGATATCCCAGCCGTGATCGCAACGCCAGCGGGAGTTGGAGAGGATATTAGGTTCGATTGCGTCAAGTACCGGAAGATTCGCCTGCTCGCCCGTGAGTACCTTATCGAGATCGATACCTTTCGTCCCCCACCAGCGATCGCGTCCCCAGGAATTGAAGGAGCCGTGATCGCCGGTTTCCTTCACGGTGTCGAAGACATCGCAGTACTCGATACGGTGGCCCCCCCAGCATCCGTCTCCGATGTTGATGCCGGCGCGCGGTACGTCGTAAATAGATACGTGGCGCACTGTGATTGACATCGACATGGAAATCTCGACAGGTGCAGACTGCTTTTCGACGCGGCCCGTCTGGTAGATGAGAGAGTCCTCGACGATACAGTCGGCCGGATAGTTTCGCGTGAGCGGCCCAGGCTTCATGTCGAGCTGGTTCACCGCGAGCCGCTCGTCGTAGTCATCCAGCGGGTTGCGGACAGCGGCGCGATCCCCGACGAAGCTGACACCATTGGCGCCAGCCTCGGCGATATGGCAGCGCGAGATGCGTGCGCGACGGTTGTAGTGGTTCACAAAAATACAATTCCCGCCGAGTTGGTCGAAGAAGCAGGCATCGATGTGACAATCTTCTGTACCGTTCAGGAAGACGGCGCCGCCGCGGTAGATCCGCCAGTCGCTGCGCAGAAGCGGGTCACGAGTTTCCATAAACGTACGCGCCGAATGCTGGAAAATGAAGCCCTTGAGGGTGATCCACTTTACGGGCTCGCTCTCGGAACCGTGAAACTCGACGAGATGCTTGAGCCGGACCGTCTCGACAATGGCGTTGTTGAGGTCGATGCCCACCGGAGGGTAGAAGTAGAGCGTGTTCTTCGTCTCGTCCAGGAACCACTCGCCGGGGGCGTCCAACTCTTCGAAGATATTCTCAACGAACCGATATTCCGCATGCATCGGTTTGGGCCGATTGTTTTGCCAGCCACCCTCGTACGTGAGGTTACCTTGTACGTCCTTTCCCGTGATCTGGAAGTGTAAGTCACCCCAAAGGTATTGATGCAGCGCATGGATGTAGCCACCTTTTGGATTGGACCACGTGCTAACACGCTCGGGGCTGATGGCGTCGGGCGCCCAGCCGTTGAGATACTTGGCTTGAGGGTCGTAGTTGGGGTAGCGGGCTAGAATCTGACGTCGGCCATTCACGAAGAGTTGGTCGGTCCTTGTGCCAGGTGGTACTTCGCTCTGAAGGATGCCGTTGCGATACGGACGCCATCGCGGGTTCAGCCTGGCACCTCCGCTGAGCGTGACGCGCTCTCCCGGGTAGGATTCGTACAGCACCGGCGCCTGCTGCTCGGCGGAGTCCTCAGCGGTGAAGATGACAGTCTGGTCCAGGTAGTGAGTTCCCTGCCGGAGATATACGGTGATCGCGCCGGTGGAACCCTTGCGCAGAGCACGCACGGACGTCTGTGCCGCCTTGAGGGTACGGAGAGGCCGGTCGACTGTGCCGGGGTTGCTGTCGTCGCCTTCAAGGCTGACGAATAGATTTATCACTGGCCCGGCAGAAGCGGCCGGAGCGCTCCCGGCCAGCATGTCGGCCCGTACACGGCTCAGAGGAGAGGCCATAAGTGTCGCTGTAGAGCCGTACAAAAACGAGCGCCTGTTCATGGTGAACTTGTTAGAGTTCGGAGGTTTGGGAGTATCCATACTATGGGGATCCTTGTCTGCGAGTTCCGCGGGTGTGACTTGTCGATGCCAGCGCTTTAACAGACGACTGGGCCTGCCGTCGGCAGAAAGCAATCCTTCAAAGCGGCTCGCGTGAGGTTGATCACTCGAAGACGGCCGGCGGCGACGGTTTAGACGGTACTCCCGAACTGCTGAGCGCGATGACCGTGTAGGCGTGTTTCGATTTCTTCTGTGGTGAAGAATCGACATGGATCATCTGCGGCAACTGAGCAAATGGGGTATCGTGGAACGATAGTCCTTGGAACAGCGGTCGCCCAAATACGGCATCGGGCGCGTTAGAGGGCAGTCTTCCAATACCGTGCCCATCTCGCAGGACGATGAAGCCACCGAGTCCCAGAATGTAGTCCACTTCGGCGTCCCAGCTCACCCTGACGCTGCCATCAGGCTGTACCTTCGCGCGGACATCGACCGGCGCGGGCGGTGCGGCCGAGTAGCTCACCGTACCGGTTCGCACGTACTCCATCCAGATCTTTGCGATGGCCTCATTGGGCAGCCACGCGGCCTTGGCCGGATCACCTTTGAAGGACGCAGCAGCAACGGCTGTATCGTCGAATGGTGTAGCGAGCCATGATCCACTCTTCTCAACGGGTCTGAGACCCGGGCTCGATTCCTGGAGGCGCATTCGTAAGCACTCATCAAGAAAAGGGATGGCCAAGTAGCGCGAGTCGCCGCACTCGTGCGCTGTGCGGGGATCCGGAGCAAAGCCGATCGGCGCCCCCTGCGCGCCGTACTCCTGAAATGTTGCGAGAGAACCATCGTACGGCCGCTTGCCTTTCTCTCCCATGCCAAAGTTAACCATGGTCGGAATGCCGTACGTCGCTGGAGGAATCTCCGGCTGGATGAACTCGTGCATGGTGCGGAACATCGTGGCTGTACCAGAACGCAGGAAGACGGCCACTATGCGCTCCGGATGAAGCGTGCTCATGACGTTGGACCAAATTCCGCCTCCCGAATGTCCCCAGAGAACCCAGGGTGCGGTGGCGATCTCCGGATACCCTGACTGGATCGAGAGCTCCTTCAAAGCCTGCAGGAAGGTCGCATCGGAGCCCTTTCTGGGATCGAACCAGAGCTCCGCTCCGCCGGGCGTCAAGTCTATGGCGTCATTGAGTACGTGGTAGGAAGGTCCCAGCAGTGCACAGTCCCACTTCTTTGCTAAGGCTTGCCACTGCAGGTCATAAGCGCTGGTCGCTCCGGCTTGGGCAGCCGGGATCCCTGCCCCATGCTGGTGCACGATGACGGCCCGCACTCTCTGAATGTTCGCGGGCAGCCACATCCGGTATACGACAGCGATCTGCAACCCGCCGGCACCGGGGGAAGCTGGATAGGCGAGTTCCAAGTACCGCCCAAAACTGCTTGAGGGGGTGAACGGACCCCATGCTCCGCCGACCGGCGGAACTTCGCCACCTCGCGCAGTGCTCTGGCTTTGAATCGCTCGTGCCGAGAGCGCCTCCGGCGTGGATGTGATCATGGCCCCTAAGCCAACGATTCCCCTTACGAACGAGCGCCGATCCGGAAGCCACATTGCCGGGCTGCCCACCTCGTTACCGTCGTTCTGCTTGCTTTCCTTCATTGTAGTCACCTGACGCCCCTCCTGTTAGAGCAACCTGAATAGGAACGATTCCCTCGGAGATGGACGAATCCTCCCCTCCAGATGAATGTTTCAGATCAGTTGAAACGCCTTCATGAACTGCCGAATAAGAACATCGTTCAGATTGTTCGGTGGATGTCCCCGTCTTTTCGCAGACCGCTGTGGTGGCCTCGGAAACTTTGTCGGAATCAAGATCGAGCACCACTACGGCCGCCTCGTGCGCTGCGAAAATTTCGGCTGATAGCCAGGCCAATGCCGCTGGCCGCGCCCGTGACCACGACGCGTGTTTCTTTCAGTTGAAACACCTCGTAACCTCCAGAGCGAGAGCCTCGCAATCGCCCGAGTTTTACTTGGGCCGGAGCTATGTTGTCAAATATAAAAAATTATTATCATCAGTGATATGACGCGCAGAGTATCTTTCCTGTGCCTGGTTTTTCGTTGTGCGGTCCATGGCACTTTGTAAGTGCAAAATAGTTTTCATTGACGAAAATTAAAATGCATGACTACAATTCGTGCTGCGGGATCAGTGCGACGAGTCATTGAACCTCAACCCCCTGGATTTCCAGGACTTCGGCGAGGCCACTTTTGAAACCCATTACGATCACCAACGTGAACGTCATCGATCTGCGATTTCCAACCTCGCGAGAGCACATAGGGTCCGACGCCGTGAATAAGGACCCGGACTACTCGGCTGCCTACTGCATTCTGGAAACGGATGCCGGTATCGAAGGCCATGGTCTGACCTTCACGCTGGGACGAGGCACGGAACTCTGTGTCAGTGCGCTCCGTTATCTGGCGCAGGTGGTTAAGGGACGCACCTTGGAGTCGCTTACGTCCGACCTCAACGGGATGTATCTCCAACTCACAGGAGACACGCAGTTTCGCTGGCTGGGACCGGAAAAAGGCGTGATTCATCTAGCTTGCGGCGCCCTGATCAATGCGGCATGGGACCTGTATGCGAAAGTGGAAGGGAAGCCAGTCTGGCAACTGCTTGCGGAGATGACGCCGGAGCAGATTGTTGCAGCGATCGACTTTCGCTACATCACCGACGCTCTGTCGCCGGAGGAAGCGCTGGCAATCCTGCGCAAAGGCAAGGCAGGGCAGCGCGAACGGCTCGAGGAGTTGGAGGCGAAGGGGTATCCCGCGTATACGACTTCAGTCGGTTGGTTCGGGTTCAGTGACGAAAAGATTCGGAGGCTGTGTCGTGAAGGCATCACCGACGGTTGGACCCATTTCAAACTCAAGGTCGGCGGGGGTGCGGTTGACGATCTGCGGCGCGGAAAGATTGTGCGGGAAGAGATAGGTTGGCAGAACCATATGATGGTCGATGCCAATCAGAAGTGGGGAGTCGACGAAGCGATCGAGCGTACGCTACAACTCGCGGAGTTGAAGCCCTGGTGGATGGAAGAACCCACAAGTCCAGACGACATCCTTGGGCATGCGCGCATACGCTGCGCGGTCAAGCCGATTCGCATCGCGACAGGAGAGCATTGCCACAACAGCGTGATGTTCAAGCAGTTGTTGCAGGCTGGTTCAATCGACGTCTGCCAGATCGATAGCTGCCGTGTTGCCGGCGTCAATGAGAACCTGGCTATCATCCTGATGGCCGCTAAATTCGGAGTTCCAGTTTGTCCGCACGCAGGTGGTGTCGGGCTCTGCGAATATGTGCAGCATCTCTCGATTTTCGACTTTCTTGGCGTATCCTGCAGTCTGGAAAACCGAGTGATCGAGTATGTCGACCATCTGCATGAGCACTTTCGTTACCCTGTGAAGATTCGGCGCGGCCATTACCTCGTGCCGACCGACCCAGGATATAGTTGCGAGATCCTGCCCGAATCGCTGAAGAAGTTCTGCTTCCCAGAGGGAGAGATATGGAGAACAGGATGAACTTCGTTTCGTTCAAGCATAAGGGCGATGTGGTGAGTGGTGGCGTGCTGCAGGGTGATCGACCGTACCGACCTTTTATCTTGACAGCTCATTCGGCGCTCACCATAAGCTGTCGTGTTCCGGACTAGTAGCGCTTCGAGGGTTCACAATTTCCGTTTTGATCGGGTTGAGATCTTGGGGAAAGGGAGAGATCGGATTGAGAAGTCTTCAAGGTTTTCGGTCGTGTACGTGGGGGGTCGGACTGGCTGCGTTGCTAGTGGCGGGTTTCCCGATGATGACTCGAGGAGGCTCCACCCCGAAACCGAAGGCGTATACAACTTGGCATGCGTTCGGAGGTACACCGGACTCGATGCAGTACTCCGCGTTCACACAGATCAACAAGACCAACGTGAGCCAGCTCGAACAGGTCTGGTTTTACCCCGTGATTGGCCGCGCCGAGTTAGCTTTCAGCCCGCTCATCGTCGGGAACATCATGTATATAGCCGGAAAGGGAAACCGCGTTGTGGTGGCACTGGATGCCGCCACGGGGAAGGAAATCTGGACACACCCGACTGAGGGAACCACGAACGGGCGTGGCTACACTTACTGGGAGAGCAAGGACGGATCGGACCGCAGGATCATCTTTTCTGCCAACGATCGGTTGCAGGAAGTTGACGCGGGCACCGGCGTTCCGATCAAGTCTTTTGGCAACGATGGATTTGTCGATCTCAGGGTCGGACTGGGCCGCGACCCAAACTCCATCAGGCGCATTCAGAGCCGAAGTCCGGGCCAGGTTTTCGAGAACCTGATTATTCAGGGTTCATTGACGGGCGAGGGATACGACGATCCACCAGGCTGGCTGCGCGCCTACGATGTCCTGTCGGGGAAGCTGGTATGGACCTTTCACACAATCCCCCTGCCCGGCGAGTACGGGTACGATACCTGGCCTCCCGACGCTTACAAATTTACCGGAGGAACAAACACCTGGTCGAACTTCTCCATTGATGAGAAGCGAGGCATTGCCTACTTTCCGATCGGTTCGCCGACCAACGACTTCTACGGCGGCAGAAGGAAGGGGACCAATTTGTATGGCGACAGTATTCTTGCACTTGATGCGCGGACAGGGAAAAGGCTTTGGCATTACCAAGTCGTTCACCACGATCTCTGGGATCTCGACCTGTGCACAGAACCGCTGCTCTTGACGGTGCGTCATCACGGGAAGATGGTAGACATCGTGGCGGTGGCCACCAAGTCGGGTCTCCTTTTTGTGTTCAATCGCGTTACCGGCGAGCCGCTGTGGCCCATCGAAGAAAGACCGGCAGGGAAGAGCGACGTGCCCGGCGAGGAGGCCTGGCCGACTCAACCGTTCCCGACTGTACTGCCGCCCATCTCGCGCCAGACCCTGAGCGAGAAGGACGTAAATCCCTATCTCGACCCGGCGGAAGCCGAACGTGTGCGCAACGTCATCCGGGCTTCCCGCTATGAGGGGCCTTACACTCCAATGTCGCTCAATCAGGACCAGATCTCATTTCCGGGCGAGTACGGGGGAACGGATTGGGGTGCCAATGCCGGAGACCCGACTACCGGCATGGTTTATGTGCGCGCTGAGAATACCCCTGTAATGCATCGTCTGGTGGAGCGAGCTCCCCAGAGTAGCCTATCCAGAGGAACTCCCGAACAGCGGGGCCGTTTGCTCTGGACCCGCTTTTGTGAATCCTGTCATGGTGCCGGAGGATCCGGCGTAAGTTCGCTCAAGAATCCTCCGCCCGAGCGCGTGCGAAGGCTTGTAAGGGACGGAAACGGACCCATGCCCGCCGTTGGTCCCGTCGATCTCGATGAACAAGGCATGACTTGGCTGCTCGCCTATATTGCAAACCCCGCCGCCGGAGCCGGAGCTACCATACTTGATCCTGGCTTAGCTATGCCGGCGGGTAACCCAGGGGCGCTTCCGAATGGCGAGGCACACCGCTATTATCTTGGCCCTACAAAAGGCGGCCGATTCGGTACCACAAAGGGCCTTGACGGCCTTCCTGCTATCTCTCCGCCTTGGTCGGAGTTGGTAGCCTACGATCTCAACGAGGGCACAGTTAAATGGCGGGTGCCACTTGGCATCGTTCCCGAACTGGCGGCTAAGGGCATCACAAACACCGGCAGCTATCACCCAGACAGAAACGGATTGGCCGTAACGGCAGGCGGGTTGGTCTTCATGGGCACCTTGGGCGATGCCACTCTCCGAGCCTTCGACAAGGACAAAGGAAGGGTGCTTTGGGAAAAAAAGATGGACTCGAACCCGGAAGGCCTCCCATCGGTATATGAAGTGGGAGGACGCGAATATGTCGCCTTCTTCTTACATACCAACGGAGAGCCCGGCCCTGCGGGGCCCGGAAAGCCTGAGGCTCAGGGTTACTATGTTTTTGCCCTGCCGAAGAATAAGTAGGAAACGATCGAAGGATCAGTGAGGAAGTGTTACGAGATGCTTTTGAGTGACGCTTATCACGACGACCGCCGGCATGACAGTATGCGCTCAGGCAGATTCTCCGGCCCATGCTGTGGCTCGAGCCTCGGGCCTCCGAGGTCCGGTCCCAGTGGGCCGATCCCTGTGGCGCGTGCCCACCATCGTCGAACTTGGACAATTCCTGAATTGGAAAGTGGGCGTGCCTTCCAGTGCTTTTCAGAGACTTGCTTTTGTCGGAGGCTGCGATCAGGATCGACGATTTGTAATGGGGATACGTGGAGGACTCGAACACTCAATGGGTGAGCCCGGAGATCCGTAAGAACCTAGATTACAATTTGACACCTGCCGACTTGACCGTCGTGAAGAACCGACTGCGCAAGTTCCATGTACAGATGTTGGCCTATCGCGTCGATACGCTTGGGCCGGATGATGATGCCACCCATCGGAAGGTTTTCGAGTTCGCAAAGACCATGGGCGTCGAGATGATCGTTTCCGCAGCGATGCCCGCCTTCCTGCCGGCGATCGATAAGCTTGCAAATGAATTTGACATCAACTTCGCGATGGAGAGCAGAGGCGATCCAAAACGCGCTTTGCGGAGTTGCAAAGCCTGAGCAATCATGTCGGCGTGCAAGTGGATGTTGGCAACTGGCCGCAGGACGGGATCGATCCCCAGCAAGCCATGATGCAACTGAAAGACAGAGTGATGGCCCTGAGTCTGCACGACAGAAGTTTGCTCAAGGCCACGAGTTGCGAAATGCCTTTGGGCTGCGGCGTTGTGGGTACGAAACAACTTCTGCAGGAGCTGTACCGACTCGGCGTGAAACCGTTGTTCTTCACTCTGAATACGACCGGCGACGTGGATACGACCGCCGACCTGGCGCGTTCCGTCGATGGTTTTGAACAGGCGGTTCTGCCGGTCCTCGGCGACTACATGATCCAGAGGTCCAACCTGTTGATCATTCGTGGAGCGGAGGAACTGGCGCCCGACATCAAGCATGCGATCGCCTTCTTTACATTGGCTGCGCTCCAACGCTGTACGCCAAGGAATTCTGTAGCTTCAGGTAATGAAATACATGTGCCACATGTAAAAAAACATTGACAGCCTTTGTTTGTCTCACATACTTTCATCGCCGACAACAAAAGGCAGAAATTTGTATGCGGCTACGGTATTCGCGGATATTGCTGCAAAAGGATTGCCGCCTGGAGGCATAAAGATGAAAACAATTCAGCGAATCACGCGCTGGGGCCATCCGATCAAGACTGACTTTCTAAAAACACGACGGGATACAGCATCACGCTGGCCCCAATGCAGAAGTCGGCACGCATCATTGCGGTGTACCTTCTCCTCTGTCTTGCGCTCCGAACCGCAGCTCACGCGCAGGACCTACGTGGCCCAATTCAGAGAAAGGTTGTCGATTCATCGGGAAGGTGCCCGAATCACGGCGCTTGAAACTACCGCGAACGTTGCAAAACTACTCCTCCAGTGGCGAAGGCGAGTTCGCGATGCCATTCCGGACGGCTAGACACTATCGGGTCACCGTTGAGAAGGATGGCTTCAAAAGATACGAGCAGGACAACAGTCCTGCTTCAGGTTTCAGACAGTATCTCTTTGAACATTGCCCTGCAGATCGGCGAGGTCACCATTGGCACAGGTCAACACCGTCGAGCAGGGAATCCGTACCGCCGACGCCGACCAGGGCACTGTTATCGGCATTCGCCAGTTGGAAGATCTGCTCGGCATGCCCCCGCTTACTCAATCTGACTTGGCTCACGACACGGAGCCAACATCACCTAGACCATATTTAATCACTTACTAAGCATGGAGGTTGTGATGCTCAAGAAATTCTCTCTCCGGTCCTGTTTGGGACTAAGCATACTAATTTTGTTGAATGCAAGTAGCCTTGCTCAACAGTCAACTGGCGCTATCAATGGTACCGTTCTAGATTCTACGGGAGCTATAGTCTCAGGCGCCTCCATCGTTATCTCGAATGTCGCGACATCGATAGAGCGGAAGGTTACGAGCAATGAGAGTGGCGTCTACGTCTTTCCAAATGTTCCGCCAGGGAGATACACGCTGTCAGCTCGCAAAGATAGTTTCGCAACTACCAATGAAACCGGCATTGTCCTTCAAGTAAATCAGACCATAACAATAGATTTCAGTCTTAAGTCTGGCGCTCAAACGGAGACAGTCACAGTCGATGCGGCCGCCGCTCAATTGGAGACTTCCACTGCGGAGTTGGGCACTGTAATCGGACATCAAACCGTGAGCGATTTGCCATTGAATGGACGTCAGTTTACTCAACTTTTAACCCTGACCCCGGGGGCAAGCCGTGCAAACACATCACAGAATGCCAATGGGGGCCAAGCCACAGCTCTCGGCGGTGTTTACTTTCCTGCAATGCACGGCGCTAGCAATCGGAGCAATTACTTCATGTTGGACGGGATCAACGACAACGAAGATGTCTTTAGCACCTTCGCAGTCTCTCCAATAGCTGATGATATCCAAGAATTTAAGGTCCAGTCTCATAACGATCAGGCCCAGTTCGGTGGCGTCACCGGAGGCATAATCAACGTAGTCACTAAGTCAGGAACGAACAGTTTACATGGTGCGATTTGGGAGTTTAATAGAAATGCCGTTTTGGGTGCGGCTAATCCCATTACATTTTCTAAGCTCCCGCTTAATCAGAACCAGTATGGCCTCAACCTTGGAGGACCCGTTTTGATTCCGCATGTCTATAATGGGCGCGGCAAAACCTTCTTCTTCGGTAGTTATGAGGCTTTCCGGCTTACGACTAATTCTGCATCATCCGTTAAGTTAACGGGAACCCCAGCGGAGTTGGGAGGTGACTTTAGCGCGGTGAAAGCGCAGCTTTATGATCCATATTCAACGAGACCTGATCCTGCGAATCCACAAAGGTATATACGTGATCCTTTCCCAGGAAATCAAATACCGACTAGTCGGTTCGATCCAACAATGCTGGCTTATGCCAAGCTGTTGCTGCCTCCGCCCAATACTTCCACAGCATCCGGAAATCTTGTTGATACGACACCAATCAACAGACACCAGAACCAGTACAGCGCTCGTTTGGACGAGGTTATCAATCAAAGCAACTCAATGTTCTTTCGCTACACTGCAATGGCGCAGCCGTCTACAACCTCGGGAGGATTCCCTGGATTGCTAACCGAAAGGAAGGTTACAGCGAATAACTATGCTTTCAATTATCTGCACACCTTTAATTCGACTACCACGTTAGACATTCAGTTCGGTCACAATTTCATCGGGAACAATCAGTTGGCTCACTATACGCAAGGCAGCTCAACTGAGCTCCTCGCTAAAGTGCCCTTTTCGCAGAGCTTTGCGTGTGGCTATGCCTCCTATGGAGCTAGCCCGGACTGCCTGGTGCCAGGAGTTTCCATAACTGGCTATGCTTCAGGTGGAGAAAGTTTAAGCGATAACAGTCCTCTTTCCAGCGTTTACCAGTGGAATGCTGACTTCTCGAAGGTCCTAGGGAAGCACTTGATCCAAGCGGGCGGTATTTTCCAGAGAGATTCATTCAGTCTTGTCAGCCTCGGCGCTACGGTGTCCTTCACCTCTTCTCAGACGGCGAGCCCCACCATAGCTAATACTGGCGACGCATATGCCTCCTTCCTGCTTGGAGCTCCTGATAGTTCAAGCAAGAGATCGACTGTTGCACCGGTCAATGGACAGAAGATGTTCGGTGCCTACATACAGGATCAATGGAAAGCGCTACCATCTCTGACAATCAATCTCGGCATGCGCTATGACTTGATGTTCTGGCCTCGCTTTGGGAGCAGCCAGAATAACAGCGATGCTATTGGGGAAGTCGACTTCTCAAACGGAACCTACATTCTTCAGCGTGCAGTAGATTCATGCAGCCAATTAGGCAAAGCACCATGTATTCCCGGGGGGTTGAGTTCTGTTCCAAATGTGATTGTCTCACCAGACGGTCACCTGTGGCGGAATTCATATGACAACTGGCAGCCCCGTATTGGCTTTGCGTATCAGGTTAATCAACGAAGCGTGGTCCGTGGAGCCGTTGGCCTATTCTTCGATGAGTGGGCAGGTATTCGTCAGACCGTACAGGGCATAGGGGGCGATTGGCCTTCCGTAGCGCAAAATTCGGCGCAAAATCAGACTCCCCTAACGGGGATACCCACGGTCACTGCTGAGAGTCCACTCAGTGGCGTCACGGCGTTGCCCGCGGCGAACCCTTTCACTCAGTCACAGTACTACAGAGATCCTAACGCCAAGAATCCATATTCAGAGCAATGGAATCTCGGGTTTCAACGGCAGCTAAATGCAAAGACGACTTTGGATATAGACTACGTAGGCTCACACAGCGTTCGGCTTCCAACGGGTGGTGGACTCTACAATGTTGCCCTTACCCCGGGGCCTGGAAATGCGGCGACGGTCGCCGCCCGGCGACCATTTCCGTACATCACACCGACCCACTATGACCGAAGCAATGGCGGAGCTTCGTATAACGGGCTCGAGGTGAGACTCACCCAGGCACCTTCACATGGTCTTCAATACATCATCTCCTACACATGGTCGAAGACGATGGACCTTGCTTGTGACGGCTTCTTTGGCGCCGAAGGATGCTCCGTACAGGACCCGTACCATCTGCAAAGAGACTGGAGCGTGGCCGGTTATGACCTGCCGCAAAACTTGTCTATCAGTGCAACCTACGAGTTGCCGATTGGCAAGGGCCGCACTCTCAATGTTAATAATAAAGTTCTGAACGCGGTGATCGCTGGATGGCAGGTCAACGGGATTTACGCGTATACGTCTGGCCTTCCCTACAATCTCACTGTCTCCGGAGACATCGCAAATACTGGAAACTCCGGTTATAGGTTGAATCGTGTGGGCAATCCACAGTTGAGCCGACCTACTCGCAGTCAATGGTTCAATACATCAGCATTTACTGCCCCGGCGCAATATACATTCGGCACGGAAGGTCGTAATGATCTGCGAGCGGATGGCTTCCAAAACCTCGACGCATCCGTCTTCAAGAACTTTCCTTTGGAAAGGTTTGGACAGCTTCAGTTTAGGGCGGAGGCGTTCAATGCTCTCAACCACCTCACCTACGGGACGCCAAACACAAACATAAGCACAACAAGTACCTTTGGAACGGTCAGCTCAGAAAGAAGCACTGAACGAATCATGCAACTGGCAGTGAAACTATTGTTTTAGCGAATTGGACCTTGTTTTATCCAATTGCAGGATGCATAAGGGTTGAGATGTATCCAACCTTTATGCATCATCTCCATGACGGTACTCGTAGAGCGGTTTTCGGATCCAGTAGCAAATTAGCCACGAGTCATGCACTAGATCTGAACCATAACGAGACCGAAGGGAGATAGTTGTGCACAACCGATGTCAGTGACACCGTTAGGGCGTTGATATTCAGCAACCCAAACTCTGTTGCAACTCTAAGATACTCATTAGGACTAACTACTTATGCGGGACTTCACCAAGATCACACGCCGTTCGTTTACTCGAAATCTGGCCGCATCTGGCTTGTATTTCTCCCTGCCTAAAGAATCCCACTCGCTCTCTTCAGATTCGCCTGCAATAACTATTCAGGCCTCCGGTATTACATATCTGGTATCGTATGGAGCTCGGATCACTCCTGGGCTCCGCGTCAAGCGCGTACCAGGTCACCAGGGCGGAAAACACTTCTGGGTAGAAGGTTGGAACGATACCCAGCAGTCGTTTGAATGGAGCGTAGTCGCCAAACATGCCGGCGATTACGAAGTCACACTTATGGTCAGCGCACCAGCTGGAAGCTTAATCAATCTTGAGAGCCCAAGGAATCGATTGCAATGCACCACTACGGAATCGGAGAAGGGTCAATACAATTGGGACCGCATCACTCTCGCGTCGCCCCTAAAGCTTCCTCGGGGCATTAGCACTATCCGCATTCAACTTGCCCACCCTATTGCGACACCAACCATAGGGGGTGCATTCAAGGCGCTTGAGTTGTTGAACATACATGAGCGTCCAGCCATGAATGCCCGTATTAAGGCCTTTCGGTCAGATGCCAGTTGGCTCGGTGACGCGAAGTTCGGTTTCATGTGCCAGTGTGGAGAATGGGCTTATCCTCCAGAGGGCTCAAAAAAAACATGGCCACAGTTTGCAGATGACTTTGATGTAGAAAAATTCGCTGAGCTCGTGGAATCAACCGGCGCAGGCTATGCAATTTGGTCCGCAACGTGGGCAACGTATTATTTCCCGGCGCCAATTCGAGCCATTGAAAGTCTTCTTCCGGGCCATACCTCAAAGCGAGACCTTATAGGAGAGATGGCAAATGCGCTCGCCAAGAGAAAGATCCCGCTCATTCTCTATTACCATCTTGGTGCCGAGGGGCCAGTATCCAGTGTCACCACGCCATCCTTGAATCCGCGAACCTTTGCCCAGGAATCCAGTTTCTACGATAACTGGTGTTCCATCCTGCAAGAGGTGGGGGAACGCTATGGCGATCGACTCGCCGGCTGGATGTTCGACGATGAACTCATTTATTATCCGGCTCCATATGAGCGGCTAGGCGAAGCCGCCAAGGCGGGCAACAAATCTCGCATCATCTCGTACAATCCGTGGATTCAGGCACGCGGAACCGACTTTCAGGATTTCCAGTTCGGGGAGGGCTTCACCGGCGGTAGTGAACTTCCAGTGTCAGCCAAGGGTATTTGGCCAAGCGGTCCATTCAAGGATCTCCAGTCGCATGGCTGCTTTCAAATGGATGGACCGGATTGGGGGATTAACAATCCGGATACTCAGATCCAAGCCCCGCACTTTACCACTGAAAGAGCAGTCGAGCTTGCGCTGGATGCGGCAGAACGCGACGAAGCATTGAGCTGGAACCTTCTTATGTACGACGATGGAAGCGTATCTCCGAAATCCCTAGCGCTGTTGCGGGAAGTTGGACGCGCCGTTCGGAAACAGTGAAGTGGGAGGACGCGAGGATGTCGCCTTCTTCTTACATGCCAACGAGAGCCCGGCCCTGCGGGGCCCGGAAAACCTGAGGCTCAGGGTTACTATGCTTTTGCTCTGCCGACGAATAAGTAGGAAACAACCGAGGGGGCAATGATGAAGTGTTACAAGATGCTACTGAGTGCGACGCTTATCACGATGGCCGCCGGCGCGGCGGCATGCGCTCAGGCAGGTTCTCCAGCCCCTGCTGTGGCTCAAGCCTCGGGCCCCCGGGGTCCGGTCCCAGTGGGCCGATCCCTGTGGCGCGTGCCCACCATCGTCGAACTTGGACAATTCCTGAACTGGAAAGTGGGCGTGCCTTCCAGTGCTTTTCAGGGACTTACTTTGTCGGAGGCTGCGATTAGGATCGACGATTTGGAATTGGGATACGTGGAGGGCTCGAGCACTCAATGGGTGAGCCCGGAGATCCGTAAGAACCTAGATTACAATTTGACACCTGCCGACTTGACCGTCGTGAAGAACCGGCTGCGCAGGTTCCATGTACAGATGTTGGCCTATCGCGTCGATACGCTCGGGCCGGATGATGCCACCCGTCGGAAGGTTTTCGAGTTCGCAAAGGCCATGGGCGTCGAGATGATCGTTTCCGCAGCGGTGCCCGCCTCCCTGCCGGCGATCGATAAGCTTGCAAATGAATTTGACATCAACTTCGCGATGGAGAGCCGAGGCGATCCAAAACGCACCCTCGCGGAGTTGCAAGGTCTTAGCAATCACGTCGGCGTGCAAGTGGACGTTGGCAACTGGCTGCAGGACGGGATCGATCCCCAGCAAGCCATGACGCAGCTGAAAGACAGAGTGATGGCCCTGAGTCTGCACGACAGAAGTTCGTTCAAGGGCACGAGTCGCGAAATGCCCTTGGGCTGCGGCGTTGTGGGTACGAAACAACTTCTGGAGGAGCTGTACCGACTCGGCGTGAAACCGTTATTCTTCACTCTGAATACGACCGGCGAGGTGGATACGACCGCCGACCTGGCGCGTTCCGTCGATGGTTTTGAACAGGCGGTTCTGCCGGTCCTCGGCGACTACATGATCCAGAGGTCCAAGCTATTGACCATTCGTGGAGCGGAGGAACTGGCGCCCGATATCAAGCATGCGATCGAAGCAGCCATCCCGCGAACGGCCCCCGCGAAGCCCATCAAACCGAGGAAGCTTTTGGTAATGGATGGACACATGGGACATGCGCCCATTCCAAACGCTAACTATGCACTGGAGCTTATGGGCAAGTCCACCGGGGCTTTTGAGGTGGTCTTCAGTAATAATCTCGACAATCTCAAGTACGACAAGATCCGGCAATTCGACGCAGTGATGCTGAACAGCATAGAGTCCGATATTTCGGCCGATCCAACGGTGCGGGCAGGGTTGCTTCGCTTCGTGCGCGAAGGCGGTGGACTGGGCGGAATTCATGCCGCGAGTTGGAGCGCCGCTTTCTGGCCCGAATTCATGGAGATGCTCGGCGCGTCACAAGGACCTCATCGCGTTCAATCGGCGACTGTGAAAATCGACGATCCGGACAGTCCTCTTACCAAAGCATTCGGCGGCCAGTCATTCACCTACATCGACGAATATTACCGTATGACAGATACGGGGCCCCAGGGCGCATACTACTCGCGGGACAAGGTGCGTGTGCTCCTTAGCGTCGATATGGCGAAAACGCCGGACTTTAACGCAGGCCACGCTCCCTTCATTCGCCAGGACAATGATTACGCGGTCGCCTGGATCAAGGGTTATGGCAAAGGACGGGTATTCTTCTCCACCATGGGCCATACGCCGCAGATGTTCACGGACGCAAAGCTGAACGAGTTTCTCCTCGCGGCCATGCAGTTTATTATCGGCGACTTGCCCGCGGACACTTCACCTAGTGCCGAACTCGGTGCGAAATCAGATGATAGAGAGAACTAAGAAATATACTCTCGCCGTGTAACTCGCAGACCAGAAGTGCAGATCGGCCCGCTCGATCCCGCCGTCTCGCTTGCAATCCAGCTGTTCGGCGGCGTCGGCTTCACTATCGTCATCTACGCTTCTTCCTGTGGCTTGCCGGCGGCGGCCAGACGCGCACAAGGGTTCTGGTGCAAACTCTGGTAGAACTTGTGAATAGGGTGTGATTGGAAAGAATTTCTTGATGTGGTCAGTCAGCTGACTTTGGCAACTTGGCTTGGCCCAGTTCGGCGGTTTGTTTTGGCCCACCCTGTGGGACGTTGATGTTGTGAGTGTTCGGTTCTGCTGGAGCGTAGCCCGAAGGGCGAAGCGGAAGCAGAAC
>Ga0193717_1000629_pt1 | contig 22755 bp, 25 predicted proteins | sample U2c2metaG_FD_145900 | JGI IMG/M metagenome (GOLD analysis project Ga0193717, IMG submission 145900) | Soil microbial communities from a riparian zone of the East river system, Colorado, United States - U2c2 | ecosystem: Environmental > Terrestrial > Soil > Riparian zone | place: USA: East River...
CAGCAGGCCGACACGACGACGACGCAGGTGCTGACGATCGACAACAGCGGCAGCGCCGATCTGATCTGGAGCATTACCGAAGCCGATCCCGCAAATCCGGACGGCTGCGCGGTGCCCAGCGATCTGGCGTGGCTCGGCGCGAGCCCAATCAGCGGAACGACCGTGGCGGCGAACAGTACGAGCGTCGACGTGACGTTCGATGCGACGGGCCTGGCAGCGGGCAAATACGACGGCCTGCTGTGCATCGCCAGCAACGATCCGAGCCAGAGCGTGGTCTCCGTCGCCGTCACTCTGACCGTGCGTGATGCGTCGGGCGTGCCGGTACAGGAAGTCTCGGCAGGCGACGGCGCGCCTGGCGACATGTTCGGCATCTCGGTGGTCGTCGAAGGCGACACGGCACTGGTCGGCGCAGCCTACGAGAATTCGGGGCAGGGAGCGGTGTACGTGTTCACCGAGGCGGACGGCGTCTGGACCGAAGCGCAGAAGCTCAACGCCAGCGATGGCGCCCCGAACGACTGGTTCGGACAATCCGTCGCGCTCGATGGCGACACTGCCGTCATCGGTGCGCCGCAATACCTGAATTTCGGCAATGGCGCGGCGTATGTGTTCACGCGATCGGGGACCACCTGGGGCGAGGCGCAGAAGCTGGCGGCCGACGACGGCGTGGGCAGGGATCAGTTCGGCATCTCGGTCGCCGTCGACGGCGCCAACGTGCTCGTCGGCGCCTACGGGGCGAACTTCTTCCAGGGCGCGGCGTACGCGTTCACCGGCGCGGACGGCGCATGGACGCAGACGCAGAAACTGACCGCGGGCGATGCATCGATGAATGCCGATTTCGGCGTCTCGGTGGCACTGCAGGGAAGTACGGCCATCCTCGGCGCGTACGGTGACAGCTCGTACCAGGGTGCCGCGTACGTATTCACCGGCACGGGCGGAACGTGGAGCGAGACGCAGAAACTTGTCGCCAGCGATGGCGCCCCGGATGCTCACTTCGGCATCTCGGTCGCACTCGACGGCACTGGCGCGCTCATCGGCGCGGAAGGCGCGACGGTCGGCGACAACACCCATCAGGGCGCGACGTATGCGTTCGCCGAGTCGACCGGTTCCTGGACTGAAACCCAGAAACTCACGTCGAGCGATGGCGCCGCATGGGATTACTTCGGCCGTTCGGTCGCGCTCGATGGTGCGACCGCGATCATCGGCGCGTATGGTCCCAATGCGCTGCAGGGCGCGGCCCATCTTTTTGCGCAGAGCGCAGGCACATGGAGCGAGACGCAGGCGTTGATCGCAAGCGACGGAGCGCCGGGCGACCAGTTCGGCATCATGGTGGCGCTGTCGGGCTCGACCGCCGTCGTCGGCGCGGATGGCGCGAACTCATTCCAGGGGGCGGCTTACTTCTACACGGTGCCGGTCGTGCCGCCGAGCGACACGTTGTTTCAGAGCGGCTTCGATCCTTAGCACGGCACAACGTTCAAAAGAAATAAAAAAACCCCGCATAGAGCGGGGTTTTTCTTTTTATGCCATCTGACGGCGAATACAACTTCCGGAGTAGCATCTGCCGACGGTTCGCGAGCGTTGCGATGTGAAGGATGACTGTGACCGGATTGCATTCCGCGCCGTGTTATTCGACGCGCTGCCTCTTGCGACTGAGAGAGCCGACACCGTGCCGCCTCATCGCGTGGATTGTGAATGGCGTGGCGCTGCGGCGCGCACGTGATCGAGGGCTCGATGGCGGATGATCAAACAAGCGACCCCACTGCAGGAGTGACGCTGCAGCGCCCGGTCGACAGCGCGCGCGATCATGTTCGCGGCGGCGGCGCCGATGAGGGCGTCGCGACTCTCGTCGTGTACGCCGACTATCTGTGTCCGTACTGTCGCGGCCTTCGCCACGTGCTCGCCCATCTGCGGCAGACACTCGGCGACCGACTCGTCTACGTGTTTCGTCATTTCCCGGACGAGCGTGCACATCCCGGAGCGGAGTTTCTCTCGCGCGCTGCGGTTGCTGCCGGAGCGCAAGGCCGTTTCTGGGAAATGCACGACTGGATCTACGAGCACAAGCCGCCGATCGCACCCGAGCAGGTCTTCGCTTTCGTGAAGTCGCTGGGTCTCGACGAGGAGCGCTTCCGGCGCGATCTCGACAGCGCCGCGACGATCGAGCGCGTGCAGAGCGACGTGATGGACGCACGCAGCACTGGCGTCACCGGCACGCCGACCTTTTTCATCGACGGTATCCGCTACGACGGCGCCTGGGATTACCACTCGATGCTCGAGGCGTTGCAGCAGCCGGTCGCGGCGCAGGTGCAGCGCACGGCCCGGGTGTTTGCGAGCCTGCCCGCATCGGGAGGATTTGTGTTGCTGCTCGCCGCGGCCGCGGCGCTCGTCTGCGCGAACACGCCGCTTGCGCCGTACTACCGGTTCGTCATGGACACGTCGTTCGCCGTTGGCCCGGCAGGCCACGCGGTTTCGATGACGATCGGCGCGTGGTTCTCCGAAGGATTGCTGGCGATTTTCTTCCTGCTGGTCGGGCTTGGAATCCGGCGCGAGATCACCTCGGGCGCGCTGACGAATCCGAAAGCGGCCGTGCTGCCGATCGTTGCGGCATTCGGTGGTGTGCTGGCTCCGGCGGCGATCTACCTTGCGATCAACACCGGCGCAACTGCGCGCGGCTGGGCGGTGCCGACCGCGACCGATGTCGCGTTCACGCTCGGCATCCTGGCGTTGCTCGGCGACCGCGTGCCGATCGCGCTGCGGGTTTTCGTTGCCGCACTCGCGGTCGTCGACGATATCCTCTCGATGCTGACGCTCGCGATCTTCTCTCCGCAGTCGTTCGAGGTGATCTGGCTGTTCGCGAGCGGCATCGCGGTCGCGTTGATGCTCGCCCTGAATCGGGCGCGCGTCTACGCCGGCTGGCCGTATGCCGTGGTCGCCATTGGCCTCTGGCTCGGGCTGCACGCGTCCGGTGTGCATGCCGCACTCGCCGGCGTGCTGCTCGCGGCTTTTCTGCCGACGCGCCCGGCACCGGCGGCGGGACCGTTGCTGGCGCAGGCGGCGACCGCGCTGGCTGCGCTCGAGCAGGCCGAGAAAGACGCGGGTCAGAGCAGCGCCGCACAACGGCGCATTCAACAGGAGCCGATCTGGGAATGGGCGAGCCGCAACCTGTCCGCGGCCAGCTCGCGCCTGCTCTCGCCGGCAGACCGCATCGAGCGGGCGGTCGCGCCGTGGAGCGCGTACGTGATCCTGCCGCTGTTCGCGTTCTCGGCGACCGGGATTGCGCTCGCCGTGGATCTGCATTCGACCGAGGCCGTGCGCGTGTTGTTGGGCGTCGTAGCGGGACTGGTGCTCGGCAAGCCGCTCGGCGTGTTGATCGTTTCGGGACTCGCGATCAAGTCCGGAATCGCCGTGGCGCCCAGGGGTGTCTCGCTGTGCATGTTCGTTGGCGCAGCGTGCCTGTGCGGCGTCGGCGATACGGTCGCACTGCTGATGGCGGATGAGGCGTTTCCCCACTCTGCGGACGCGGCCGTTGCCAAGATCGGAGTGCTCTCCGGTTCCATACTGGCCGCCGCACTCGGCGTGGTGGTCCTGGCGAGCTGTGCCCGGTTCGCAAATCGCGACGCGACGCCGCCGCACTAGAGGCAGGGCGTCAGGTTCATTTTCGCGCCGAGGAGGGGATCTTTATTGTGCGCCCCTGTTTCCAACAACGTTCGGATATCGCACCGGATCGATCTGCCGAAAGAACTCTGCGGCGTGCCACTGGAGCGTCTGGTCCCAGGTCGTTCCGAGGTACGCGCGGGCTTCGTGGATCTTCGCGAAGTGCGTCTCGATCGGTGACCTGTCGCTGATATCGGGGAGCGGCGGCAGGGAGAGTCCGCCGGACTTGCGAAGCTCGATCATTCGCGTCCACGCTTCAAGCTTGCGGCAGTCAAACGCCGACAACTGCCAGACGCGGCAGGTATAGCCGGACTCATCGCGCCCTACCATCCACAACGTGGCAGCGTCGTCATCCTCGGCCTGCTTCACGATGTGATACCAGACTTCGCTCATGACGGCATCCGGTCCGATCCGGCTTCAGGCCGGCCTCCAGGGGGTTCCGCTCGAAGGGTAGGGCGCCGATAGTCCTGTTTGCTGTGGCCGGCGTCTTGCTTTTGCTCATGGAGCTGAGCTTCGGCGCTCGCTGAACTGCGATTCCGCGCCTACCCGTTGTCGAACCCGTTGCACATGATCGTATCCGCCGCACCGCAATCCTGTGCTCCGACCTGGCGTTCGTAAGCGCCGAGGTCACGAACGCCGAATGCATCGGGGACGCCGACCATGTTCTGGTCGCGCGGCTGTCGGTCGAGATCGCGGTCGTCGCCGGTGACCGGCGGTGCGAAATCGACGGCAAAAGAGTCGAGGCGCAGGTGGTAGTCGCCGTTGGCGGGGTCCATGAATGAGGGGACGCCGACGTAGATCGTCGGATCGTCCGGCAGGGATGTTCCGTCGCTGGCCAGTACATAGGTGACATCGAGATCGCTCGCTTCGCCGGAGTACGCGAGCGTGAGGTTGCCGGGCTGATCGATGATGCTGGTGTGCAGTTTGAACGCGTCCTCGGCATGGATCACATCCGTCGAGGCGATGACATTGTTCGCCAGCGTGCAGCCGTCGAGGGTCATGTAGCCAATATGGATTCCGTCATTGATGACGCCGTCGCTGCGCAGCAGCTGTTGCGAATTCTGGTTCTCGGCGATCAGGCACGTGTCTATCAAGGCCCGCGAGTCCGAGCCGAAAATGGCATACCCGCCAACATTGCCGCGCATTTCCAGGCGTGACGCAGTGAGGCTGCTGCTGCCTACCATCCGCACTGCCGCGCCATCGGTGGGGTCGCCGCCGGTGGTGCTCGTGCCATTGCCGGAAATGGTGTTGCACGCCACGCCCGCGGCGCACGTCGTTGCGCCGGCTTGGGCGCACTCGGGCTGATTCAGGTTCACTCGCGAACCCCAATGCGCATCCAGATAGCTGGAATAGTCTGCATAGATTCCGCTGCCGTCCTCGGCGAGGTTGTCCTCGATGCGGAAATCCTGAGCGCACAGCTTCGCATCGGAAAAGTCGAGCAGACCTTGATAAGGCAGGAGGAAGACGCCGCCGCCGTGTTGCGAAGCCGTGTTGCTCTGGATCCGGACCGGATTGAGGGGATCGGTCGTGTAGAGTTTCACCAAGCCGTTCTGTTCGTCGCCGTTCGCCCCCTCGATCGAGATTCCGCCGCCATAACGCGCGGAATTGCCGTAGATCGCACCGAGCCCGCCGAGGCCGGGAGAGCCGATGTAGGCGATGGCCGGCCCGACGAGCAACAGGCCGCCGCCATGTCCGCTGAAGCCATCGATGCCGAGCGCCTCGTTGAAAGCGATGATCGTGTTGGGCGCATTCATCGTCATCTCCAGCGGCCCGCCGACGAAGAGACCGCCGCCGTGGTAGCGCGCAGTGTTGCCGACGATCGTCGTGCCTTCGCTGATGATCAGTTCGGTGTTGGTGCCGCTGGCCGCTGCGAAGATGCCGCCGCCGTAGCCGGCGGTATTGTTGCTGATCTCGCTTTCGATGAGTTCGAGATTGCCGGTGCCGGTGAAATAGATGCCGCCGCCGGCGCCGGTGTCGTCCGTATTGCCGAGCGTGATCGTCAGCAGACGCAGCTTGATGATCGCGGCGCCGAGCGCGTTGATGCGGAAAACCGACTGGTTCGCGCCGCTGCCGCTGACGACGGTCTTGAAGCTGTCGCTGGTCGACGTGCAGGTTTCGAAGCCGCCGACGATGCTGAGATCCTGGTCGGTTTCGATCGTGTTGGCTTCCGGCTCGTAGGTGAGCGAGCGCGTCAGGCGGATCACGTCGTAGCCGGGAGAGGCGTCGGCGGCGTCGATCGCCGACTGGATCGTTCCATGCGTGCACCCTTCGCCACTGCCCACCGTATAGATAAGAAAGGCATGGGCCGCCTCCGGGACGGCGGCGAAAGCGCACAGCATCGTCAGCTTAGTGGCTATGGACGAGCGCGTCATGGCGGTTGCTCCTGCAGGCGGGGACGCCTTCCTACGAGGAACGCCGCTCGATGGTGGGTTGAGACATGGGTTTGAAGATTGGGCAGGTCCCCGCGTGCCTTTGTGTTGCGACAAGGCACTCTGCCATCCCTGACATGCCCGCTACGGCAGATACGCGTTCGGCTCGATGAGCTCGAACCCCGGCGTCTGCGCGACGCACTGGCGCAGCAGAAACGCGTGGCCGCTGCCATACAGCACGACCACACGGTCACCCGGATGCGTGAGCTGGATCATGCGCGCGCAAATCTCGAAATTGCGCTTGTTCCAGGCGGCGACCAGCGCCGCGCCCGGCTGCTGGTCGCCGCTGCCGATCTGCAGCATGTCCTGATAGAAGCTGTTGTCCAGCGCGATGCGCTCGGGCTGGTTGAAATAGCGTAGCGTCGCGCCGATGGTCGAGGCGGCGAGGGTGGCGGATGCTTCCTTGAGCCAGCCATCGATCTTGTCGCCTTCTTTCTTGAGGATCGCGCTTTTGCCGTGGGCGTCGGCGTACTTCTGCACGGCTTCGTAGGGGAAGTCGCCATCGACGTCGATGCCGCAGGTTTCCTGCAGCCCGGCGGCTTTGGCCAGGCGATAGCCGACCTGCACGACTTCACTGCGCGAGGGTGCGAGCGCGCCGGTGGGGTTGGGATGCACGAGCGGGGAAGAGTGTTTAAAGAGGGCTTTCCCGGAGTGACGGGCGAAACGGATCAGAGTGCTTTTTTCGCTGGTCCAACTAAGGCATTCTGGCTCCATGCTCGGAGACGGGCACGTCCCCCGAGTCTCGATGGTCGCGCGCAGGTCGCCAGATGCGATTGCTTCGATACGTACACGATGCTACCGAGCGCGACAGGATCACCATTCTCATGGAAAGTCGCGGCATTCCTGTTTTTTGCCAGGACAATATCCCGACGATTCGCAATCCGACGCGCGGAGCAGTCTTCGTTTGCATCAACGCACAATATGAAGACGCGGTCGCCCTGCTGGCGAACGAGGATCACGAAGTGCGACAGCCGGTCGATATCGAGGAGTTCAAGACCGCCGTCAGCGCTATCGGTCTGCCCGCGGTCTTGAAGGGAGCGCTGATCGTATTGGGAGTTGTTCTCCTCGCATGGGCGGCGATTTTTGCTCTTCGCTCATGATTGAAGAATCGTACGGAGGACATTCCCGTGAAGACCTTGATCCGCTGGCTGCTGATGTCTTCGCGGTGGCTAACTTTCCGTGATTGCCATATAAGATAAGGCCGCAGTTGGGTTTTGGCCGAGTCCTTCGCGTCCCAGCAGGATTGGGCACTGCGATAACCGGGACGGCCGCTACTCCGAACTGTTGCCGGAGGGAACGCATGGACAAGCCGCGCATCTTCCTTGGTTCGTCGGGAATACAGGAGAAGCTGCTGCAGGCGCTGACACGCGGGCTTGAAGACCTCGCGCACGTCGATCCCTGGACGACATCCTTCAATCCTGGAACCAGCACCTTGGCCCGCCTCGTGGAGCTCGCCCACGAAGTGGACTTCGCGGCGTTCGTATTCGCGCGGGACGACTGGACGACGCCCAGCCTGCCCGCATCCGCCGCCACCGGATCCGGTCAGGCTTCTCCGCGAGACAATGTGGTCTTCGAGGCCGGCCTTTTTGGCGGAGTCCTCGGAATGCGGCGCACCTTCATCCTGCATGCGAACGGCGCGAAGCTTCCGAGCGATCTCCTCGGCCTCACCTGCGTGCGCTACGAGTCGACGACGCCGTCCGAGGTCAAAGTCGTCTGCGCGAAGTTGCGCAAGGCCGTCGAGAACGAGGGCCGGCTCGCGCGCATCGAGGGCCTGTGGTGGCAGTTCTCCCTGACGGAGCGCGGGCCGCACGAACCTTCCGCCGTAAGCTTGTTGCGGATAGCGCGGGATCGTGACGGCGCGCTGGAGGTCCGCGGCCGCTCTTGGCAGGAAGATGGCAGCCTGTCAGCGAGATACTGGAGCGAGGCCGTAAAGGAGCGGAAGGAGCCTTCAGGCGTCTTCTACCATTGGAAGGGAGAACGACCGCGCGATCCCAGCGCGCCGCAGTTGTACGGGATGGGAGAAATCCTGTTGGAGTCCGCCGATCGCGCAGCCGGCTACTTCACTACGCGTTCGGACGCGCCCGCGAGCGTGAACGCGCGGACGTCCGGTGTCTACTGGCGCGCGGAACCGGAGGACATGGGCATCCTGGACGGAAGCGACGATCGGCAACGCGCGGAGTTGATCGCGGAGCGGCTGAGGCGTTGGAAGTCGATCACGAACGTTTGAGCTCGGCGGTCTGCGTGCGATACAGGGAACCGGAGCCCACAGATGACTTTACGGAACGTTCGGGGAGAAATGTGATGCAGTGTTTCGCTCACCCAGATGCAGGTGCGATTGGTCTCTGCAAGAGTTGCCTGAAAGGCGTGTGTCGCGCGTGCGCCATTGAAAGTGCGCGCGGGTTGGCTTGTTCTAAAGAATGTCAACCGATCGTAGCTGCGCTCACTCAGGTACAGCAATCGTCGATTCGTAGCGTCGGCCTCATTCAGGCGCAACGCGTGATGCAGCCTTTGCTCGCCCTGGTGTTCATTGGTTGGGGAGTCGCGTTGTTATACATGGGCGATCACGACGCAAGCGTATGGATGCTCCTCGCTTTTGGCGGCGTGGTTGGCATCGGTATTCTCGTGGCACGATTGCGTAGCGTCAGACAGTCGAATCAGGCCGGCGGGATATAGCGGGGGGATGGTCAGGTTCATTCTATCCGTCGGATCGCGCGGGTCGCCGGTTCTTTGATCGGCGATAGACTGCGGTAGGGCCTTCATTCCACCATCGAACAGCAGCCATCCGCCATGACTCTTGCACGCTGCTTCTGTTTTTGCGTCTTGCTCATCGTGAGCGATGGTGCTGCATCGAAGGATGCGCGCGGCGACGAACCCGCCCCATCAGCGGCGACCATCGCGGAGCTCGCGAAGCTCTTCGACAAGCACCCGCTGATCATGATCGGAGAGCAGCATCGCAACGTGCAACAGCATGTCTTTCTGCGCAAGCTGATTCGCGATCCCGTTTTCATCTGTCGGGCGAACGACATCGTCATCGAGTTCGGCAATGCACGACTGCAGCACGTGGCGGACGCGTATGTCGCGGGCGAGACCGTCACGGAAGCCCAGCTGCAAAGCATGTGGCGCGAAACCGAAGTGATGTTCGCTTGGAATTCACCGGTGTACCGGCAGTTCTACGAAACCGTCCGCGATATCAACGAAAAGCGCGTCTGCCCGCATCCGATCAGGCTTCTTCTCGGAGATCCCCCGGTCGACTGGGCATTGGTCAAGACCGTGGAGGATTTCAAGCGGCTTGAGGACCGCGACATTTTCTTCGCAGGCGTGGTCGAGCGCGAAGTCCTTGCGAAGAAGCGGCGCGCGCTGCTGATTTCGGGATCGCTGCATGCCCTGCGACAGATGCCGAAGGACGAGGAAGGCGGGTTTTCGGAGCCCAACGTCGTGCAGCTGATCGAGCGCAAACATCCAGGGCTGCTGTTTTCCGTCGCGTCCGTGCCTTCCCAGGCCGCTGCGGAAACCATGAAGATGGGTCCGGCGCCAAGCTTCAGAGTGGTTCGTGGGACGGATCTGGAGAGAGCGGACTTTGCGATGATCGCGCCCGCGTGGACTGCAACTCCTGTCATCGTCAACGGCAAGCACGAGTGGAAACTCGATGCGGCCAAGCGTTGGCCGCGCATGGGCAAGGTAATCGACGGTGTCCTGTATCTCGGCGGCGACGAAACGAAGCTGTTTCCTCCGCCGGCGATCTATCTGGATCCGGTTTATCAGCAGCAGCTTCGCCAGCGCGCTGCAATCATCAAGGAATTCAACGGTCAGGACTTCATGCCGGTGCTCGATGATCTTGTAAAGGAAGCTCAGGCCGGCAAAACGGAAAGTCATCCGTGACCGGCGTCGAGCACGACCGCGGTTCGACATGTTCCCAGGAGGATTGGCAATGGCAGAGAACAAGACGAAGGCCACGGACGCGAGCGTGGAAAGCTATCTCTCCGCGATCGAAGACGACGGCAGGCGCAAGGACTGCGAAGCCTTGGCCAAGCTGATGACCAGGGCGACGAAAGAGAAGCCGAAGATGTGGGGAACGAGCATCGTCGGCTTCGGCAGCTATCACTACAAGTACGAGAGCGGTCGCGAAGGCGACGCATGCATGACGGGCTTCTCCTCGCGCAAGGGCGACATCAGCGTCTATCTCGTCGCGGGCTTCCCGGGGCAGGAGGCGCTCCTCGCCAAGCTCGGGAAGCACAAGATGGGCAAGGCATGCCTGTATGTCCGTAAGCTCGGCGACGTTGATCTGAAAGTGCTCGAGCAGCTGGTCGTCGGCTCGGTGGCGGAAGGGAAGCGTCGCAATAGCTGATGCGGCGGGCGGGAATTGCGCATCATCGCCGTAGAGGTAAAGTAACTTCGGCCGGAATCAGTCCCTGGACGCGACCCATGATCACGACGAATCTCAGCATAGACGTTCCGGATCTCGATCAGGGTCTGGGTTTTTATCGCGATGTTTTCGATTTCAAGGAAGTATCCAGGCCATTCCCCGGGCTGGTTGTTCTGAAGGCAGGCAATCTCTCGCTGTGTCTGCTCGAGAAAAAGGCGGGCTCGAAGGCGTCGCAGAATACGGACGATACGCGCAGGTATTCACGGCATTGGACGCCCGTGCATATCGACTTCCACGTGGACGATCTGCATTCGGTTCTCGACAAGGCCACCAGCGCAGGCGCGATCTGCGAAGCGCTGCATGAAAACCCCGGGCATGGTTCCGTGGCTTTTTGCAGCGACCCGTTCGGTCATGGTTTCTGCTTGATCGAGCACGTCAAGAAGAATCCCTGAACAGGCGACGGTATTCCCATCAGCGCAGATGCGTGAACAGCAGTGCGATGTACGCGCCAATCGCGAGTGCAGCGAATACGGCAAGGAACTCGTGATAGCGCGGGTTGCGAATCACGGCACCGCTGATGCCGGCGGCCGCGAACAGTGCGTGGAAACCCAGGTCGACCGGGTCGGACAGGACGCCATCGATGATCAGCTGCTTGGCCAGGCTGATCACGATCAACAACGTGAGCAGGACAAAGAACCAGTGTTGTTGCCCGTAGTAGTGCTCGCGCAGATCCACCGGCGCATCGCCGAAGAAGTCCGGCAGTACCAGCGCGGCCTGGAGATAGAGCACGATGGTCTGCGCAAGCACGACGGAGAATTGAAGAAAGGTCCAGTCGGTGTGGTTGCGCAAGCCGAACATCGCCCACCATGACTGCACCGAGATCACCATGACCAGAACGGCCCACAGCACCGGCGGCCAGTAGCTGCGCAGGCGCGTTCGCGCCTGCATGAGGCCGCGAAAGCCCTTCAGCACCTGCGTGATCGCGAGGCCGAGGATCAGCGAGATCAGGACGGAGAGGTAGTTGAAGGCGTCCATGGGTGCAGGAGATCAAAAGGGCTCGCCTTATCTATACCAACAAACGCAGACGGGCACTTGTCCGGGGCTTGTCACCTTGCATCGGATGTCGATCTCTCTCCGGTCTCGGTGAAGCCGGTGGGCGTTCTTGAAGTGGTATTGGCGACGACACCGGAAGTGGCTCTTAAGGAATGCCAGCGTCTCGGACACGCTTGACCGCGATCATGGCGGAGCTGCGCTGACATGAAAACATTTTTCTACACATGCACTGCCGGCTTGCTGGCCGCTGTCTTGGGCTCGATGGCTCCCGCACATGCTACCCAGGACAGTCCGAAGCCCGCGCAAACTTCGCAAGACCTTGCTGGCCTGCACGATTTCGATTTTCTCTTCGGCGAATGGCGTGTCCATCACCGCCTCCTGAAAGCCGGCCAATGGGTGGAATTTGACGGCACCAGCCAGACGCGCAAGGTCATGGACGGGTGGGGAAACGTCGAGGACAACGTGCTCAACCCGCCGAGCGGCACCTATCGCGCCGTCGCGCTGCGCTCGTACGATCCCGCGAGCGCGCAATGGGCCATATGGTGGCATGACGGGCGAAATGCTTTCGGCGCGCTCGATCCGCCGGTCAAGGGACGGTTCGAGAACGGCGTCGGCAACTTCTATTCCGACGATACGCTCGACGGCAAGCCGATCCGCGTGCGCTACACGTGGTCGCACACAACGCCTGATTCCGCGCGCTGGCAGCAGGCCTATTCGCCCGATGCAGGAAAGACGTGGCAGACGAACTGGGTCATGGATTTCCAGCGAGTGCGGTAGGCTGGCTCGCCCCGGTTTTCACCGCCGGCAGAACCCGATCCAGTAGCACTTCGAACGTGATGTCGGTCTGCCCGCGTCGAAACGCGCGTTTCCAACCTTTTCGCCGCGGCGCTCGTCGGTTCCCTCGAAATACTCTTCCACGCGGAGCTTGCCGTGGTGCACGACGAGCAGGTTATGGATGTTGGGGTACTTGCCCGCGCGGATGTCCCGCGTCAGCGCCGCAAGCAGGGCGGAATCGATTCCCGCGGATTCAGCGGACGCAGTCTCCAGGCCTCCGCGAGCGGCGGCCGGCTCCAGCGCATGCACCGCGGATGTGCAAGCCACCGACGCAAAGAGAGCTGCAGCAACAAGTCCGCGCCACGCCGCGATCGCCATCGATATTTTCTTGTGCTGATCTTAAGTGTTGATGCGAGCGGGGGAGTATTGGTTTAAGCCGCGCCATGGGCCGTCGGGGGCCCGCCTGGAATCACGCATCGGCAAAGTGGTGGCAACGCCGGCCCCGGGGCAGGACAATAGGCGCCAGGTGGCACCGCTATCGGAGATCGCGATGAATGAGGCACAGGCCCGGGCATTCCACGAGACGTTCGCAGACGTGGAAACGCGCTTCGATCAGCTCGAGGCGCGAATCGTCAGCACCGAACTGATCCTGCACGCGATCATGCAATCGAGCCCGAGCATCGATCGCACGCTATCCCGTATCCGCGAGTTGCTGGCCTTCAAGTCGGACGTCGGCCGGCCGCAGGTCGTTGCGGAGGCGAAGGCTCGGCTCGAGCACATACTGAAAATGTATGGGGAATTGCCCAAGGATCAGTGACGCTATCCGCGTGGTTCGAGGCGCAGCATTACGGTCAGACAGTCGGTAGGCGACTCGACGAATCCGTGATGCAGGTAGAACGCCTTCGCGTTGTCATCGATGGCGTGACACAGGAGCGCCCTCGCACCCACCTCGTTGGCTGTTCTCTGGCTTCGCAGTACTGCATCCCTCAGAAGGCCGGATCCTATTCCTTGCCCAGCATGATCTCGATGGACGGCTAGACGTCCAAGAACTATGACTGGCACGGGGTCAGGCATATTCCGCCGAATGTTGCCCGGGGCGGCTTCCAGCTCGACCGAACCTGCTGCCAACGCATAATAACCAACGACATCCCAATCGTCGTTACACACGACAAAGCAACGGGACGCGCCGCTTGCGTGATTTTTCAGCGCTCTGTTCTTGAGCCAGGCCGTAAGTGATTCATCGATGCAGGCAAAGCTGCCCAGGTGATGCGCATCGCTTATTGGGGCAGGAGCGGAGAGCGGCAAGCGTCAGCGGTCCCAAGGAGCCGGCTTCGCCAACAAATGGGCAATTGCGTCCGCGTTCGCCAGCGGCGCATCCAGCAAAGTATTGAAAGCCTTCATCCGCTCCGCGCTCAGAACGAACCGCGTTTGGCCGGCGAGTACTTCATGGGCTTTTTCGCAAGACGCATCGAGCATGAACGCCGTGCGGTTTTTCCCGACCAATGCGGCGGCGTGATCTATCAGTTCGCGTGCACGGACCGGTGCCCGCAGATTGATTTTTGCCTCGGCGTTCATGGCCTTCCCTTCGCTTCTTCACTGACGTGCGGACATTGTACACACACTTTTGGGTGTATGTACAGCGTATAGACAAACGGGTAGTGGGTCAGTTTGAAAGGCGGGGGCGCGGAACCCACAGTTCTAGTGTTCTAGCCCCGCCTATACTTCTACTTATGGCAAAGACACCCAAGCGCCCCCGCGACCCGCTCCAGCTCGCCAAGCTCATCGGCGACATAGCGACCGGACAGGCCAAAGACAAACCCCGTGGCGACGGGAAAGACCCTGCGGCGGTCACGCTGGGACGCAGGGGAGGCCTCAAAGGCGGCGCAGCGCGGAAGGCATCACTCACCCCTGAGCAACGTCAGGAGATTGCTCGCCTTGCCGCGCAGGCAAGATGGAAGCGATCGAAGGCCTAACTCGCCTTCTTGAGAGGAAGCTGCAATTCCTCCACGTCCTTCGTGAAGTCGAGAACCAGTGCGATAGGCTCTTCGGCCTTCCGCTGATCGTTGAATACGTCAACGTCTGTCTTCAGCTGCAGGCAGTCTCCAACAACTTGCTGGCGCCGCTGGGCGAAAGCCTTTTCCATGTGCAGTCGCGGGGCGGATGCAATGTCTGCCCACAGAGTCCCCTGTTTTGGCCCGAGCCCTTTTACGGCGTGCTTCGCGCGATATCGACGCCCAAAGCGGTCGGTCCGATACTCTTCGCGCCACGCCCTCGCTAAATCTTCTGCGAGCTGGTCGATTACATCGATACGACGCGGCTCCCAAAGCTTTTTCGAGTACGCCCATGCAGCGACGTCATGGGGATCAACAGGTCCGTCTAATCCCTTCTCTGAAGCATACATCTTGAAAAAATGCTGCAACTGCTCGCGATGGTTCATAACGAAAATACCTCACTGAGACATGGGAGCCACATTTCCCCATCCATCGGTCATTGCTGACCCGGTCAAGTACTGCCTTACTTTCACCAGATATCTCTTCAGAAATGCATAGTTTTCTGTACGACGCTGAATCTGACCTACGACTAAGCCAGGATGAATTTGCAGGCGCTGAGCAAACAGTAGAACGCGCTGCTCAGAGAAGAATGGTTTCACACGAGCAACGAAATCATTCATCTCCTCTGCGGGTACGCAAAAATCAGCAGCCGCCGTATTTGCTAGGACTTCTTCCTGCGGCTGATCAACAACCAAAGACGACTGATCTAACTCAACATCAATGCATTCGGTTGTCTGCCCATGTTTGCGCAATGCATGTTCAATCTCATGGCGTAGGACAAACCAGAAGTTATCTATGCGGTCGAATCGAATGGAAAGAGCTATGACTGGTGCATTCTGAAGCCAAAAGCAAACCCCATCGATCTTTGATTGCGGAAGTGATTCCACAATCAGAAAGCGGACCCCGCACTCTGCCAACAGCCTTGGAACGTGCCGTGTCTCTTCGGGCTCAGATCGCAAAGAGGCCAATGAAGAAACAGCATCTCTCAGCTTGCGTTCGGAGTAGGCCGGGACAACCATCGACTCCGCAATTTGTCTAACTCTAAACAGCCAAGCCAGCTGCGGCGATGGTGTGTCATCGTAGTGTGTCTTCTTCGCCGCGTGCCGTAGATGCGGTACGCAGTCCAGATTTTCCACCTTAAAGAACTGAGCAAATCTCGTCTCCAACACATCGAGAGACGACGAGTTGTCGATCCAAGACCGCCTGATCATTTCCTTGACTGGAAACTTCCCATATAGGCGAGCACGCCTTGCTATGGCGTCATCCTCGCTGCCTAGCTTGGATAGCTGCCACGAGCTTTCAAGGTTCATCCAAAACTGCGCGCTAGTGCCGAATGCTTTGGCAAGTCCAGTCGCTGTCTCTGGAGTGATAGCGCGCTTTCCGTTGACGATTTCATTGACGAGCCTAACGCTCCGGCCTAGTACCTCGGCCAAATCAGTCTGGCTCCATTCCCGAGCTTCAAGCTCTTCCTTAATAAAATCGCCGGGCGGAAACACTTCAGCGATAACTCGATTGGTCATGTCCGTCATCCCCCGTCAGTGATAGTCTTCAATCGCTACGATTGCGACTTTCTTGCCGGTTCCTTTTCCTCGAAGCTCGATGATCAAACGCCATTGATCGTTAAGACGCATAGAGTGTTGGTGCTTCCTGTTTCCTTTTAGCTTCTCGAAACGCAGGGACCTCATCTCATAGAAGTCCCGCTCGTCTACCGCTGCTCGAATCGCCTGCATGCGCCGCCTGAATACGGAAGCCATGTGCTGCGGAGCACCCGCTTCTTGGGTGCTATCCGACTCAAGCCGCTCCAATACTTGGTCATCGAATTCGACGTCCATTGTCTTAGGCCGGGACGTAACATGGGGTAAACTATACCCGTTATACCGTCTAGTGTAAAACTGACCTTTATGCTTGAAAGGTTAAGCATAAAATGTCAGTATGCTTCCCATGAACCGCCTGACCCTCAAAGCGCGCGCCCAGATCCTGGGCCTCATGGTCGAAGGCATGTCCATCCGGGCTATCTCCCGCGTGACCGGCGCCAGCAAGAACACCATCGTCAAACTGCTGGCCGACGTCGGCGCCGCCTGCTCCAAGTATCAGGACGAACACCTGCGCAACCTGCCCTGCAAGCGGCTTCAGCTGGACGAGATTTGGTCGTTCGTCGGAGCCAAGGAAAAGAACGTCCCGCGCGAAGAGAAGGGCGGCGGTCGCGGCGACGTCTGGACGTGGACGGCGATCGATGCCGATACCAAGCTGATCCCGTCATGGCATGTCGCGGACCGTTCGGCCGAAGCCGCGCACGCCTTCATCCGCGATTTGCAGGGCCGTATTACCGGACGCCCGCAGGTCACGACGGACGGCCTGAAGGTCTACGTCACGGCGATTCTGGACGAGATGGGCGAGTCGCACGTGGACTACGCGATGCTTATTAAGGTCTACGGCGACGGCGAACCGATTGAAGGCCAGAAGCGTTACAGCCCTGCCGAAATCGTGGAGACCAAGAAAGTCGAAGTGTTCGGCGTGCCTGATCCGAAGCACATTAGTACCAGCTTCGTGGAGCGCCAGAATCTTACGATGCGCATGTCCATGCGCCGCTTCACCCGCCTGACCAATGGGTTCTCAAAGAAGCTGGAGAACCATGTGCATGCAATCTCGCTTTACTTCATGCACTACAACTTCGTGCGTATTCACCAGACGCTGCGCGTTACACCAGCTATGGAAGCCGGCGTGTCAAATCATCTTTGGAGCTTGGAAGAAATCGCAAAGCTTGCCGACTAATCATCGCGATCGCGATTATTTGCGCAAATTCCACATTCGTCGTTGCCGCCTACCTGCAGCATTGCGTCTCGAAAAATTTCGGCCACTTCTTTCTCTGAAACGCCTTCATCCTTCCAGAGCTTCTCTGCCTTGGCTTTTTCGACTATGTCATCGAAAAGCGAACCATCCGAGACATAGTAGGAATCGGAGTGGACTTCGCATTCCTCGGCATAACCTTCTTGCAGCAGCATTCCCAATGCCGTCTGAACGCGCGCATCGTGCTGTTCGGCTAATCGCTTTACGATTCCCATGATTTCCACTTCCCTTGTCGGCTCGCTGGATCATGGTGGCATCCAGCGCACAAAGACAAGTACGGCAAGAAACATGCCATTTCTATACAAAGAGAACCATCAAACTGACCCACTACCGACAAACGCATTCAGCTTTGAAGATAAGGCGCGGCGCGTCAGCGAGCCGCAGGCGCATCCACGCATCGCTTGATCAGGAACGCCGCGCCATCAATCTGAGGCGTGCAGCTGATCAGATCCATGATGTGCCCACGTTGCGATGCAGCCTTGCTGCAACTCATTTTGGTTGCGCGAAGGCCATAGGCTGCGATGATTCCGGTGGCCGCGGCCTTGGCGATCTGGCGCTCCTGCTCGTCGAGGGCGTCTTCGATCTTGCGCACGGTCGAACGATACTGACCCGATTCGAATTCGGCCGCTGTCTTCACCCATGCATAGCCTTGCAGATCATCCCGCTCGACCCCTTGGCCTTGCAGGTACATCAAGCCGAACAACCACTGGCTTTCCTTGTCGCCCGTGCACGCTGCCTTCTTGAGCAGCGGAAATGCCTGGTCGTATCGCTTGCCTTGATACGCGGTCTTTGCATCGAAGAGCAGGTCCGTATAGACACTTGGGAAGACGCGGTCGAATTCGTCTGACGCGGCAGCCTGGACAGGCTGCGCCAGAAAGATGGCGGTCGCCGCAAAAAGGAAAGCTCGTGCGCGCATGGTGGAAGTCTGTCATCCCCGATAATCGACAGTATACATATCAACTCGCAAGGTGGAACGATGTCGATGGAAAACGCGCCAGTGACATTACGCGGGAGCTGCCACTGTGGCCGGCTTGGCCTCGAATTCCGTAGCAGTCAGGATCCGGCGACCATCATTCCACGCTCGTGTGATTGCTCGTTCTGCCGCAAGCACGGAGCGGCGTACATTTCCGACCCGGCCGGAAGCCTGTCCGTTTCGTACAGCGAGCCGGATGCGCTGCGGGAGTATCTGCAAGGATCGAACACCGCACGCTTTTTGCTGTGCCGCCACTGCGGGGTAGTCGTTGCCGTCGTTTTCAAGCACGACTCCGGCATCTATGGCGCGGTGAATGCAGGATGCCTGAACGGACCGACGGGCCTCGGAAAGCCGGTCTCCGCTTCGCCGCAGACACTGGGTCCTGAAGAGAAAGTCGCCAGATGGCTGAAACTGTGGATTCCGGATGTCGTGCTGGCTCGCGCCGGCACCGCGGCCGATGGACTACGGCGCTGACGCGCGGCTAAACGGGAAATCGCCACGGCATTGACGCATCGCGGTCATTGCCGCAGCTTGCACGCTTCGGTGTCTGCAGGGGGACACGATGCGCCGGCGCGGTTTCAAACCGATATGGTGGAAGCTCGCGCTGACCGCGCTGGGCACTTTCGTCCTCGTCGTTATCGGCCTGAATTTCGTGACCGGCGAGAAGCGCATCCAAGCGTCACCGGAACGGTTGTACTCGATCGAGGATCCACAGTTCAAGCGTGCGCTCAGCTCGCTGCTCGGGCCACCGATCCTCGGTGGCAATCGCATCGTGACGCTGCGCAACGGCGACCAGATCTTTCCGTCGATGCTTGCGGCGATTCGTGGCGCGAAGCAGAACGTCAACTTCGAGACGTACGTGTACTGGTCCGGGCAGATCGGCCGCGATTTCGCCGACGCGATCGCCGAACGTGCCCGCGCCGGCGTGCAGGCGCACGTGCTGCTCGACTGGGTCGGCAGCCAGAAGATGGACAAGGAGGCGCTGGAAACCATGCGGCGCGCCGGCGCACGTGTGGAGCTGTATCACCCGTTGAAGTGGTACAACCTCGCGCGCATGAACAACCGCACGCACCGCAAGCTGCTCGTCGTCGACGGCAGCGTCGCGTTCACGGGCGGTGTCGGCATCGCCGAGGAATGGACCGGCGATGCGCAGGATCCGCAGCATTGGCGCGATACGCATTACCGGGTCGAAGGTCCGGTCGTTTCGCAGATGCAGGCGGGGTTCCTCGACAACTGGATGAAGGTCACCGGCGACGTCGATCACGGTCCGGACTATTTCCCGGCGCAGGCTGCGGCCGGCGAGATGGACGCGCAGATGTTTCTCAGCTCCCCATCCGGCGGAAGCGAAAGCATGGAGCTCATGTATCTGCTCGCAATTACCGCGGCGGAACATTCCATCCTGCTGGAGGCGGCGTACTTCATTCCCGATGAGCTGGCCGTGCGTGCGCTGGTCGCCGCGCGCGAGCGGCGAGTGGACGTGCGCATCATTGTTCCCGGCCCTGTCAACGACGCCAAGGTTACGAGCTACGCCTCGCGCAGCACCTGGGGTCCGCTGCTGAAGGCGGGCGTGAAGATCTACGAGTATCAGCCGACGATGTTCCACTGCAAGGTTCTGGTCGTCGACGAGAAGCTCGTCTCGCTCGGCTCGACCAATTTCGACGAGCGTTCTTTCCGCATCAACGACGAAGCCAGCTTGAATGTCTACGATACCGATCTGGCGCGCGAGCAGACGCGCATCTTTGCGCAGGACCAGGCGCTGTCGCACGAGTACACCTACGATGACTGGCTCGCGCGGCCCTGGCACCAACGGTTGCGCGAGTGGGCTTCGTCGACGATCCAGTCGCAGCTCTAAGTGGAACGTACACGCGGCGCGGCGTTGCGTCGTGCCGCGTGCCGGTCCAAGCTTCGCGAAGCGCGAAGGCTCGACGCGCCTATTGCTTGAACTCCACGATGACGACGTGGATGTCCGTCAAGTAGTCGGCGGTGTGTACGGTTTCCGGATTGATGAATACGTCGCCGGGTTTCGCTTCGACTTCGGTGATCTTGCCGTCCACGGCCGTGAAATTCGCTTTTCCTCCCTCGAGCACATAGACGACGTGCGCGGGATGGGTATGCATCGCAACCTTGTGGCCGGCTTTCGCCTTGTAGTCGAGCACGCGCACCTTCGCGTCTTCCTTGAGCATCGTGCAATTCAGCGGTTCGATGGAGCAGCCATCCTTGTATTTGGGTGTATCGGCGCACACGCCAGCCATAGCCGCTGTGCCGATGACGAAGGTCAAGGCCTGAATGGAATGTTTCATGTCGTCCCCTGTGCTGTGTGATCACTTGTCCCAACAACAGATGAGCTGGACTTTCTCCAGCTCCCCCCTCACTGATCCAATTTATCGATCACGCCGCCGAGGATCGAATTGAAACGCTCGGGATCTTCCATCGCCAGGAAGTGGCCCACGCCCGGCATGAGAACGACCTCGACACCATAGCGCTGCATCGATGCCATATCGGTCGGCTGGTTATCGGGATTGATGGCGACCACCGGAAGCTTCAGCTCCTGCAGCGCGGGAGGCACCTGCGGGCCGAAGCTCATCGCCGATTCCAACGCGCCGAGCGCGACCGCGGGAGGCGCCGACGACATGTCCGCCGCGACGCGCTCGACCAGGGCCAGATCGGCGCCGACGGGGAACATGTTGCGAACGAAGTCGCGTGTCGTCACCTCGAAGTCGGTACGGAACGGCGCCATGAATGCCTGCAGCTGTTCGGCGCTGCGCTGTGTGCCGAGCTGCTTGTAGGTGTCGACCCAGACCAGGCCCGCGACGCGACCCGGCAGCCGTCGCGCCGCCTCGATGATCACGTCGCCACCCATGGAGTGGCCGATGAGGACGATGCGTCGGAGCCCGAGCTTTTCCACGACGGCTGCGACGTCACCGCCGAACGCGGCGATCGTCCATGCCTCGCGTCCGAGGCCGGATTCGCCGTGGCCGGCGAGATCGATCGCCACGACCTTGAACCGCCGCGAGAACGGTTGCAGCTGCCCCTTCCAATAGCTGCGGTCGCACGACCAGCCGTGAACGAAGACGAGAGCGGGCAGCCCTTCGCCAAATACTTCGTACGCGATGGGAATCCCATCGGGCGAGGTGGCGACGTCCGCCACACCTGGTGCCGCGCCGGTATCGGCCGAATCACGCTCGCATGCCATGAACAGCGCGGCCATGGCGATTACGAAGCCGAATCTCTGGATCGTCTTCAGCGATACAGCATTCATGGTGGCGTGCCTCCCTCGCGGATGCTACTGCGGTCGCGCGCCCGACGCACTGGCTTCGGTTTTCCGAGGCCTATCCATAGGGTGGGCCGCGCCCGATTCGTCTGCTCCGATTCTCGAGATCTTGTAGGGTGGGCTTTAGCCCACCGTTTCGTAGCGGCGGGCTGAAGCCCACCCTACAAAAGTCGACGAGTGCCGCCATGAACCCTGGCGATCCGGCCGGCGGTGCGCGCCAGCAGCGAACGCAATGCAGGCGGGCCGAGCACGACTACTTCAGTCCCCAGCCGCATCAATTCGCGCACGCCGAAGTCGAACGATTCGAGCGGCAGCGTGCAGCGTACCCAGCCTTTGCGATCGGGTTTGCCGGCGGTTTCCGCCGCCGACTTCATCACATACGGGCCAAGCATCTCGAGCATATATACGCCCTTTGGCGAAAGCCGCACGTCTGCGTACTCGTGATAGACGCCGGCTTCGTAGTCGCGCACGGTCTTTTCCCAATGCGCCGCCAGATCAAAATCCTTTGGCCGCGTGAACACCTCGTCGCACATCTGCGCATCGTGGATGTTCGCCGCTCGATAGGTGCGCACGGATTTTCCGCTCTGCGCGACGAGGTACCAGATGCCGCCCTTGAGCACGAGTCCCAGCGGCGCGAGCTTGCGCGGACGCGCGTCCTTCTCGCCGGCACGACGATAGCGCAGCGTGAGCATGCGTTCACTCCACGCGGCGCGCGCTATGACGGGCAGCGATGGCAGCTGATCGGGGCTGTGGAACCACGCGCCTGCATCAAGATGGAAGCGCGCGGCGATGCGTTCGGCCGCGGGCTGGGTGCTGGCCGGAAGCGCCGCCAGCAACTTGAGCCGCGTAGTGGAAAGAACGTCGGCCAGGCCCATCTGCGCGGCGGGGCCGGGAAGTCCGGCGAGGAAAAGCGTTTCCGCCTCGGACTGGTTCAGTCCGGTGAGCATCGTGCGGTAACCGTCACGCAAGCGGAAACCGCCGCCGCGTCCGCGTTCGGCATAGACGGGAATGCCTGCGGCGCTGAGCTGGTCGATATCGCGATGGATCGTGCGCACGGCGACTTCGAACTCCGCCGCGAGCTCGCTCGCGCTCATGCGGCCGCGCGTTTGCAGCAGCATCAGGATCGAGAGGAGACGACTCGCGAGCACGTTTGCACTGTATCAAGAATACATGACATCAGGTGGCATATTTGACGCGCATGATGGCGCGGACAACCCAAGAGGGACGATCGCATGAACGGTTTCCGCGTCACGCTTGCCACAGGCCTTTTGGCTGCCGCATTCGGCTCGATAGTCCCCGCACACGCCTCGCAGGATCCGCCAAAGCCTGCGCAGGGCGCGGCCAAC
>Ga0193717_1000630_pt1 | contig 22734 bp, 25 predicted proteins | sample U2c2metaG_FD_145900 | JGI IMG/M metagenome (GOLD analysis project Ga0193717, IMG submission 145900) | Soil microbial communities from a riparian zone of the East river system, Colorado, United States - U2c2 | ecosystem: Environmental > Terrestrial > Soil > Riparian zone | place: USA: East River...
GCCAGTTCGCTGTCAGGCCATGGATGGCCTGTCAGCGAACCTCCGCAGCGTCCTCGCGCAGTCGGCCATCGGCCGACCGCGCCCGCGGGGGTGCCCTTCTCTTTGGTTACTATCTCTTGGGCAAGCAAGAGATAGTGACTCGCTCGCCAGGGATGGCGAGCGAAAAACACAGGGACGTGAGGCGGTTGTCGCCAAGAACAAACCAGAGCAAAGCAAAGCCAAGCGCTGGGTCCCGGCCTTCGCCGGGATGACGAGGTGGGGAGGTGGGGAGGTCTTGCCGGAATGGCAGATCGCCGAGCCTAACCAACCTCACTCAACAACTGCCGAAGAAACGGTATCGTCACCCGCCGCTGTGCCGCCAGCGACGCGCTGTCGATCCGATCGAGCACGGCAAGCAATGACGCAAGATCGCGTTTCTCGCGCGCAAACAACCAATCGATGACGGCGTCGTCGAAATCAATGCCGCGCGCCGATGCACGCATCCGCAACAAGTCCCTGCGTTCGTTTTCGGCGAGAGGTTTGAGCGCGATCTGCGTGCAGGCGGAAAGCCGCGAAACCAGATCGGGAAGAACTACACCAATCTGCGCAGGCGAAGCGCTCGCGGCGAACAGCAGCGAAGCGCCGTCGGCGCGGCAGCGATTGTAGAGATCGAACAGCGCGTGCTCGGCCGTGGCGTCGCCGGCGATCGCATCGACGTCGTCCAGCGCCAGCAGCTCGCTGCCGCCGAACGCGCGGATTGCCTCGGCCGCGTTGGTTGTGCGCAGTGTCGCCAGCGGAAGATATTGTGCGCTGCGGCCGGCATCGTTGGCGGCCGCGCACGTCGCGATCAGGAGATGCGTGCGGCCGCTGCCGATCGCGCCGGCGAGATACAGTGCCGTCTGCGTGGTATCGCCGGCGACGCCGCGCAATAGATCCAGCGCGACGCCGTTCGCGCCGGGCATGAAACCGTCGAATCGCTGATGCGCGGGCCAGCGCAACGCCAGCGGAAGCTGCCCGGTCATGTGCTGTCGGGTGGCACCGGGCGTTCGGCGATGACGACGGATTCCGCGGGTGCGACAACCGTCTCTTCGCCGGCGACCACGATCAGCGGCTCTTCGTGCGTCCGGTACAGCTCGCTCGCGGTGTAGCGCTCATGCGCATAGCGCAGCAGCACCATCACGACCGACGCGACCGGCAGCGCGAGCAGCACGCCGAGGAAGCCGAACAACTCGCCGCCGGCGAGCACGGCGAAGATCACCGCGACCGGATGCAGGCCGATCTTGTCGCCGACCAGCTTCGGCACCAGCACATAGCCTTCCAGCGTCTGGCCGACGGCGAAGACGATCAGCACCAGCACGACGTGCGCCCAGTCCTGGTACTGGACCAGCGCTGCGATGATCGCCATGATCACGCCGGTGATCGCGCCGAGATACGGCACGAAACTGATCAGGCCGGCGACCATGCCGATCAGCGGACCGACGCTGATGCCGACCATCCACAAGCCGACACCGTAGAGGATGCCGAGCGCGACCATGACGCTGAGCTGCCCGCGCAGGAAGGCGCCGAGCACGACATCCGATTCGCGCGCGAGGCGTGCGACCTGAGGTTCGATCGAGCGCGGGATCAGTGCGTGAATGCGGTCGACCATGATGTCCCAGTCGCGCAGCAGGTAGAACGCGACGACCGGGATCATCACGATGTTCAGCGCCCAGCCGACCAGCGTCAGCCCCGACTTCGACACGCGCGCAAGCACGGCCGTGGCGAAGCCGCCGGCCTCCTTCCAGTGGTCCTGCAGCATGCTGATCAACTGCTGCGTGTCGAGCACGTCGGGCGAGATGCCGAGGTGTTGCTGGAGCCACGGCGTCGCGCTGTTCTGGAACCAGGCGATCCAGCTCGGCAGCTGGGCCAGGAAATTACTGATCTGCCGTTCGATGAACGGCACCAGCACCAGCACGATGCCGACCACGACCACGATCATGACCAGGAACACCAGACTCACCGCGAACGTCCGGCTCATCCAGCGTTCCAGCCGATCGACCAGCGGATCGCCGAGATAGGCGAACAGCGCGGCGGCGACGAACGGCATCAGCACCGGACCGAGCAGGTACAGCACGAAGCCGGCGATGCCGATCAGGATCAGCCATTGCCAGCGGATGTCGAGAGATTGTTCGTTCAAGTGGATTTCCCCTGACGTTCGCGCGCAGCACGTAACGCCCGCCCGCTCCACACCACGACATAGTGCGCGCCGCTGGCCGCCGTCAGCACTGCGGTGACCAGAATGCCGCCGTCGCGCACCATGTCCGGAATCGCGACGAGATGCGAGAGCCGCACCAGTTCGCCGAGCACGAACACGATCTGCACCAGCGTGGTCAGCTTCGACAACGGGCTGGGTGCCGCGTCGAAGCGTCCGATCAGGTAATAGTAGGCGACCGCGCCGCTGACGATGACAAGGTCGCGGCCGATCACCAGTCCCGCCAGCCAGGCCGGCACATCGCCGGCGAATGCCAGCCACAGGAATGCGGCCATCAGCAGCAGCTTGTCGGCGATCGGATCGAGCACGCCGCCGAGCCAGGTCTGCCAGCCGTAGCGCTTGGCAAGGAAGCCGTCGACCGCATCGCTGAGACCTGCGATTGCTGCGATCAGCAACGCACCCTCGTAATGCGCCGTGTCGATCAGCCAGCACAGCGGCACGACCAGCAGCATGCGCAGCGCGGTGATCAGATTCGGCAGGTGGCGCAACATCGGCGCCGCGTCCTCAGGGGCCCAGCGCGAGCGTCGCATCGACGCCGTCGACCGGCGGCGATGCGTTGACCACGCTCAGGATGCGCTCCATGCCGACCGCGTCGAGAAAGCGCTTGAGATCCGTCGCCAGCGACAGCCGCACCAGCATGCCGTCCGCGCGCGCCTGCATCGGCTGGGCGCTGCGCACCAGGTTGTTCTTGGCGAGATAGGCGGTCACGCGCGCGTAGGCGTCCGCGGAATCGATGCCGCCAATCCAGACGGTGGCCTCGGTCGGCGTCGCCGGCTCTTCGGCCGTGTCGGCGGCGCCGAACGCGCCGAGACCCAGACGCCGCAGCATCTGGTCGACCGCCGTGCTGTCGAATTCCGCGACCAGCACGAGGCGCGCGCCGTCGGGCGTTCCCGCGGTGTTCTGCCGGTAGCGATACTGCAGCACGTAGCGCTCGGCCTTGGCCACCGCGGCGGCGACGTCGGAGCGCGCGAGCACGCCGGGATCGCCGGTGGTCTCGATGACCACATTGGCGAGCGCGGTCTTCAGCGCCTCGCTGCGCTCGGCGTCCGCTTGCGAGTTGACCGGTGCCTCGCCGGTGTACGTCGTCGGCGCCGCGAACGCGAGGACCGGCAGCAGTGCGGCGAGCAGAATGACGCCCAGAAACCTCGATGCCGCCTCTGGAATGCGGGGGTTGCAACGCTGCGGCGATCGGGCACAGCCTTCCGGAAGTCGCGCGCGCACGTTTGTATTCCGTTACGTCAGGAAGGCAAAGTCTGCCAGAAGCAGGGATGAGGGGCGAGGGATGAGGGACGAGGGCGCAAGTACGAGCGCATGCTTCGTTGAGTAGGCGCATGCTGAATCGTGCGCGCATTGCCCGCGCCCTCGCCCCTCATCCCAGACCCCTCCTGCTATCATTCGCGCCCCCGCGAACCACCGTCCCACCCGCTGATGTCCGCCGAGACAGAACCCCTGAGCTATCGCGCCGCCGGCGTCGACATCGATGCCGGCGCCGAGGTCGTCGAGCGGATCAAGCCGCTGGTCAAGCGCACATTCCGTCCGGAAGTGATGGCCGGGCTCGGCGGTTTCGGCGCGCTGTTCGAGCTCGCCGGCCGCTACAAGGAACCGGTGCTGGTATCGGGCACCGACGGCGTCGGCACCAAGCTCAAGCTCGCCCAGCAACTCGGCCGCCACGACACGATCGGCATCGATCTGGTCGCCATGTGCGTCAACGACGTGCTCGTGCAAGGCGCCGAGCCGCTGTTCTTCCTCGACTATTTCGCCACCGGCAAGCTCGACGTCGACACCACGGTGTCGGTCGTCGGCGGCATCGCCAAGGGCTGCGAGCTCGCCGGCTGCGCGCTGATCGGCGGCGAGACGGCCGAGATGCCGGACATGTATCCGGCCGGCGAGTACGATCTCGCCGGCTTCTGCGTCGGCGCGGTCGAGAAGGCCGCGCTGATCGACGGCTCGCGCATCCAGGCCGGCGACGCGATCATCGGCATCGCCTCGAGCGGACCGCATTCGAACGGCTATTCGCTGGTGCGCAGGATCGTCGCGCGCGCGGGCAAGCCATTCGACCTCGACCTCGGCGGCGTCAAGCTCGGCGACGCCCTGCTCGCGCCGACGACGATCTACGTCAAGCCGATCCTGAAACTCCTGCAGCAGCAGCCGGTGCACGGCATGGCGCACATCACCGGCGGCGGTCTCAAGGAAAACATCATCCGCGTCGTACCCGAGCATCTCGGCATCGCGCTCGACAGCGCCGCCTGGAAACTTCCGCCGGTGTTCGACTGGCTGCAGCGCGAAGGCAACGTCGCCCGCGAGGAAATGTTCCGCACGTTCAACTGCGGCATCGGCTATACGGTGATCGTAGCGGCCGCGGCGCGCGAGTCGACGATCGCCGCGCTGGCCGCGCTGGGCCTCGATGCGTTTCCGATCGGGGAAATCGTCGCGGCGCGCGGCGGCGATCGCGTGCATATCGCCTGAGGCCTCGCGCCCGGTGACGTCGCCCTTTCCTGTCGCCGTACTCGCCTCCGGTCGCGGTTCGAATCTTGCGGCGCTGATCGATGCGCAGCGCAGCGGGCGCCTGCCGATCGAGATCGTGCTCGTCGCCCGCGCCAAGGCGCACGCGCCGGCGCTGCGACTCGCCGAAGACGCCGGACTGGCAACGCTCGCGCTCGATCCGGCCGGCTATGCGAATCGCACGGATTTCGACGCCGATCTGTTTGCACGCATCGCCGCGCATTCACCGGCCCTGATCGTGCTTGCCGGTTACATGCGCATTCTCGACGCCGCGGTGCTCGCACCGTGGGTCGGCCGCATCATCAACATCCACCCTTCCCTGCTGCCGAGGTATCGCGGCCTGCGCACGCACGAGCGCGCGATCGCCGCGGGCGACGCCACGCATGGCGCCAGCGTGCATTACGTAACCCAGGAGCTCGATGGCGGACCGGTGATTGCACAAGCCGAAATCCCGATCGCCGCCGATGCGACGCCTGCAACACTCGCCGCCCAGCTCCTGCCGCACGAACATCGCATGCTCGCCGCCTGCGTCGGGCTCATCGCGGAGCAACGCGTGCATCTGTCCGGCAACACCGTTCATTACGAAGGGCGGCCCTTGCCGGCGCCGCTGGTATTGTGCGCGGACGGCCTGCGCGCGGCGCCGGCGTGAACCGCCATTCAGGCGCGAGCGGCGAAACTCGCGGGCCTCACGTAGGACGGAACCGCTCATGAATCAGCTGTTTGCTGGCCTGCTGTTGGCATCGGCCACGACCATCGCATTCGCCGCGGACAAGGCTGCGCCGGCCGCGCCGTTCCACGCCGAGTATCGGGCGCTGCACAACGGCGACGACATCGGCCTCACCACGCTCGACCTCAGCGACAACCACGACGGCACATGGACGCTGCGCAGCGAAACCCGCGGCACCTCGGGCCTGGCCAAGCTCGCCGGCATCCACATTTCCGAGACATCGCATTTCCGTTGGCACGACGGGCGCCCCGAAGCGATCGACTACCGCTATCGCGAGGACAGCGCGATCAAGAAGCGCGAGCGGCATGCGGCATTCGACCAGAAGGCCGGCGAAGTTCATGTCGAGGAAGGTGGCGACACGTTCCGCTACGCGACCGTGCCGGGCCTGATCGATCGCCATGCGGTCACGCTGGCGCTGGCGACCGACCTCAAGCGCGGCGCATCGAGCTTTGACTACAAGGTCGCGGTCAAGGATCACATCGAGGACATGCACTACGAACGTGCGGGCACCGAGAAGATGAGCGTTCCGGCCGGCGAATTCGACGTCGTGTTGATGCGCCGCATCGGCGAGCCCGGCAGCGACCGCAAGCGCGTCGCGCGCAGCTGGTTCGCCCAATCGTTGGGCTGGATGCCGGTGCAGATCGAGCAGACCGAGAAGAAGGGCGACACGATCACGCTCAAGCTGGTGTCGGTCCACCACGACTGAGATGCGCTGCCGCGGCAGGCCGCCGCGTTCGCTTTTCGCGCCTGCGGGCGTTCCCTCTTGCACGCACGTCATGCATGCGCCGCAGGCGTATGCTGCGCGGGTGCGGACCTGGGGAGGGATGCGCGATGCTGTTTTTCCGTCTGTTGTTCTGTTCCGCGTGCGTAATCGCGGCGGTCGCGGCGAGCGCCGAAACGCCGGGCCAGGCGGATTACGCCTGGCCCAATCTCACCGATTTCTTCAAGCAGCTGTCCGGCAGGATCGGCGGCCCCGTGAAGGTTTATCGCCTGACCATCGACCGCGACGGCAAGGTCGATCTGTGGATCCAGGACCAGCAGCGGCCCGATCTCGTCGACAGTTATCGATACGATCACGGCACGTTGAGCGAACCAGTCCCGATCAAGTTCGAACACTATCCGACGGTCGAAGCCGTCGATCATCACGTCATCGAGCTGACCACGATCGATTTCCCGCGGCTGCCGGCGATGCTCGCCACCGCGCGCAGCAAGCTCGGATTGCCGGATGGACACGTGGTCCACATCAAGCTCGAGCGCGGCGATTCGAGCGGGATGCTGACCTATTCGGATATTCCGATCTGGACCTTCCTTATCGACACGCCGCGGCACGACGGGCGCGTGGAGTTCAGCCTCGACGGGAGAGTGCTCAATGTCGACAAGGACTGAGCATCCGCGCCGTCTCGCGCCGGCGTTGCTGACGCTCGCCTGCGTCGCTGCAGTTCCCGCATTCGCTGCGGGCCCGCTGGTGCCGGCACACCCGCTCGACGATCCGGCGGCACTGAAAGCCGCGTTCGCTGCGCGTATCGGACATCCCGTCAACGTCCTGCGCTTCAGTCTCGGCGAGCACTTCGCCGACGCGCTGGTGCAGAACGCCGCCGCCGGCGACGAGTTCGATCGTTATCAGGCGACGCCGGGTCAGGCCATGGCGGAAGGCGAACCGCAGAAGGCCGGCAGCATCGACTGCAGGAAGAAGATCGCATTCGCCGATCTCGATCTTGCGGTCGGCGTGCGCGTGCTGACGCAGATGCGCGAGATCGCGGCGGCGAATGGCTACAGGAAACCGGAGAATGTCCAGCTCGGCAGCGACATCTTCTGCAACGAATTCGCCTGGCGCGGAATCCTGCAGATGGAAAGCAACTCCGACGTGATGCTGGAGCTGACCTACAAGATCGACGGCAGCTCGCCGAAAGCAAGACAAATGCGCGAGGACGGCTGGGCCAAGGTCGACATGAAAACACTGCTCGCCGGCGCGGCACGCCCCGCGAGTGCACAGGCGGCACCGTCGAAAACCGACCATCCGACGACTGCGGGCGACGGGCAAAAGCGCGATTTCATGCGCGGCATCGACGCCGATCTCGCACGCGTCGAGGCCCAGGTCGGCGCGCCGCTGGCGTTCAAGCACATCGGCATCGACGGCACGCAGTTATCGATGCACGTGTTCTCGCCGACCAACCGCAAACGCGTCCTCACCTATCTCGTCGACGGCGACGACGGTGCAATCAAGCTATGGCACGAAGAAGACACGATTCCGTTCGACTGCAACAAGGCGTTCGCGGCGGCCGATCTTCCGCTCGACCGGCTGCCCGACATGATCGCGAGCGCGCCGGCGATGATCCCGCCGCTGGCGCAGGGTTGGGTCAAGGACGTGAGCATCTATCGCAGCGGGTTGTGCGGAGCGCCGCATATCTACATCAAGGTCGAGGATGAGCGCGGATACGGCAACGTCGAGTACGACGCGCGCGGGAAACTGGTCAGCGCGGCGGTGCAATAGTCCCTTCTCCCGCTCGCGGGAGAAGGTGGCGCGCAGCGCCGGATGAGGGCACGCGGAGTGCGCCGCTGAACCGGGATACGCGGGAGCGCGATCCGTCTTGCCCTCACCCCAGCCCTCTCCCGCAAGCGGGAGAGGGGGATCGTTAGGACGGAAGGCGGCGAATGCGCGCACCGAGACCGCCGAGCTTTTCCTCGATGTTCTCGTAGCCGCGATCGATGTGATAAATCCGATCGACCACCGTATCACCCTGCGCAACCAACCCAGCCAGCACCAGCGAAGCCGATGCACGCAAGTCAGTCGCCATCAACGGCGCACCGGACATGTGCCCCACGCCCTTGATGATCGCGGTATTCCCTTCCAGACGAATATCCGCGCCAAGCCGCTGCAGCTCGAGCGCATGCATGAAGCGGTTCTCGAACACGGTCTCGGTGATCACGCCGACGCCCTCGGCGACGCAGTTGAGCGCGGTGAACTGCGCCTGCATGTCGGTCGGGAACGCCGGGTACGGCGCGGTGGTGACGTTGACCGCCTTCGGGCGGCGGCCGCGCATGTCGAGCTCGATCCAGTCTTCGCCGGTGTTGATGTGCGCGCCGGCGTCCTCGAGCTTGCCGAGCACGGCATCGAGCGTTTTCGGACGCGCGCGCTTCGCGGTGATCTTGCCGCCGGTGATCGCGGCCGCGACCAGGAACGTGCCGGTTTCGATGCGATCGGGCAGCACTTCGTACGTGGTGCCGGAGAGGCGCTCGACGCCTTCGATGATCAGCGTCGCGGTGCCGGCGCCCTCGATCTTGGCGCCCATTGCATTGAGGCAGTTCGCAAGGTCGATGACCTCGGGTTCCTGCGCTGCGTTCTCGATGACCGTGGTGCCCTGCGCCAGCACGGCAGCCATCATGATGTTCTCGGTGCCGGTGACCGTGACCAGGTCCAGATGGATGTGCGCGCCCTTCAGGCGTTTTGCGCGCGCCTTGATGTAGCCGTTCTCGACCCACACCTCGGCGCCGAGCGCCTGCAGTCCCTTCAGATGCAGATCGACCGGCCGCGAGCCGATCGCGCAGCCGCCGGGCAGCGAGACATCGGCTTCGCCGAAGCGCGCGACCAGCGGTCCGAGCACGAGGATCGACGCGCGCATCGTCTTGACCAGATCGTACGGCGCGAAATAGCGGTTGGCCGGACGCGGATCGACGTGGATCTTCATGCGCTCGTCGACGACCAGCTGCACGCCCATCTGGCCGAGCAGCTCCATCGTCGTCGTCACATCGTGCAGATGCGGCACGTTGCCGATCGTGACCGGCTCGTCGGCGAGCAGACAGGCCGCGAGAATCGGCAGCACCGCGTTCTTCGCGCCGGAAATCCAGACGTCGCCGTTCAGAGGTTCGCCGCCGTTGATGACAATCTTGGCCACTGGGGGTTCTCGCAGGTTACCGCCGTCCATGGAGCTGTTGCGTTTTGTACCGATGTTTCCCGTACCGATCGATGATCACACGCGCCACGGCCGTGCCTTTCAATTGCCTTTCAACTACCGCGCGCCGCTTCCTCCGGCGTCAGCGTGCGCAGCGACAGCGCATGGATCGCGCCACCCATCAGTTCGCCGAGCGTGGCATAAACCATCCGGTGACGCGCCAGCGGCAGTTTGCCGGCGAATGCGGGACTGATCACCAGGGCTTCGAAATGCACGCCATCGGGTCCGCTGACCTCGACCTTCGCGTCGGGCAGACCTTGCTGGATGAGATGTTGTACGGTGTTTGTGTCCATTTGCTGCGTAATCGAGGGCAAACCCGGCATCGGGCTGCAGGAAGGGATGCCGGCTTGAGAGCCGACTGCGACGTTCGCGCCGCCCGGGCCGTCCTGAGCCAAACCGGGGGCTAACCGTTACAATGGGGCGGCGAATGGTACTCAAAATCCTGCAGCACAGAAATCAGGAGTTCACTGATCTCGCGTTTCCTTACCCCTATCCGGATGAATGCGCCGTCCCGATGAATGCCCGAATGCAATCCCTGCCGCTCAGCAACCCGCTCCTCGACGCCGCCAAGCTCGTGCGTAGCGCGCGTGCGGTGATCGCGACCGAGGCGCGTGCGATCGAAGTGCTGCACGAGCGCATCGACGGCCGCTTCCTGCGCGCCTGCCAGCTGATGTTCGAGTGCAACGGCCGCGTCGTCGTTTCCGGCATGGGCAAGTCCGGCCATATCGCACGCAAGATCGCGGCGACACTGGCCTCGACCGGCACGCCGTCGTTCTTCGTGCATCCCGGCGAGGCGAGTCACGGCGACCTCGGCATGATCACACAAAAGGACGTCGTCCTCGCGCTTTCCAATTCGGGCGAGACCGATGAGCTGCTGACGATCCTGCCGCTGATCAAGCGCCAGGGCATCCCGCTGATCGTGATGAGCGGCAACGACGAATCCTCGCTGGCACGCCTGGCCGATGTGCATCTGGATACCAGCGTGCCCGCCGAAGCATGTCCGCTCGGCCTCGCGCCGACCGCAAGCACGACCGCCGCGCTGGTCATGGGCGACGCGCTGGCGATCGCGTTGCTCGAAGCACGCGGTTTCACCGACGAGGATTTCGCGCGCTCGCATCCGGCCGGCAGTCTCGGCCGCCAGCTGCTGCTGAAGATCAGCGACGTCATGCACACCGGAGAGCAGATTCCGAGCGTCGCTCCCGACGCATCATTGACCGAGACACTGGTGGAAATGACGCGCAAGGGCCTCGGCATGGCCGCGATCGTCGACGAGCAACGCCATCTGCTCGGCGTCTTCACCGACGGCGACTTGCGCCGTGCCGTCGACGACGACGACATCGATCTGCGCGCGACGCCGGTCACGCATCTGATGACGGCGCGTCCGAAGACGATCTCGGGCGACAAGCTCGCGATCGAAGCCGCGCGGCTGATGGAAGCGCACAAGATCCATGCGCTGCTCGTTGTCGATCAGGACAATCATGTGGTCGGGGCGTTGAATATTCATGATTTGTTGCGTGCGCGAGTGGTTTGATCGAGCGAGGGATTAGGGGCGAGGGGCGGGGGCGCGGAATTCCAGCGCAGAAGAGCTGGCCCGGTTGTACAGCTCCCATTCGTCCCAAATAATTGGCAAGCCCCGATTGTCGCGCCCTCGCCCCTCAGCCCTAACCCCTCGCCCCTATGCTTCCCAGCGATTTACCCACCGACATCCGCGAACGCGCCGCGGGCATAAAGCTCGCCATTTTCGATGTCGACGGAGTGCTTACCGACGGCAGTCTCATCTATGCCGCGGATGGGCATGAGCTGAAGGCATTCCATGTGCACGACGGGCTCGGCCTCAAGCGGCTGCTGGCCAATCACATCGAAGTCGCGGTCATCACGGCGCGCATGAGCATGATCGTGACCGAGCGCATGGCCGACCTCGGCGTCGCGCATGTCTACCAGGGCCAGGACGACAAGCTCGCCTGTTTCGAGCAGCTGCTGCACGCATTGAAGCTCCGCCCCGACCAGGCCGCGTACACCGGCGACGACCTGCCGGATCTTGCCGTCATGCAGCGCGTCGGCCTCGCGGTCGCGGTCGCCAACGCGCATCCGTGGGTGCGCGAGCGAGCGCACTGGCGCACGCGCCTGCCCGGCGGCAGCGGCGGAGCGCGTGAGGTCTGCGATCTGATTCTGGCCGCGCAAGGCAAGTCCGAGGCCGAGCTCGACGCGTTCCTGCGATGACCGATCGACGTCTCTGGCTGGTCGCGGCGCTGCTGGCGCTGGCCGGCATCGCGCTGAACATCGTGTTCTGGATCACGCGCCAGCGCATCAACGAGCAGACCTTTGCCGGTCCGCCGCGCTCGGATTACACGTTGACCGATTTCACCTTGAACGCGCTCGACGCGCAGGGAAACCTTTCGTTCCAGAGCACCGGTCCGCGCCTTTCGCGGCGCGGCGACGACGGCTCGATCGTCATGACCACGCCCGATTATCTGATGGTCGACGGCGACGGACATCCCTGGAAAGGCAAGTCGGAATCGGCGTGGGTGAACAAGGACGGCTCGATCATGAAGCTGCAGGGCGCCGTCGAAATGCACCGCCAGGCCGGCAAGGGCGTCGATCCGGTCGACGTGATCACGCGCGACCTGACCACCTGGCCGAAAGACAAGAAGATGGAGACCGCCGAGGCCGCAACGATCATCGAGCCCGGCTCTATACTGCGCGGCACCGGCATGCGCGGCGATCTCAATACCAAGGTCCTGGAGCTCCTTTCCGATGTCCACGCGACGATTGAACCGAAAAGCAAGCGCAAGTGAGCGCGCGCGCAGCGCACGCGCCGCGGCCGCGCTGCTGCTTGCGATGGCGCCGCTCGCGGCGCATGCGCTCAGCAGCGATCGCCAGCAGAACATGCTGATCAATGCCGATTACTCGAAGATCGTGCAGAACAGGAACAACAACGAGGCCGGCGTCACCTATCTCACCGGCAACGTGACCATGGACCAGGGCACGATGAAGGCGCGCGGCGACGAGGCCACGCTGTACCAGCATCCGGGCGATGCCAAGGATGCGCAAGGCAACGATATTTCCGGCCAGATCCAGCGTGTGATCCTGATCGGCAAAAAGAAGCAGGCGCACCTCGAGGAAAAGCAGGATACCGGCGGCCTGTTCACCGCCGACAGCGACAAGATCGACTACAACGCCGACACCAGCGTCGCCGTGCTCACCGGCAACGTCTTCGTCGTGCAGCCCGGACGCGGCCAGTTCCGCGGCGCCAACATGATCTACAACACGAACACCGGCGAAATGGAAAGCGGCGACAAGACCAGCGCAGGCTCGCGCGTGCAGATGGTCATCGAACCCAAGGCCAAGCCCGCCGCGCCGGCCGCCGGCAAACCGGATGACGCGAAGCCGACCGAACCGAAAAAACCGGCGCCGGCCGCCAGCGACGGGCACTGATGCTGAGCGCCACCGGATTGCAGAAGAGCTTTCGCGGCCGCACTGTCGTGCGCGGCTTCGAATTCACGCTCGAGGAAGGCGAAATCGTCGGGCTGCTCGGCCCGAACGGTGCCGGCAAGACCACCTGCTTCTACATGGTCGTCGGCCTGATCGCGGCCGATGCCGGCACGATCCTGATCGACGACCGCGATGTGACCGAATTGCCTATGCACGCGCGCGCGCGGCTCGGCGTCGGTTATCTGCCGCAGGAGCCCTCGGTGTTCCGCCGGCTCAGCGTCGCCGACAACATCCTGGCGATCCTCGAGCTGCGCAACGATCTCGATGCGGACGGTCGTTCCGGCGAGCTCGAAACCCTGCTCGACGACCTGCAGATCGGCCATATCGCGGACCAGAAAGGCGTCAGTCTTTCCGGCGGCGAACGGCGCCGCGTCGAGATCGCGCGCGCGCTCGCAGCCAAGCCGCGCTTCATGCTGCTCGACGAGCCGTTCGCCGGCATCGATCCGATTTCGGTCGTCGACATCCAGCGCATCGTGCTGCAGCTGAAGTCGCGCGGCATCGGCATCCTGATCACCGATCACAACGTGCGCGAGACCCTCGGCATCTGCGAGCGCGCCTACATCATGAGCGACGGCGCGGTGCTGGCCCAAGGCGCGCCGGCGGAGATCCTCGCCAACGAGCAGGTACGCGAGGTTTACCTCGGGCGCGAGTTCCGCATGTAGCGCCGGGGCCGGACCCAAAACCCCGTAGGGTTGGCTTCAGCCCACCGTCGCGTCGCCGTTGGGCTGAAGCCCACCCTACGAGGCGACGTACCCCATCAGCCACACGGCGATCCGCACAGCCTCCGCCTGCTTTTTGGTGACGTCAAGCCTGCCTGCCTCCGCCGTTTGGCGCTAGGATGCGACATCAAGGGGGCTTGGCACGCTTTGGGCATGAAACCCGCGCTCCAGATACGACTCAACCAGACGCTCGCGCTGACGCCGCAATTGCAGCAGGCGATTCGGCTGTTGCAGCTGTCGAGCATGGAGCTCGAACTGGAGCTCAATACCGCCCTCGAATCCAACCCGCTGCTGGAGATGGAGGCGGAGGGCGGCGACGAGACCGAAGGCGAAGGCACCGAGGGTCCCGAGGACGGCGACGGCCTCGACGCCTCCGCCGAAGCGCCGACCGAAGCGGTCGATTCTCCGGCCGACGCCGACGACGGCCCGCTCGATCTCGAGCTCGAGCGCAGCGACTACCGCGGCAACTCCGACGAATCGATCCAGGGCAGCCTCTCATCGCTGTACGCGGTGACCTTCGACGAGATCGAGGCGATCCGCCATTGCGTGCAGCGCTTCGACCCGGTCGGCGTCGCCAGCCGCTCGCTGCGCGAATGCCTCGCCGTGCAGCTCGACGGGCTGGTGCCGACCACGCCGGCGCTGGCGCTGGCGAGGACCCTGGTCAACGACCACCTCGAAGCGCTCGCGCGCCAGGACCGCACGCGCCTGTGCCAGCGCGTGCATGCGACCGAGGAAGAATTCGAGACCGCGCTGGCCTTGATCCGATCGCTGTCGCCGAAGCCCGGTGTCGGCTATTCGAACACGGCCGCGGAATACGTCGCGCCGGACGCGTACGCGCGCAAGGTCAACGGCCGCTGGAACGTCGCGCTCGCGCCCGGCTGCCAGCCGCGCCTGGGCATCAACGAGCACTATGCGAGCCTGATCGCCAAGGCGCGCCGCGAGGATGCGCACTACCTGCGCGGCCAGCTGCAGGAAGCGCGCTGGCTGATCAAGAGCCTGAAGACGCGCGCGGAAACGATGCTCAAGGTCGCCACCTCGATCGTGCGCGCGCAGGAAGCGTTCCTGGAATTCGGCGCCGAAGCTATGCGTCCGCTGGTGCTGAAGGACGTCGCCGAGGAAATCGGCATGCACGAATCCACGGTCAGCCGCGTGACCACGCGCAAATTCCTGCACACGCCGCGCGGCACGTTCGAGTTCAAGTATTTCTTCTCCAGCGGCGTGTCGACCGTCGACGGCGGCGCCGCATCGGCGACCGCGATCCAGGCGATGATCAAGAAACTGATCGGCGACGAACAGGCGACGCGCCCGATGTCCGATCAGGCGCTCGCCGCCGAGCTCAACCGCCGCGGCATCAGCGTCGCGCGGCGCACCGTCGCGAAGTATCGCGAGGCGATGAACATTCCCTCGTCGAACGATCGTAGCCGGCTCGGCTGAAGAATATGCAAATGCATAGCGATTCTTTCACTCCGGCACCATCTCTTTTGCGGTATCAGGAACCGACCCGCGGCGTGCGGGTCAGAGAGTACGGGATTCGCAGATTCGCAAGGACGAGGATGAATCCCCCGCGACATCCGCCAGGGATCCGGTCGGCGATCCGCGTCCGGCGCTTCCGGACGTACATTTGAGGAGACAGCCATGCAGATCAATGTCAAAGGTCATCAGGTCGACGTCACCCCCGCGTTGCACGACTACGCGACGAGCAAGTTCGATCGGGTCACGCGCCATTTCGACCATCTGCATGAACTGAACGTCGTGCTCGGCGTTGAAAAGCTGCTGCACAAGGCCGAGGCGACGATCCAGTGTTCCGGCAAGAAGACCGGCAAGAAACTGCACGCCGTTGCGACCGCACCCGACATGTACGCCGCGATCGACGTGCTGGTCGACAAGATCGACAAGCAGGTGCGCAAGCACAAGGAAAAGCTGACCGATCACCACGCCGAGACGGTGCGCGCGACGCGTTATAGCTGACGGTCTGCGTCGGCGCGGTGCTGCCCCCTTCCGCCTGCCGGCACCTTCCCCCGCTGCGCAGGGGAAGGGAATACGTCCGCCCGTTTCGCCAGGACGCATGGGCTTCCTACCCGAATCCCTTCCCCCGCGCAGCGGGGGAAGGTGCCGGCAGGCGGAAGGGGGAGCGCTCGTCACGCGCCCGCGGACATTGCAGCGGAAAGAGCAACGACAACCCAACGCAATCGCCGCTACCATTAGCCGCCCGCCGCCGACCCCGCGCCTAGAGATCCGTTCCGCCCATGCCATTCCTCGACCTGCTGCCCGCCGAGCGGGTGCGGACAGATCTCGTCGCGAACGACAAGGCAGCGCTGATCGCCCGCCTGGCCGATCTGCTGGCGGGCGAAGACGACGCCACCGTCGTGCAGGCCGCCCTCGACGCGCGCGAACAGCTCGGCTCGACCGGCCTGGGCCACGGCGTCGCGATCCCGCATGGCCGCAGCGAGGCGGTGACCGAGGCACGCGCGGCCTTCGTGCGTCTGGCGCGACCGATCGATTTCGGCGCCGACGACGGCCAGCCGGTGGATCTGGTGGCGGCGCTGATCGTCCCCGAGCATTTCACCGATCAGCACCTGAAGCTGCTGGCTGAGCTCGCCGAGCTGTTTTCGAAATCCGAGCTGACCGCCGCGCTGCGCGCCGCTCCTGATGCTGCGGCGCTACGCGCCGAGCTGCGCAAGGCAAGGCCCGAAGACTGAGGCCAGCCGGCGGGTGCGTCCGATGGAATTTCATGGTTCCTGCGACGGCGCTTGGTCGCGTTCCATACACTGTGGCAGTCTGACGCCTTGCGGTTTTCGCGCTAGCGGGCGTTCGGACGCCCCGGCCCTTGGACTTCGATAATGGAACGGCTGTCAGCCCGCCAGCTTTTCGACGCCGTCGGCGAGCGCCTCGCGCTGCGCTGGGTCGCGGGCATGCGTGGCGAAAACCGCCTGCTCGAGCCCGGCGGCACGCAGTCGCGGCGGCCTTCGCTGGTCGGATACCTCAACATCATCTATCCGAACAAGGTGCAGATCGTCGGCACCGAGGAGCTCAGTTACCTCGACGGCCTCGATTCGCGCCAGCGCTGGGAGACGATCGAGAAGATCATCGCCTACAAGCCGAGTGCGCTGCTGGTGACCAAGGACCAGACGATTCCGCCCGACCTGCGCCAGGCGGCCGAGGAATCGCAGACGCCGCTGTGGAGCAGCCCCAAGCGCGGCCATGAGCTGCTGACCTACCTGCAATACCACCTGGCGCGCTCGCTGGCACGCCAGGTCACGCTGCACGGCGTGTTGATGGAGGTGTACTCGATCGGCGTGCTGATCACCGGCGAGAGCGGCACCGGCAAGAGCGAGCTCGCGCTGGAGCTGATCACGCGCGGCCATCGCCTGGTCGCCGACGATGCGCCGGAATTCACGCTGATCGCGCCCGATGTGATCGACGGCAACTGTCCGGACATGCTGCGCGACCTGCTCGAAGTGCGCGGCCTCGGCGTGCTCAACGTGCGCGAGATGTTCGGCCAGACGGCTGTCAAACCCTCGAAATACCTGCGCCTGATCGTGCACCTGAAGCCGCAGAAGCTGGACGCGCCGGGCGACGGCATGGCGCGCCTGACCGGCGACGTGGGCTATCGCGAGGTGCTCGACGTGGCGATCCCGTGCATCACGATCCCGGTAGCGCCCGGCCGCAACATCGCGGTCCTTGCGGAAGCGGCAGTGCGCAGCCATATGCTGAAGAGCAAGGGTTTCGATCCCGCGCAGACCTTCATCGACCGCCAGGCGCACCAGCTGCGCCGTTTGCCGCCATGGTAGAAAAAGATCCCCGCGCCGCCGACCCGCAAGCGTCGACGCCGGCAGAGCTCATCATCGTCAGCGGTCTTTCCGGTTCCGGAAAGACCGTCGCGCTGCGCACGCTCGAAGACCTCGGTTACTACTGTGTCGACAACCTGCCCGCCGCACTGATGCCGGCGTTCGTGCAGGCGATCTCGCAGGGCGGCGCGGGACTGCATCACAAGCTCGCGGTCGGTGTCGACGTGCGCAATCGCGCCGAGAACCTCAACCGGCTGCCGGGAATCCTGGCCGATCTCGGGCAGGCGGAAATCTCCTACCGGCTGGTATTCCTCGATACGCGCGACGATGTGCTGATCAAGCGCTATTCGGAAACGCGCCGGCGTCATCCGCTGTCCACCGAAGGCCTCGGCCTCGCCGAAGCGATCGCGACCGAGCGGCGCCTGCTGCGGCCGATGCTGGCGATCGCCGACCGCGTGATCGACACCAGCGACATCAACGTGCATCAGCTGCGCCGGCTGATCATCACCGAGATGGGCCTCGCCGCCGGCGGCCTGACGCTGCTGTTCGAATCGTTCGCCTACCGCCGCGGCGTGCCGACCGATGCCGATTTCGTCTTCGACGCGCGCTGCCTGCCGAACCCGCATTGGGAATCGCGCCTGCGCCCGCTGTCCGGCAAGGACCAGCCGGTGCGCGAATGGCTGGAGGCGAAGCCCGACGTGATCAGCTTCCGCGACGATCTGATCAAGTTCCTCGACACCTGGCTGCCGCGCTTCGAAGCCGAGGGCCGCAGCTATGTCACCATCTGCGTCGGCTGCACCGGCGGCCGCCACCGCTCGGTCTATCTCGCCGAGCAGCTGGCCGAGCATTTCCGGCTGACGCACCGGCAGGTTTTGAACTATCACCGGGAGTTGGAGTGATGAGCGTAGGCGTGCTGCTCCTCACCCACGAAGCGATGGGCGCCGCGCTGATCTCTGCGGCGCGCCACGTGCTCGGACGTCTGCCGCTGCCGGTCGACGTGCAGGAAGTGAAGCCGAACGCAGACCCGGACCAGACCCTGCGCGACGCGGCGACGCGTGCGCGCGATCTCGATCACGGCGATGGCGTGCTGGTGCTGTCCGATCTGTATGGCGCGACGCCGTGCAACGTCGCCAACCGGCTGCCAGGCCTCGGTGTGCACATGCATTGCGTGTCCGGATTGAACCTGCCGATGCTGCTCAGGGTCCTCAACTATCCCGAGCAATCGCTCGACGATCTTGCGCAGACCGCAGCGACGGGAGGCCGTGGAGGAATTTTCGTCGATACGCCGTAAACGCGAACGCCGATTGGGAGGCGTGGGCAAGGATGGGCGGCTATAGGGTGGGCCTTGGGCCCACCGTTTTGTGCACGGTGGGCCAAGGCCCACCCTATAACGAAAGGTTCGCATGCTCGAAAAGGACATCACGATCAGCAACCGCCTCGGCCTGCACGCGCGCGCATCCGCCAAGCTCGTGCAGGCGCTGCACGGATTCCAGTCCGCGACCGCGATCGCCTACCGTGGCAAGGAAGTCAACGCGAAGAGCATCATGGGCGTGATGATGCTGGCCGCCGGTCTCGGCGCGCAGATCCGCCTGCGCGTCGACGGACCCGACGAGGAGGCCGCGATGGCGGCGATGGTCGATCTGTTCGAGCGCAAGTTCGACGAGGGGCAATGACGTGCCCCCCGCCGCGCGCCTCATGACTCATAGGGTGGGCCTTGGCCCACCGTTCGTAAGCGGTGGGCCAAGGCCCCTATGGGTTTTGGCGCGAAAGGGCGAAGGCTAGCGACGTGCGATTCACTCTCACCGGCAACGGCGCAGCGCGCGGAATGGCGCTCGGCCGCGCTCGTCTCGAGCAGCCGAGCCGCTACCTGATCGACGAGCGTCCGCTCGGCGCCGCGGAAATCGATATGGAACTGGCGCGTCTCTACCGCGCCCTCACGATGGCGCGCGAGGAGTTGGCCGCGCTGCGCGAGAAACTGCAGGGCACGTTCTCGCGCGAAGTCGCCGAGTTCATCGACGCACACAGCCTGATGCTCGCCGATCGCGAGCTCACGACCGGCCTCGCCGATCTGATCCGCATCGGCCGCTACCGCGCCAGCGCCGCACTGAAGATGCAGCGCGACCGCCTGGTCGCGGTGTTCGAGGCGATGGACGATCCGTATCTGCGCAGCCGCAAGGAAGACATCGATCATGTGATCGGCCGCGTGCAGGCCGCGCTGTCGCGCGAATCGAGCGCCGAGGAACGCAAGCTCGCCGCGCGCGTCGGCGAGATCCTGGTCAGCGACACGGTCGCGCCGTCCGAGCTGGTGCCGCTGGCCGAGCACGGCGTGCTCGGCGTCGTGCTGACCTCGGGCAGTCCGCTCTCGCACAGCGCAATCCTGGCGCGCTCGCTGCGCCTGCCGATGGTCGTCGCCGTGCACGAGGCGCTCGCGCACATACAGGACGATGATCTGGTATTGATCGACGGCGAGCACGGCGAAGTCGTCGTGCATCCGACCGCGCAGGACATCGCGCGCTACCGCGCCTGGCAGCGCGACGTGGTCCAGCGCGGCAAGCGTCTCGCACTGCTGCGCGACGTCGATACGCGCACGCGCGATGGCGTCATGATCCATCTGCACGCGAACGCCGAGCTGCCGGCCGATGTCGCGCAGGCGCGTGCCTGCGGTGCGGCCGGGATCGGCCTTTATCGCACCGAATTCCTTTTCCTGCAGCGCAAGGAGCTTCCCGACGAGGAGGAACAGTTCCTCGCCTACCGCGATCTCGTGCTCGGCATGGGCGGCCTGCCGGTCACCATCCGCACGCTCGATCTCGGCGCCGACAAGGCCGATTCGACCGGCCTCGTGCTCGATGACGAGGACAATCCCGCGCTCGGCGTACGCGGCGTGCGCCTGTCGCTGCGCCATCCACAGCTGCTGGCCATCCAGCTGCGCGCGATCCTGCGCGCGTCCGCGTACGGGCCGGTGCGCGTGCTGGTGCCGATGATTTCGACCGCGGAGGAGATGGCGAGCGTGCGCCACATCATGCGCGAATGCGCGCGCGACTTGCGCGCCGCGGGCTGCGAGATTGCCGAACACGTCGAGCTCGGCGCGATGATCGAAGTACCCGCCGCGGCGATCGCGCTGCCCGGCATGATCCGCAAGCTCGACTTCATCGCGATCGGCACCAACGATCTCGTCCAGTACACGCTGGCGGTGGACCGCAACAACGATCAGCTGGCCAACCTCTACGATCCGCTGCATCCCGCGGTGCTCAAACTGCTCGCGCAGATCATCGCCACGGCGACGCGTGCCGGACGCCGCGTCACACTGTGCGGCGAAATGGCCGGCGATACGCGTTATACCGCGTTGCTGCTCGCGCTCGGACTGACCGAGTTCAGCATGCATCCGGGCCTGCTGCTGGAAGTACGCGAAGCGGTCAACACCTTGGATCGATCGCTGCTGCTCGCAGAAGCCAAGCCATTGCTGCGCGCACGCAGCCGCGAAGCCATCCTGTTCGTGCTGGAACGGTTGAAATCCTGCGCATCCGCGCTTGCCGTTTCGCCCCAGAGAGCCGAAGACGTCGTATAGCAAGATGTAATATTCGCTTGTGATACTTCTGCCGGGAACTCCGCGCGTCGCGACGCGTCGAGGCGCGTCGCGTCACACCCCAGGCAATCCCTCCCGCGCAACTGACGAAGGAGCTCGAGGCAAGCCCGGGCTTTCGGCGGCGGGCCCGTGGGCGGGCTGCGCCTGCGCCAGCGCACGCGCCGCTGATCTGCGGTCATGGACTCCCGGCGTGCGTTGCCGGACCCGCCGAATTGAGCGCGGGTGCGCGACCCGTGTAAACCGACTTGCGCGCACGGCGCCAAGCCGGCACGCTTCGCCGCTGTCTCATGGCAGGCGGGGAATCGAGTTGGATATTGCCGAGATCGCGCAGCGGGCAGTGGCTTTTCGCCTGGAGATCGACGCCGAGAAGCAGCGGCTCGCCCCGCAGGATTTCGGCTGGTATCCCTACGGCACGCTGCACAATTTCGGCCTGCTCGAGAACCTGCTGACCGGTGCAAACCGGCAACTGCTCGATCTCGCCGGCGATGCGCCGATCGCCGATATCGGCGCCGCGGACGGCGACACTGCGTTTTTCCTGGAAAGCCTCGGATACCGCGCGCATGCCGTTGACTTTCCGCCGACCAACTACAACGGCTGTCGCGGCATGCGCCTGCTCAAGGGCGCGCGCGCTTCATCGATCGTGATTCACGAGGTCGATCTCGATGCGCGCTTCGACCTGCCCGGCGAACGCTATGGACTGGCGTTCTTCCTCGGCATCCTCTATCACCTGAAGAATCCATTCGGTGCGCTGGAGAGCCTCGCGCGCAGCGCGCGTCACGCTGTGGTGAGCACGCGCGTCGTGCGCTACAACCTCGCGCCCAAAGCGCGCGGCGATTCCGATCTCAACCGCGAACGCGTCGAGCTGCGCACGCTGCCGGTGGCCTATCTGGTCGGCAGCGACGAAACCAACAACGACGCAACCAACTACTGGATGTTCTCCGAGGCGGGATTGCGGCGCACGCTCGATCGCACCGGCTGGGATGTACTGGACTTCATGACCGCAGGCAACAAAACGACGTCCGACCCCGCCACGGGCGAAGGCGACGAGCGCGCGTTCTGCCTGCTGCGCAGCCGGCACTCGTGAGCGCAGACGGCCGATGAACGCCTTGCTTCGGGCAGCGCGACAGGTCAAGAACACGGTACCTGGCCTGGATTGGTGCTATCAGCGCCTGCGACGGCTCGTTGCGAGCCGTCCGAGTTACGCGCGTCGATTCGCCAACGAGAAAGACGTGTTCCGCGACATGATCGACGTTTCGGATCTGCCGCGCATCGCCCATTACTGGGCGCCGAAATACGTGCGACCGATGACCGAGGAATTCGGCATTTCGCAGCCGGAAGAATTGTTCTCGATCCATTTTCGCGAAAGCGCGAAGCGATGCGGCGATGCCGATCCGGTTTTCATCAGCATCGGAGCAGGCAACTGCGATACGGAAGTCCGCGTTGCGCGATTGCTGAAAAACTCCGGCCTCGAGCGCTACACGATCGAATGCCAGGACATGAACGCACACATGCTCGCGCGCGGCCGCGAGCTCGCCGAACGCGAAGGCGTTGCCGATCATCTGCGCTTCGTTGAAAGCGACTTCAACAAGTGGCGCGCGGACAAGCGCTACACGGCCGTCATGGCCAACCAATCGCTGCACCACGTGGTCAAGCTCGAGCACCTGTTCGACGAGATCAAGCGGGCCCTGCATCCGGACGGCTATTTCGTCGCGTACGACATCATCGGCCGCAACGGCCACCAGC
>Ga0193717_1000631_pt1 | contig 22699 bp, 21 predicted proteins | sample U2c2metaG_FD_145900 | JGI IMG/M metagenome (GOLD analysis project Ga0193717, IMG submission 145900) | Soil microbial communities from a riparian zone of the East river system, Colorado, United States - U2c2 | ecosystem: Environmental > Terrestrial > Soil > Riparian zone | place: USA: East River...
GGTCAAGGGTCGAACTTGTTCGAGCGCCGAAGGCGACGCCAAAGGCGCCCTTGACGCGCACCACGTCGACTAGCACACTCCCGCAGCGGAGACCGCGCAACCACACTGCCAATGCACCGAGGCAACCACTATCCCAAGAGTTGAGAGGATGGCGGGCATGACCACCTATCGCGCCAGGTTCGATGCAACCGTCTCCTTCACGAATGGCGGTGGTCTGCAGGCGCAAGGGTTCCTGGTCGACGTCGCGTCGGCGGAGGTGACGCCTGCCGAGGTGGGCGAGTTGTTCCTCGCCTCACTCGGGCTGCTGATGGCCGGCGAGGTCGACCTGACCAACCTCGAGATCATCGAAGCACCCCACAAGGGCACCCGCGGCGTCCCGGCAGCGGCGGGTGACGCGAGCGGCGGGCGGCCGGAGTACGTGGAACTCAGCCACGTGATCCACGACGGGATGGTGACGTTGCCGAATCTGCCCGGGCCTGAGCTCGGGAAGCACCTCACCCGCGAGGCGTCGAAGGAGATCTACGCACCTGGCACGGAGTTCGAGATCGGCCGGATCACGATGGTGGCGAACACTGGCACCTACCTGGACAGCCCGTCTCACCGCTATCCCGACGGGCACGACCTCACCGGCTTCGCGCTCGATCGGATCACCGAGCTGCCCGCGGTCGTAGTACGGGTGGAGGACAGCGGGAAGGGCGGGATCGACGCGGCCGCTCTTGCCCCGTACGACGTCCGCGGCGCAGCCGTCCTCCTGCACACCGGGGACGACGCACGCTTCGGTACTCCGAGCTACGTCGTCGACCCGCATTTCCTGACCCGCGACGGCGCCGAGCTGTTGATCCGCAACGGCGCCGTCCTGGTCGGGATCGATGCGGCCAACATCGACGACATGACGGACGGCACTCGCCCGGCACACACCTTGCTCCTCGGCGCCGGCCTCGCGATCGTCGAACACCTGACCGGCCTGGCCCAGGTCCCACCCACCGGCGCGACCTTCACCGCCACCCCTCCCCTGATCGACGGCCTCGGCACCTTCCCCGTCCGCGCCTTCGCCGCGCTCCCCTGACCGACTACTGACCAAGACGAAGCGCGTAGACCAGCGCCCAGTCCTGATCGTTGGCCAGTGGGTCCGCCACATGGGCGGGTTGGCCGTTGACGCAACTGGGATAGATGAAGGCGCAGGTCGCGGAGCCGTCGGGCGCGAAGTTGACCAGGTTGGCTCGAAGGATCGCCTGCCCGGCTGATCTCAGCCACTTAGCCTTGGCCTCGTCAGCCAACTCGGCCGGCCAGGTCAGGAAGAGGGCGGCGTTGAGCACAGACCAGTAGTGCGGAAACACGTCGCCCCACAGCCGCAGAGCGCCGAACCAGTAGCCGTCCCAGTGCCTGATCGGGATGTGCCGCAGCCGCACGTCGGGCTGGTCCGCGGCGAAGGCCGTCAACCAGGGCAGCCGCCGGTTGAGCTCCGCGGCCTCCACAACTCCCGGCACAGTTCGGTACGCCGCCAGCAACAACTCGAGCAACGGGGCAACCATCGACTGCTCGTAGTTCACCTCATGCGGCGGCAGGTCGTCGCCATAGGCAAGGAACGTCCTCGCGTGCTGGGCAAGGTGATCCCGCATCCTCGCGGCGTCCTCGGGACGACCTTCTCCGGTGAGCTGCTCGGACAGATCATGGAGCAGCGGGCCCAGGTCGAAGGCGAGGAAGTGGTCGCCGCCGAGTTCGTAGTACCGGTCGATGATGCGGACTGCGCGGTCGAGGTCGCCCTGGCCGAGGAGGAATCGGGCGAACCAGGGGAAGTTGTAGAGCCGTAGCTTGCCCTTGTGCCTGCTGTCGTCGGCAACCGTGCCATCGGCCGCGACGAGGTGTTCAACCACGAACTGCTGATAGCCGGCCAGTGCTTCGGTGAGTTCGTCGGAAGAAGCCCAGCCGCGGTCGCGGGCCGCCTGCAGCAGCAGCGCCATACCGACTCGTTCTCGGGCGTCCGACCAGTCCTGCCAGGCACCGGGCAGGACGGTCAGGCCGGTCTCGTTGTCGTAGGGCACGAAGGCGAAACGCCGGCTGTCGGCGAGCTCGGGTTGGCGTTGGTGGTCGAGGATGAACCGCACTCGTTGCTCGACGAGTTCTCGCAGCGGTGGATGGAAGAGCACGCTGATCCGCGAGGTCCGGCTGCCGTCCGTCGCCTCGACCTGCTGCACGCCGGCGACGCTCGACGAGACCACCTCGGGCCCTGTGACGCCAGGGGCCAGGCGGATCTCGATCGACTCGCCGACCTCGGCGGCTAGCGGGTCGGCCTCGATGAGCGGCTGCCGGGTTGCGTGGAAGTCGGCCAAGCTGTCGTGCCAGGCGAGTTGCCACGTCCAGCGGTACGACTGGCCGGGGACCAGCGTGATCTGTGGCTGGCCGCCCATGGCATGCGGAGCTCGGGCGTGGTCGGTGACGTGCAGATAGAGATGCCCGCGCGCGTTGCTGCCGGTATCGGCTTCGCGCGACTCCACCGAGTAGGCCCACAGTTCGCCCTCGGTGAGTTGGAGTCCAAGGCCCGGCCCGCTGCCGTCCATCGGGACCGCCCACACCCACGCGTCGGCGCCACCGGTCCACACATGTGCATGCACAGCGCGGTTGAGGCTCTCCCGACTCGAGCTGTAGAGATCGCGCCACGGCGTACTGATGGCGATGGATCCGACCGCGACCTGCTCCACGGAGACGTTGCGCAGCTCGTACGTTTCGGTCCACTGTTCCCCGAACCGGCGGCCGACCCGGAGCTCCAGCTCACCCAACTGGTAGAGCAGGTCGATGCCGGTCTGCCGCCAGCGCTGACTGGCCGGGGCATCGAAGCGGTGGCTGCCGCGGTCGGTGATGACGAATCCCTTGCCCCAGTAGCGTGCGGGATCGTGCATCGCGGCCTCGGGCGCCTCGGGCGCGTCCTCCAGCAGCATCGAGTGACCGCGCGACGGATGCGTCACCACCGCGACGGCCCCGTCCTCCGTCAACTCGACCTTGCCGGCCCCGAGGGCGAATGTCTCCCGCATTGCCCCAACTTATCTTCGCCGAGGATGTAGAGAAGGCTCCGCGAGCTTCGTCCCCCTGATGAGAACCCCCGACCAGCGAGAGGAACGATCATGAACAAGCAGGAGATCGCCGAGATCCTGGCCAAGCCGTACTCCCAGGACCTGTTGTCCGGGAAGATCCCCGCGCGCTTCGCCTATATCGGGCTCGACGGGGACCCGCGGGTGATTCCGGTCGGGTTCCACTGGGACGGCGAGACACTCCAGATCTTCACCGTGCCGAAGTCGGCCAAGGTCAAGGCGTTGCAGCAGAACCCGCGGGTGTCGATCACCATCGACACCGAGGGCTACCCGCCCAAGGTGTTACTGCTCCGCGGATCCGCCAAGGTCGACCTGCTGGACGGCGTACCGGACGAGTATGTCGAGGCCTCGGGCAAGATCGTCCCTGACGACCAGTTCGAGCAGTGGCAGGAAGGCGTCCGCGCTCTCTACACGCAGATGGTCCGCATCTCCATCACCTTCGACTGGGTGAAGCTCCTCGACTTCGAAACCACCATCCCGAAGGCCGTCGAAGACATCATCCGCGAGAAGCAGGGGTCATAAGTGGTTGGCGCGGCGGATGACGTCGACGACGTCGGCCATCATGCCGGTGAGGTCGTAGTCCTTCGGGGTGTAGATGGCGGCGACTCCTGCGGACAGCAGGGCGCGGGCGTCGGCGTCAGGAACGATGCCGCCGACAACCACCGGCACGTCCTCGAGGCCGGCTTCGCGGAGGCCGGCGACGACCTGGGGCACGAGTTCCATGTGTGAGCCGGACAGGATCGACAGGCCGACGCAGTGCACGTCCTCCGCGACCGCCGCCGCGACGATCTGCTCGGGCGTCAACCGGATGCCCTGGTAGATCACCTCGAAACCGACGTCACGAGCCCGTACGGCGACCTGCTCGGCGCCGTTCGAATGACCGTCCAGACCAGGCTTCCCGACCAGGAGTCGCAGCCGGCCGCCGAGTTCGTCGGAGGTGGCCGCCACCTTCGCGCGGACGGCGGCGATCGCCTCGCCTCCGCCGGAGACCCCGACCGACCCCGATACCCCGGTCGGTGCGCGGTACTCGCCGAACACCTCCCGCAGTACGCCGGCCCACTCCCCCGTCGTCGCGCCGGCGCGAGCGCAGGTGAGCGTTGCCTGCATGAGATTGTCCGTGCCCTTGGCCGTCTCGCGCAGCCTGGCCAAGGAGTCCTGGACAGCCTCGTTGTCGCGCTCGGCGCGCCACTGCAATAACGACTCCAGCGCGGCACTCTCCGCCGCGGGATCGACAGTCTGGATCGCTGCGTCCAGATCGGCCGTCAGCGGTGAAGGCTCGGTGCTCTCGAATTTGTTGACCCCGACAACGACCTGCTCGCCCGACTCGATCCGCTGCCGCCGCTCGGCATGCGAGGCCACCAGCGCCTGCTTGAGGTAGCCGCTCTCCACCGCGACGACGGCACCGCCCATCGCCTGCACGCGGTCGATCTCCTCCCGAGCGCCGGTGACGAGCTCGTCCACCTTGGCCTCGATGACATGCGAGCCGTCGAAGATGTCGTCGTACTCGAGCAGGTCCGACTCGTACGCGAGCACCTGCTGCATCCGGAGCGACCACTGCTGGTCCCACGGCCGCGGCAGCCCGAGCGCCTCGTTCCACGCGGGCAACTGGACCGCCCGCGCCCGCGCGTTCTTCGACAGCGTCACCCCGAGCATCTCCAGCACGATCCGCTGCACGTTGTTCTCGGGTTGCGCCTCGGTGAGCCCCAGCGAGTTCACCTGTACTCCGTAGCGAAGGCGGCGGGCCTTGACGTCGGTCACGCCGTACCGGTTGAGGCAGACGTCGTCCCAGAGCCGGACGAACGCCCGCATCTTGCAGGTCTCCTCGATGAACCGCACGCCGGCGTTGACGAAGAACGAGATCCGCTGGACCACGTCCCCGAACCGCTCGGGCGCCACCTGACCGCCGTCGCGAACCCGATCCAGTACTGCGATCGCCGTCGACAACGCGAACGCCAACTCCTGGACCGGGGTAGCCCCGGCCTCCTGCAGGTGGTAACTGCAGATGTTGATCGGGTTCCACTTCGGCATCGTCGACACCGTGTAGGCGATCAGGTCCGTGGTCAGCCGCAGGGACGCGTCCGGCGGGAAGGCATACGTGCCGCGGGACAGGTACTCCTTGACGATGTCGTTCTGGGTGGTCCCGGTCAGCTCGTCGGGCAGCGCACCCTGCTCCTGCGCGGCGACCTGGTACAGCGCGAGCAACCACATCGCGGGAGCGTTGATCGTCATCGACGTGTTCATCTGCGCGAGCGGGATCTGGTCGAACAACGCCCGTACGTCGCCCAGATGAGCGACCGGGACACCGACCTTGCCGACCTCGCCCTTGGCCAGCGGGTGGTCCGCGTCATAGCCGGTCTGGGTGGGCAGGTCGAAGGCGACCGACAGTCCGGTCTGGCCCTTGGCCAGGTTGCGCCGGAACAGCGCGTTCGACTCCGCGGCCGACGAGTGCCCGGCATACGTCCGCATCACCCAAGGGCGCGCCTTCTCGCTCATATACCCGAGAGTAGGACTCTGTGACCTTGTGAGTCCTACTCTCGTGACCGGTGTCACCAGCGGTCTACATCACGTCCTCTCAGGCGATGGCCACGTTGAAGGCCAGCAGGCCGGTACCGGTGGCATTGGTGATCCACGGCCCGGCTCCCAGGTGTCCCTGGTAGACGAGCGCGGTCGCGCCGGTCGGCGTACCGGACAAGGTGAGCTTGAGCGTGCCGCCGGCCTGGTAGACCACCGAGCTGACTGTGACGGTCGATCCCACCAACCGGAAGTTTGCGGCCGCTCCGGAATCCACAGTGAGCGCGTCGGTCGACCGGAGCTTCACTGTGAGGGTTGTCCCGCTCTTGGTGACGCTTGACGGGTTAGGCGGAGCCACACCGGCCGACGGACCGCCGTACAGGTCCCTGCCCAGTACTGCGAACGTGTGGTCGCCCATCTCGCGATAGCCACCGGCGTACGTGTAGTGGCAGCCGTCGTGGCCGGACAGGCCGTTCGCCGACAGGATGGTGACGCCCTGGGTGTCGCCTAGTTTGCGCTGTGCCTCGCGGAGGTTGATTTTAGTGGTGTCGCCACAAGGGGACGTGCGGACCTGGTAGACGAAGTACTTGCTGCCACCGGTGTTCGCAGTACCGATCTCTGTTCGCCAGTCCTGCAACAGGGAGGTGAAGCCGCTGATGTGGACGGACGCGTTGTCCGACTCGGCCTCACCCTGGTACCAGAGGACGCCCTTGACCCGGCTGAGCACGCCCGACGCCTGCAAGCGACTCCGCAGTCGGCCGTAGTTCGTGGCGAGGTCGTTCGGGGTGGTGTCGTTGCGCTGGAAGAAGCTGATCGGCTGGCCACCGTGGGATCCGTTGAACAGCGCCACCGGGATCCCGTAGGTGTCCACGATCCGGCGACCCATCCGGATCGCCCACTGGCCGACCGAGCCCGACTGCTGGGTCACGTCACCGGTCGCGTAGTGCCAGACCCGGTCGGCGCCGGAGATGACCGAGTTGGCATTCGAACTGCCGAAGCTCCGCAGATAAGGGGATTCCTCGACATTCGCATTGCCGCTGCGCTTGGCCGCCTCGGCATTCGACTGCCCCTGTACTACGTAGACGTCTCCGGAGACAATGCCATCGCGCCGAGCCACGACTCTGTTGATCGCCGGCCCGGTGGCTCTCAGTTCGAAGGTGTACTCGTGGAGGCCGGCCACGATCCTCGGCGTGAACCGGAACGGCGCGGAGGCCGGAGCGGTGAACGTCTGCGTCTGGCCGTTGCCGGTGACGCGCAGTTCGACCTGGTCCACCCCGGCGGCGGTGACCTGGCCGGCCACCGCTGGGTTCGCGCCGTTCTCGCTGTCGCGCGGAATCAGCTTCAGGTCCTGGGGCATCTCGGTCAGCGTCACCAGGGCAGGACGCGCGTAGACGGTCAGCTTGCGCTGCGTGTAGCTCGCGGCATTGTCGGTCAGGGTCCAGTCGGGTGCTCCGGTCGTGTTGGTGCCGATGCCGAGCCCCAGGACCTTGGCGGTCCCCTCGCTGAACCTGTTGACCGACAGCACCGGCTTGGCGGGAATGGTCGACGGCTTGGTGGCGCCGATCTGGTGGATCTGGAACGAACCGTGACCGAGGACGGTCGTCGGGGAGTCATCGGCGTCGTACGTGGTCGTCGAGGCGTTGGGGACCTGGCCGCTGGCGGCGCCGCTGTACTGGTTCGGCCACATCTCGATGTAGCCGGTCTGGCCGGTGCCGTTCGTCACGCCGGGCACGTTGGAGTTCACCTCGAGGTCGCCGACCTGCTGCCGGAAGAGCTGTCCGGCGAAGGTCTGCAGCCCGAGCCGCTTGGCGTCGCTGGTGAACGGTGCCATCGCCGTCCAGACCCACTGCGGGCCCTTGGGGCCGTTCAGTTCGAGGCAGTAGCCGACGCGATCGAAGTTGGAGCCGATCTCCGCGGTCCTGTTCAGGGTGTACGGCGGGGTCGTGTTGAGCCAGTTCGCCGAGGTGGGCAGGTTGATCTGCAGCACCGGGGTGAACCCCACGGCTCCTGTGTCACAGCCGGCAGCCGCGGGGGTGGGGACAGCGGAGGCCGGGCTGACGACCGCTCCGAAGACTGCAATGGTTGCGAGGACAGTGAGGTGGATGAGAGCGCGGGCGGGCGCGAACCGAGGCATGGGCGGACCTCCGGGAGGTGGGATGTCCTGCCTAGTTCTAGCGAATGAGCCGTGCTTCTCGCGAGTGTTCTGCGCCCAGTGGTCCCATCTCCGCGCCCAACGGCGCCTGGGTCAGGCGGAGAGCGGCAGTGGGGTGCGCTCCACGTGCAGGATCCGGTGCAGGCGGGTGACCGCGAGGATGCGGACCACCGAGGGCAGCGGGTGCCGTAGTACCAGCTGCCGGCCGAGCAACTGGGTCCGCCGGTGGGTCGCCACCAGTAGTCCGAGTCCGGTGGCGTCGAGAGCGTCGACCTCGCCCAGGTCGACGATCACGTCGCCGTCGGAATCGTCGATCAGCTGATTGAGGGTCTGGCGGACGTCGCCGACCGAGCGGACGTCCAGGAGTCCGGTCAGCCGGACCACGTTCTCCTTGTTCTTGGCTGCTTCATGGGTCGGTGCGAGCATGTCCGTGCCCTCCGCTCTTCCGGCGGCCCCCGAGTATCGGCCGCACTGCAGCGTGTGTTGGTAAAGACTCCCTGGGGACACGGAAGGTTGCCAAGACCTCGGGACCTTCCATTTCGCGAGACAATGGTGTTCGTGTTCGCGGACCGGTATTTCCTGTTCCCGATCGTGGCCATCGCGCTGATCGGTTGCGTGGTGCTTCTGCTGCGCTGGGCGTTCACCGACGCCAAGGGCGGGTCCCTGGTGCGCCGTACTGACTACTCCCCTGCAGCCCGCGACACTTTCGGACTCCTGATCGACGTCCAGACCTCCAGCTCGTACGCCGACGCCCGGCGGACCGTCTCGCTCCTGAACAGCAGGCAGATCCGCGCCACCGCGGCACGGACCACGGACGGCTGGTCCGTCTACGTCTGGCCCGCCGACGAGGCGGCCGCACGAGAGGCTCTCAAGACCTCCTGACCCTCCGGCACGCGTCAATGGTGGCGAACCGGCGCGGGCGAGAAGGGTTGCGGGGACATCGGACAAGAACGGGTAGAACCAACCACCCCGAGGAGTTCGATGACGCCCGACCTCGCTCTGTCCCTACCCCGACCGGCGGAGCATGCCGCCGGCCCGGCCCCGTTCCCGGACACTTTTGCCGATGACAGCCGGCTGATCCAGCTGTCGATCCGGGAACCCGACCAGTTCACCCAGATCTTCGACCGCTACTTCTCCCAGGTGCATGCCTACGTGGCTCGCCGCCTCGGCAAGGACATCGCCGACGACGTGTCCGCCGAGACGTTCCTGGTGGCCTTCCGGCAACGGGCCAAGTTCGACAGCCAGGCCGGGGTCGTCCGTGCCTGGTTGTACGGCATCGCCACCAACCTGATCCGGCGCCACCGCCGCGACGAGGTCAGGGCCTGGCGGGCCGGCGCCAAGCTGCCTTTGACCACTAGCACCCCCGGCCACGAGGACCGGATCGCGGCACAGGTCACCGCGCAGGGCGCCGGCCCGGAACTCGCCGCCGCCCTCGCGAAGGTCTCCGACAAGGACCGCGAGGTCCTGATGCTGGTCGCCCTCGGCGGACTCAGCTACGAGGAAGTCGCCGCCGCCCTGGGCATCGCCTACGGCACCGTCTGCTCCCGCCTCTCCCGGGCCCGCCGCGTAGTCCGCGAAGGCCTCAGCCACACCGACCCGACTTCCAGCGAGGAAACCCGATGAACGAGCTCGACCAGATCCGCGACGCCTACCCGAACCAGCCGGCCCCGACCCCCGAGGCCACCCAGCTCGCCCGGACCCAGCTCCAGGACCTGGCCCGCGCAGAGAGCACGCGGCGCCGCCGTCTGCCCGCGGGATTCACCCCGGTCCGACTGGGGATCGGCCTCACCACAGCTGCCGCAACGGTCGCCGTCGTCGCTCTCGGCGTACCGCTGCTAACTCCTGACGCCGACCCAGGCGCCTCCCAGCCCCCGGCCGTCGGCTCCCCCGACCAGAGCACGACTTCGCCCGAGGCCCCGGTGACTGCGAGCCAGATCCTGCTGGTCGCTGCAGCCCAGCAGGAGCGCGCTGAGGCGACCGCCGGCAAGTACTTCCGCGTCCGCACCGTGTTGAGCCGCGAGTACCCAGCCCGCAAGGACGGCTTGAACTACACGCTGGAAGAGCTGTCGATCAGCGAGACCTGGACCGGAAAGGCAGGCGGGACAGCCTGGAACGGCGCCCGCAAGCTCGGCGCCCACCCCGCGACGCCGGCCGACGAGGCGAAGTGGCGCGCCGCGGGTTCGCCGACCAGCTGGAACCTCGGACCGACCGACTCCGCGGACCAGCACGACCTGATCATTTCGTCCAAGCCCGGCAAGGGGCGGCTGACGGAGCTGAAGGGCGACGCGGACCGGTACTACGCCCTCGGTGAGCTCGGTGTCGGCCAGGCTGAGATCCTCGCGCTACCCACCACGCCGGACGCGCTTCGCGACCGGCTGCTCAAGGACAAGGCTGCTCGTGCTGCCGGGGCCGACAACACCTCGTACCTGGTCGGAATGACCTCGGAACTGTTGCTGTCGACACCGGCTACGCCGAAGACGCGGGCAGCCGGCCTCCGTCTGCTGGCAGGCCTGCCCGGCGCCGTCGTCAAGACGAACGTCACCGATCTGCAGGGCAGGACCGGGACGTCGATCACGTTCGACTTCCCCCAGCAGGGCCAGACCATCCAGCTGATCATCGACCCGAAGACCGGCAAGCTGCTGAGCAGCACGAACACCGGCGGCAAGAACGTCAGCACCACTCAGCTCGCCTCCGGCTGGACCAACGAGAACCCGACGATCCCGCCCGCCAAGATCCGCTGACCTTCTGTTCTCTACGGTGAGAAGCCATGCGCTCCCAGCCCTGCGGCTGGGAGCGCACGGGCACGAAACCGGGGCGCTGGGGCAGGGGCGCGCGGAATTGGGGGGCAGGGCCGTCCCGGGACGGGGACAATTCGGGGCATGTTGCTGGTACCGGGGGATCCGTTGAATCCGCGGCGGGTGGATCCGCATTTCGCGGGGCAGGCTGATGCTGCGCGGGAGCGCGGGATCACCGTGGCGCGGATCGACCACGACGCGCTCGACCGGCCTGATCTGGCCGTCGCCGGAGTGCCTGCGGGTGAGGATGCGGTGTACCGCGGCTGGATGATGACGACCACCCAGTACGACGGATTCGCCAAGGCACTCGCGGATCGCGGGGTCACGTTGCGGACCAATGCCGACGAATACCGCGCGGCCCACGAACTGCCCGGCTGGTACCACGAACTCCGCCCGGCGACTCCCGAGTCGGTGTGGACCGAAGGCCCGGATCTCCAGGCACTCGGCGCTCTCGCGAACCAGTTCGGCGGCGGACCCGCGGTACTGCGGGATTTCGTACCGCGTGATTTCGAGGGGCATGCCACGCACCACTGGGACGAGGCGGCGTACATCCCGGATGTCGCGGATGCCGCCGCCGTGCGCCGGGTCGCCGAGCGGTTCCTGGAGTTGCGGGATGACTCGTTCGCCGGCGGCTTCGTGTTGCGCCGGTTCGAGGAGTTCACTGGCCCCGAGGCAAGAACCTGGTGGGTCGGCGGCCGCTGCGCCCTGATCACCCCACACCCCGACACCCCCGACGAACTCCCCGAAGGCCTGGACCTGGTCGAGGTGGAACCACTGGTGGCCACCCTGCATCTCCCCTTCGTCGCGGTCGACCTGGTCCGCCGTACAGACGGCGCCCTGCGAATAGTCGAACTAGGCGACGCCCAGGTCAGCGACTGGCCTTCTTCTCGCGACCCCTCCGCACTCATCACCGCGTTGTTCTGACCGGTCAGCCGTGCAACCTCGGCGACACCCGGATCCGTTGTAGGGGTATGCAACCAACAGCCTCATGGAGGCGCCCGTGAAACACGACGACGAGTTCGAGATGTTCGTTCGCGGCCGTCGCAGTCACCTGGTCGGCACTGCGACCGCGCTGACAGCAGGGGACACGTTCCTGGCTGAGGACCTCGTCCAGGGCACGCTGGTCCGCCTCTACCTCGCCTGGGGACGGGCGCGGTCCGGCAATGTCGAGGCCTATGCCCGGCGCGTCCTGGTCAACGCGTTCATCGACCACCGACGCCGTCCCTTCGTACGCCGAGAGCGTGCCGTTGCGTCGCTGCCCGACGCCGCCGCACGTCGGAGCGCCGACACGGACGACACCCACCTGCTCGCCGCCCTGGCCACACTGCCCCCCAGGATGCGGGCAGCGGTCGTCCTGCGGCACGTCGAGGACCTGAGCGTCGAGGACGCCGCCACGGCACTGGGCTGCAGCACCGGAACCGTCAAGAGTCAGACCGCTCGAGGTATCGCCAAACTGCGCGACGCCCTCGACAACGAATCTGTCAGTACCGCACCCAAAGGAGACCTCTCATGAGCAACGTCATCGATCAGCTCGCCGGCCTCGGCACTGACGGCGAGCTACCAGCACCCGATGACATCGTCCGAGGCGATCTGCTCCGCGGCCGGGCAGCGCAGCGGCGCCGCCACTTCCGTCGCGGCGTCACCGGCCTCGGAGCCACTGCCGCTGTCGCCGTCGCGGCGGTCGCCTTCACAGCCGGTCAGCCGTCGCAGGGTCCGGCGTCCACCGGGCTCGACCTGGTCGCCTACACCGGCACCCAACTGCCCGGCTTCACCGTCGGGAAGGTGCCCGAGGGCTTCGTCCTGCAGGGTTCCAACTCCTACAGCCTCGACGTCGCCCGGCCCGACGACAAGACCCCGCTCGATTCCTACGAAGGCAAGCTCGTCGTGAGCCTGCAGTCCAAGGACCAGGGGGTCATCCCCGACGGCAAGGCGGTCGAGGTCAACGGCCGACCCGGCACGATCACGAAGGTCGACCCCACCGCCGCTCAGCTCTACTACTCCGACGGCAGTGACAACAAGATCGTCATCCAGGCCGCGACCAAGCTCGGCCTGACCGACGAAGAGCTGGTCGAGTTCGCCACCTCGGTGACCGTCACGGCCAAGGCACAGGCAGGCGCCGGCTGACCGACAGCGCACAACGAGCCGGCACAGCCGTCTTTCGGGAGCCGCATGGCGCCTCCCGGAGCGGTTGTGCCCGGTCGTGTGCGGATGCGGGACAATGGTGGGGATGACGCTGACCGAGATGCTGCCGGGGACCACTGAAGCCGATGACCTGTATGACGCGTTCGCGCGCTGGGTGGGCGAACAGGGGATCTCGTTGTACCCGGCGCAGGAGGAAGCGCTGATCGAGGTGATGACCGGGTCGAACGTGATCCTGTCCACCCCGACCGGGTCCGGGAAGAGCCTGGTCGCCACCGGTTCGCACTTCGCGGCCCTCGCGAACGGGACCCGGACCTTCTACACCGCCCCGATCAAGGCGCTGGTGTCGGAGAAGTTCTTCGCCCTCTGCGACATCTTCGGCGCGGACAAGGTCGGCATGCTCACCGGTGACGCCTCGGTCAACGCCGGCGCCCCGATCATCTGCTGCACCGCCGAGGTGCTGGCGAACATCGCCCTCCGCGAAGGCAATGCGGCCGATGTCGGCCAGGTCGTGATGGACGAGTTCCACTTCTACTCCGAACCCGACCGCGGCTGGGCCTGGCAGGTGCCGTTGCTGGAACTGCCGAAGGCGCAGTTCATCCTGATGTCGGCGACGCTCGGCGATGTCGAGCGCTTCAAGATCGACCTCAACCGCCGGACCGGCCGCCCGACCTCCATCGTGTCGTCCGGCGAGCGACCCGTTCCGCTGATCTACAAGTACGTCACCACGCCGCTGCACGAGACGCTCGCCGAGCTCCTGGTGACGCACCAGGCCCCCGTGTACGTCGTCCACTTCACGCAGGCGTCTGCCCTGGAACGCGCCCAGGCGCTGACCAGCATCAACGTGGCGACGAAGGAGGAGAAGGACAAGATCAAGGAGCTGATCGGGCACTTCCGCTTCAGCCCGGGCTTCGGCAAGACGTTGCAGCGACTGATCATGCACGGGATCGGCGTCCACCACGCGGGCATGCTGCCGAAGTACCGGCGGCTGATCGAGCAGCTCGCGCAGGCCGGCCTGCTGAAGGTCATCTGCGGCACTGACACCCTCGGCGTCGGGATCAACGTGCCGATCCGCACGGTCCTGCTGACGGCTCTGAGCAAGTACGACGGACGCCGGCAGCGCATTCTCAAGGCGCGCGAGTTCCACCAGATCGCCGGTCGCGCGGGCCGCGCCGGATACGACACCTCTGGCACCGTTGTCGTGCAAGCGCCGGATCACGTCGTGGAGAACGTCAGGCTGATGGCCAAGGCCGGCGACGACCCGAAGAAGCAGCGCCGAGTGCAACGGAAGAAGCCGCCGGAGGGGTTCGTCACCTGGGGCGAGGACACCTTCGACCGGCTGGTCGCGGCCGAGCCGGAGGCGCTGCAGTCGCGGATGCGGGTCAGCCACGCGATGCTGCTGAACGTGATCGCCCGCGACGGCGACGCGTTCGCGAGCATGCGGCACCTGCTGCAGGACAACCACGAGGACTCCCGCGCGCAGCTCCGCCTGATCCGCCGCGCGATCCAGATCTACCGCACGCTGCTCACCGCCGGCGTCGTCGAGCGGCTCGACGAGCCCGATGAGAACGGCCGATCGCTCAGGCTGACGGTCGATCTGCAGAAGGACTTCAGTCTCAACCAGCCGCTGTCCACGTTCGCGCTGGCGGCGCTCGACCTGCTCGACCCCGAGGACCCGACGTACGCGCTCGACGTCGTCTCGATCATCGAGGCGATCCTCGAGGACCCGCGTCCCGTCCTGCTCGCGCAGCTGCATCACGCCAAGGGCGAGGCCGTGAACTCGATGAAGGCCGACGGCATCGAGTACGAGGAGCGGATGGAGCTGCTCGAGGAGATCAGCTGGCCGAAGCCGCTGGAAGAGTTGCTCGAGGCAACCTTCGACATGTACCGGCAGACGCACCCGTGGATCGCGGACACCGGGTTGTCGCCGAAGTCCGTCGTCCGGGACATGTTCGAGCGGTTCATGACGTTCGGCGAGTTCATCCAGTACTACGGCCTCGCGCGCTCCGAGGGCGTCGTGCTGCGCTATCTCTCCGACACCTACAAGGCGCTGCGGCAGACCGTGCCGCCGGACAAGGTGAATGAGGATCTCACCGACCTGATCGAGTGGCTCGGCGAAGTGGTCCGTCAGACCGACTCCAGCCTGCTCGACGAGTGGGAAGAGCTGACCAACCCTACGACCGACGAAGTTGTCGCGCCGGTCCCGGTCGGCCCGCGCCGAATCACCTTGAACAGCAGGGCTTTCCGCGTTTTGGTCCGCAACGCGATGTTCCGCCGGGTCGAGCTGGTCTCCTTGCACCGCTGGGCCGAGCTCGGCCAGCTGGACAACGACTCCGGCTGGGACGCGGGCCGCTGGGCAGAAGCCGGTACTGCGTACTACGCGGAACACTCGTCACTCGGCACCGGACCGGCAGCTCGTGGACCCGGCCTGTTCATGGTCGAGGAGCACCCGGGCTACTGGGAGGTCCAGCAGATCATCGACGACCCAGAAGGCAACCACGACTGGCGGATCAACGCCACCATCGACCTGGACGCCTCCGACGAAGCCGGCGACCTCGTCCTCGAAATGGTGTCGTTCAAGCCCCTGTAGCCACCGGGGTCTGCAACGAACGGATCTCCTTTGCGGCCATCGGCAGAGCCGACAGTGCAATACCTATGCTGCCGACGGCCACCGCCGCCGTCGTCCCGAAGGTGGCGCCCAGTACTCCGCCGAGAGCCGCCCCGACCGGGAGTACGCCGTACGTGAAGGTCCGGTACGCCCCGTTGCTGCGGGCAAGGGTGCTGCGCGGGATGAGGAGCTGGCGGATCGTCACGGACAACACGTTCGCGCTGCCGAGCCCGATGCCCGCGCCGAACTGCACTGCGCCGAGGAGTGCGCCGTACAGGACTCCGCGGCCAGGCAGCAAGGCCAGTAGCAGCGGTAGACCGGTCGACAGGACGAGGGACGCGCCGAAGGCCCGGCCGTAGCCGAGTCTCTTCGCTAGGCGGAGACCCAGCATCGCCCCGACGAAGGCGCCGATTCCCCCGGCGCTCAGGGCCAGGCCGTAACCGCCGGCGGAGAGACCGCGATCCTTCACCGCCATGATCACCAGATTGACGACCAGGATCTGCGCGGAAGCGTTGTAGAGCGCGGCATGAGCCGTCAAGGAACGCAGGAAGGGGCTCACCTTGATCTGCCGCACTCCCTCCCACAAACCCGCCTTCCCCGCGACTGCCGCCACTGGCCCCCCTTCGACCGCCGGGCGGGCCTCCGGCCTTCGGGCCGCCGCCACGCCCAAGGCGCTAGCGACGTACGAGCCCGCATCGACGGCCAGAGCAACGGCAGGGCCGAACAGTTGCACCAGCAGACCCGACAGCCCAGGCCCACCAACCTGCGCTGCTGTGGACGAGCCTTGCAGCGCCCTGTTGGCCGCCGGCAGCTCCTCCTCAGCCACGAAGTCCGGGAGGTAGGCAAAGGAAGCGATGTCGAACACGACGCTTGCAGCTCCAACAACCAAGGCAACGACGACCAGCAGCGACAAGCTCAGGCTGTCGAGCGCCCAGGCGATCGGAACGGCCGCCAGCGCGAGCGCCCGGAGTACGTCGGCGATCACCATCACGCCACGCTTGCGGCGGCCCTCCAGCCAGTGCCCCGCGAGCAGCGGGAGCACAGCACTCGGCAGGTAGGTCGCCGTCGCGATCGCGCTGACTCCGGCCGCTCCCGTGTCGAGAGTGATGGCCGCCGTCAGCGGTAAGGCGACTGCTGTCACCTGTGTACCTACCGCGGAAACCGTGTGGCCCGCCCAGAAGCGCCGGAAGTCCCGGTCCTTGCTCAGCATCGTTACCTCTATCTCCCCGTCATCCGGTAACAGCGTTACCGAATCATGCCCATAAAGCGGTAACCTCGCAACTGTGATCCAGCCAGGAGAACGCACACCGGCCCCGGAGCCGCTGGTGCTCGTGCAGGATCTGGCGAACACGGTCGACCTGGAGATGGAGCGCGATCAGCTGCGCTCCCCTGCGGACCTGACGGACTTCGCGGCCGCCCACGGGCTGCGACTGAAGTTCAACGCCGAGGATCTGGCGGAAGCGCTGGAGTTCCGCGAAGCGCTGCGTGATGTGTGCCAGGCCCACGCAGGGGTGGACACACCGGCCGCGTCGGGAGTCGTCCTGGACCGGCTGCTGGCTCAGGCGCACTTACGACTGGTGTTGGGCGTCGATGGCAGCGCTGCCGTTCAGCCCGCCGAGGGGCTCAATGGTCTCGGCGCGCTGGTAGCGAGAATGGCTGCGGACATAGCGGCCTCGGTCGTCGACGGCACGTGGCCACGACTCAAAGCGTGTGCGGCGGACAGTTGCCGCTGGGTCTATTACGACCGCAGCCCAGCCGGCCGAAGCCGCTGGTGCACGATGGCGCTCTGCGGCAGCAGGAACAAGATGCGTCAGTACCGCGCCCGCAACTAGCGTCCGCAAACAGGTCTAGCAACAGGGGCCCGCAGCTAGGCCTTGCTGGTGGGCCACTCCACGTCGACGTCGGTCGCCTGCTCGTAGTCCACGCCGTCCACATCGAAGCCGTAGAGCCGCCGCACTTCTTGGTAGAACCAGACGGTGTCAGCGACATCAGCAATGTTCTCCTGTGTCACTGCCTCCCACTGCTCCCGTACTGCGGCCTGCACGTCCGCGGCCAGCTCCCAGCGATCCAGGCGGATGCGGCCGTCCTCGTCGAGTTCTGGCTCCACAGCGCCGGTCAGCTGGTCCCACAACGCGATGGATTGCTGCATCGGCGTCTGCATCTGCTCACCAAGCACCTTGTGCAGCAGGCTCACGTACAGCCCGATGCCCGGGATCGCGGACGACGCCTGCGTGACCGCGGCACCGTTCACGGACGTCCGCGCCAGCACGCCGTCCCGCTTGCTGAGAGAGCGCGCGGTCTCCTCCAGATGAGCCTTGGCCGCGCCGATCGAGCCCTGCCGGTAGATCGGCCCCGTCAGCTCCGAACCGATGTACGTCAACGCCACGGTGCTGAATCCATCGTTGAGCAGCTTCCGCTCCTCCAACGCATCCACCCAGCGCGTCCAGTCCTCGCCGCCCATCACCTGCACGGTCTCGGCAACCTCGTCATCGGTAGCGACGTCGATTCCGACCTCCTGGAGCACCGGCTCGCCGCCGTCGTAGGCAAGGCTCTTGGTCTGCGCCGGCTGCCCGATCGCCTTGATCGCGGACTGGTATGTGGTGTCGGTGCGCGGATCGACCCTGCGCGGCGCGGCGACACTGTAGATCAGGTAGTCCACTCCCCCGAACCGCTCAGCAACGAGGTCGAGCACCTCCGCCTTCGTCGTGTCGGCGAACGCGTCCGCATTGACGAAGTGGAACTCCCGGCCCAGCTCTTCCGCGTAGGCGGAGGTCGCCGCGGTGCGATACCACCCCGCCGTGGCGGTCCGGCGTACGGTCGCAGCCTTCTCGAACGAGACACCGACGCCGTTGATCCCGTAGCGCGCCAGCCCGGCAACAGTCGCCGCCAGCCCGTATCCCGAGCTCGACCCGACCACGAGTGCGACCGGCCTGGCGTCCGGAGTACGGGCCTCGACCTGCGCCGTCAGCTCCCTGACCAGTCGTTCGCAGCCCGCGGGATGCGAGTCCAGGAACAGGAATCCACGGCCTACTGGCTTGACTACGCGCTCACTCATGCCAGGACCCTAACCCGCGAATCCGTCCGACCGGCCGAGAGTTCCGAATGAGTGCCGGGAAAGTGCCGCCTCAGTTCCAGTACAGTTCCGCGTCGTCCGGCTCGACAGTGACGTCGGCGCCGAGGCGGCGGAGGTTGCCCGCGAAGTCGGTATAGCCGCGGTGCACGTGGTGGGCGGCTGAGACCAACGTCTCGCCCTCGGCCGCAAGACCCGCGATCACCAAAGCGGCACCGGCGCGGATGTCGCTGGCGACCACCGGCGCACCCGACAGCCGCGGCACACCTCGTACGACGGCGTGGTGGCCGTCGGTCTGGATGTGGGCGCCGAGGCGGGTCAGCTCCTGGGCGAAGATGAACCTGCCCTCGAACAGGTTCTCCGTCACCATCGCGGCACCGTCGCTGATCGCGTTCATCGCGATCACGAAGGCCTGCAGATCGGTCGCGAAGCCCGGGTACGGCAGCGTCACCACGTCCACCGGCCGGGGCCGGTCATTCATCACCACGCGCAGTCCCGGCTTCGTCACGGTGATCTCGGCGCCGGCCTTGTGCAGCTTGTCCAGCGGCAGTTCGAGGTGATGCGCCTGACCGTTCGTGACGGTGATGTCGCCCTTGGTGATGGCCGCGGCGAACGCCCAGCTGCCGGTCACGATCCGGTCCGGTACGACGGTGTGGTCGACCGGCTGCAACAGCCCGTCCACCCCGGTCACCTCGATCCGCGGCGACCCGGCACCGTCGATCTGCGCGCCCATCTCGACCAGCATCGCGGCGATGTCCTGGATCTCCGGCTCACGAGCCGCGTTCTCGATCACCGTGGTGCCCTTGGCGAGCACCGCCGCCATCATGATCGTCTCGGTCGCGCCGACGCTCGGGAAGTCCAGCCAGACCTCGGCGCCGTGCAGGCCCTGCGGCGCCTCGGCGATCACGAAACCGTGCTCGATATGGACTTTGGCGCCCATCGCCTCCAGGCCGGCCACATGCATGTTCAGCCCGCGGGACCCGATGTTGTCACCGCCCGGCAGCGCCACCTCGGCCTGACCACACCGGCCCAGCAGCGGTCCGAGCACCGAGATCGAGGCCCGCAGCTTGCGGACCAGCTCGTAGTCACACTGGTGCCCGATCTCCCCGGGCACCGCGACAGTCGCAGTACCGGCCTCCGCGTCGACCTTCACCGAGCAGCCCAGGGTGTCCAGCAACTGGGCCATGAAGGTGACGTCCAGAATGCTCGGCACCCCGCGGAGCGTCGTCGTTCCTTCAGCCAGCAACGCGGCCGCCATCAGCTTCAGCACGCTGTTCTTCGCGCCTGCCACTTCGACCGAGCCCTCGAGCCGTGCCTCACCCGCGATCCGAAACCGTTCCACCTGCTGACTGTATCGGGCGGCGATCTCAGCCTTGCGTAGAGTGCCGTGACATGGCTGTGAACTTGACGCGGATCTATACCCGGACCGGAGACGCCGGCGAGACCCGCCTAGGCGATATGAGCAAGACCACGAAGACCGATCCCCGCCTGGTGGCGTACGGGGAGGTCGACGAGGCCAACTCCTCGATCGGCGTCGCCATCGCAGGCGGTTACCTCAACAGTTCCCTGGTGGTGCTGTTGACGAGGATCCAGAACGACCTGTTCGACGTGGGTGCCGACCTGTGCAACCCGATCACGCCGGACCCGGAGTACCCGCCCCTGCGCATCACCCAGGACTACATCGACCGGCTCGAAGGCTGGTGTGACGAGTACAACAGCCGTCTGACCAAACTCCGCTCCTTCATCCTCCCGGGCGGTACGCCGGGCGCCGCGTACCTGAACGTGGCCCGCACAGTCACACGTCGCGCGGAACGAGCCGGCTGGGCAGCGGTGGAAGCCCACGGCCCGTCGGTGAACCTCCTCGCCCTCACCTACCTGAACCGCCTCTCCGACCTCCTCTTCATCCTCGGCCGAGTAGCCAACCTCTCCTCCGGCGGCGACGTCCTCTGGGTCCCCGGCGGCGACCGCGACAAGCAGCAGCAGCAGTAGTCAGCGGCGGCTGCGGGCGCGGTACTCCGTGGGCGTGGAGCCGACGAGGCTGCGGAAGCGGCGAGCGAAGTACGTCGGATCGTCCCAGCCAACCGCAGCACCCACTCGCGCGGCCGGGAGATCGGTCTGCGCAAGCAAGCTGGCGGCTCGCTCGGCCCGCAGCCGGCCCAGGAATCCCAACGGGCTCAACCCGGTATCACGCCTGAACAGCCTGCTGAGGTACGCCGGGTCCAAGCTGACCGCCGCGGCAACCTCGTCCAACCGCCAGTCCTCGGCAAGCCCCACCTCAAACCGCGCAACAGTCGCCGCCACAGCCCCATGCACCCGCCGCTCCTGCCCCACCGGCTGTTCAGTACGCCCATCAGCCAAAATCCCCAACACCATCACCAACCGCCCCAGCACCCGCCCCGCACCACCACGACCGCTTACACCGTCCTTCGCGCCACCGCTGGCGCCGCCGCGCGTGCCACCGCTTGTCGGGCCGCTCGCGGCGAGGTCGCGCTCGAGCTGAGCGATCTCGGCGATCGCTTCATCGGCCGCGGCCGGCGCGATCTGCGTGATCGCCGCCCCATGCGGAGCCCGCGCGACCGGCCCCGTCCACAGCAGATCCCTCAGCATCGGTATCTGCTGCAGCGCTGACAGTTCCGAGTGCAGCGCCAGCGCCGAGACACAGCAATTGGCAACCACCAGGTCCCGGCACTGACGAAACGCGTGCCACGCGCCAGGCCGCAGTACGACAACTTGCCCATGTCGCACCGCCCGCTCCCCCAGGCTCGTCTGATGCCGCCCGCCACCCGGGCCGATCACCGCGATCTCCAGAAAGTCATGCGCATGCGGCTCAACCTCAGCGGCCAACCTGTGCACCCCACCCCAAACAGGTCCACCAAGAAACAACTCCGCCTCGTGCAACGTCTCCGGCATGTCCGAATCGTACGACTACCGGTCCAGATCGCTCTGTCCCCAACGAGGCACACAAACCACGCTGGATCACATGGAAATCACCGATCAAGTATCCGACGAACTCATCACCTCCTACCGCGAGAACGGATTCGTCCGAGTCCCCTCAATCCTCGCCGCAGCGGAAGTCGACCTCTACGGCACCCACGCGGCCGACTACCTCGAGAAGCACCGAGCCGACCGCCTCCAGCACGACGCCATCTTCAGCCAACTCGTCAACGTCTGGCAGCACGACCCCGTACTACGGGAGCTCACGCTCCACCCCCGCGTCGCCCACATCGCCGAACAGCTCGCCGGATTCCCGCTCCGCCTCTGGCACGACCAGATGCTCGTCAAGGAACCCAACAGCAACGCCGCGACCCACTTCCACCAAGACCGCCCCTACTGGCCCCACGCCAACGACCGCCTCCCCCTGTCAGCCTGGATCGCCTTGGCCGACGTTCCACCGGAACGCGGCTGCATGACCTTCCTCCCCGGCACCCAGACCCGTACCGACCTACTCCCCCAAGACCTCAGCAACGAAGAAGACCTCTTCACTATGGCCCCCGACCTCCGCTGGTCCCCCCGAGTCACCGTGCCGCTCAAGGCAGGCGACTGCACCTTCCACAGCGGCTACACCGGCCACATGGCCCTCCCCAACACCACGGCCCAACCCCGCTTCGCCCACGTCAACATCTACATGGACCGCAACACCACCTACACCGGCCAGCCCCACGTGGTAACCGACCCGCTCGCCTTAACTCCCGGTTCCCCACTCAACGGCTCCCACTTCCCCCACCCTTGGTAACGACCGGCCCGCACCTAGTCCTCGTGGTTGGGATCAGAGGTGACAGGAAGGGGTCGGCTGTTTGGGACAGCCGGCCGCGCGTGAGGACCGTGACGGCATAGGCAGCGGCGGGGCCTGCTTCTTCGTCTAGTTCATAGAGCAGACCAAACGACCCGGGCAGACGCGTAGCGATCATGGCCAGCAATTCGTCGATCCACTCGCCGCGGCCCACACGGCGGTTCGTGTCGCAGTCGACCATGACGTAATACGTTCCGTTCATGACCTCGAGTCGTGGCCTGATGTTGGGGTGTTCGTTGGTGTCGATGAAGGCGCGCACGGCCGCGATCCCCTGCTCCAGTAGACGATCATCCTCGCCTTCTTCCGAGGCCGATTCGCGGAGCTTGAACCACCCGTGCGCTTCGTACATCTGACCAAGCTAGGCCCAACCGGTGTCAGGCAAACCGCCCCTTGAGCGGCATCGTCAGCTTGATCAGCGTCTCCGAGAGTGTTCGATTTGTGTCGGAGTGTATTCGAACATACACTCGATTCATGAGCAGACTCCCCAGCGGCCATCCAGCGGACGGGCCCGACCGGGTCCCGCCGGTGGGCGCTCGCGGGGGGCCGCC
>Ga0193717_1000632_pt1 | contig 22628 bp, 27 predicted proteins | sample U2c2metaG_FD_145900 | JGI IMG/M metagenome (GOLD analysis project Ga0193717, IMG submission 145900) | Soil microbial communities from a riparian zone of the East river system, Colorado, United States - U2c2 | ecosystem: Environmental > Terrestrial > Soil > Riparian zone | place: USA: East River...
CGAGGTTGAGCGTTTTAAAAAGCACCTGCACCAGCAATTACGCGATGATCGCAAGCCAGACTTGCATTACGTGATAGTGGGCGCTGGCCCTACCGGCATTGAGCTAGCTGGCGCACTGCCAGGCTACTTGAAGCACATCATGAAGCGGCATGGCATGCCCACTCACAAGATTCACGTCGATTTGATAGAAGCAGCGCCTCAATTGTTGCCACGTCTACCTAAGAAAACCTCCAAATTAGTAGCTCGTCACCTAAAACGCCTCGGCGTGAAGCTCTACATTGGCGCGGCTGTTCAAGGCCAAAGCGCGGACGAGCTGACCATCAGCGGCAAGCCACTGCGTAGCCACACCGTCATCTGGACAGCCGGAGTCACTAACCACCCTTTCTTCAAGGACAATAAATTCGCTCTCATGGGCCGCGGCAAAGTTGGCGTGGACACGTATCTCCAGGCAGAGGAAAACATCTTTGTTATTGGCGATAACGCCAACACGCCGTATAGCGGCATGGCCCAAACCGCTTTGCGTGACGGCGAATTTGTAGCCAAAAACCTCAAACGCCGGGCCAGCGGCAAAAACTTTAAGAGCTACGTTGCCAAGCAGCCAATCACAGTCATCCCAGCCGGACCGCGCTGGGCCACGGTTATATGGGGCAAATTCACCTTCCACGGCCGCTTTGGTTGGCTAATCCGTGAAGCGGGCGACCTAGTAGGATTCCACGACTTGCAACCCTGGCCCAAAGCCACCAAACAATTCATGACCGAATTCACCTCAGACGACGATTGCGAAGTCTGCGCCACCGCCTCCACAAATTGACAAATCACAAAATATTATGATATAAACTTAGTTAATTAGTGCTCGTTTTAATTGAAAGGGAGTAGCCGTGATTAAATTCAATACTTATCCACCGCAACAAGCAGGCGACGCTGAATTTACAGATGGAGCCAGGGAACTTATAAGCGAAAGACGCCACATTACTATTAAAGATGAAGTCTGCTATGATCGTAGCCCAGTTCGATTATTCGCATATGGTGAGTCTATTGGCCAGACATTATTAGCGGCCACCAATAATGACACTGTTCTTGCTAATAGAATTGCAACGCCGCTCATTAGGGAATCTTACGAACTACGAGATTCTGTTGATAGAAACGAGGCTGCCGCCCTAGGGAATGGAATTTACTCTACGTTTCTCAAAGTCAATCACCATGACTTAGTGGCCTAGGCAGTATTCAGCGCGCTATCTTGGGCTCAGGTTACAATAGAGGTATGAATGAGGGCTTTGAGGCCGCTTACGGCCAGTTAAATGACGAGCAGAAGCAGGCTGTTGATGCTATTGATGGGCCTGTTCTGGTGGTGGCCGGACCCGGCACGGGCAAAACCCAGCTGCTGAGCACCAGGGTGGCCAACATCTTAAAAACCACAGACGCCACGCCACAGAACGTTCTATGCCTAACTTACACCAATAAAGCCTCTGTGAATATGAAAGAGCGGGTGATTAAGCTGGCAGGCCAGGAGGGCGCCCGCGTAGCCGTTAAGACCTTCCACGGTTTTGCCGGCGAAATTATGAACCTCTATCCAGATTACTTCTGGAGCGCCGCTAGGCTCAGCGTTGCGCCAGATTCGGTTCAACTCGAAATTTTAGAGTCTATAGTCAGCCAATTGCCGCTAGATAATCCGTTAGCACTGAAATTTGCTGGACAGTACACGCTGTTAAGTGACCTAAGGCGGTCAATCGGACTGGCTAAAGATGCTGGCCTGACGCCAGATAAACTCAGGGCAATCATCGAGTTTAACATCGCTTATTTGGATAAGATCGAGGATGAGCTCGTAGAGATATTAGACGCTCGATTAAATGCTAAAACGCTTCACGAGCTGAAGACCAAAATTGAGGCACTATCGCCCCAACCAATTGATGAAGTGCTTTATCCGTTAACATCACTTTCTACGGTGTTATTAGACAGCCTGAGCGAAGCCATCGATCTTGATGCTGATAGCGGCAAAACCACCAATACCGGCGCCTGGAAGAAGCGTTGGCTACAGACTGAGGCGGGCGAGAAAGGCTTATTCCAGGAAAGGCGACGCAATCAGTGGTGGCTGCAATTGGCCGATGTTTACGCCAGCTATCTGGAACAGATGCACGAACGCGGCTTTTACGATTACGCCGACATGTTGGTAGAGGTAATCGCCCAATTGGAGCAAAAGCCAGAGATTTTGGCTGATCTACAGGAGCGATTCAGCTACGTATTGATTGACGAATTCCAAGACACCACGCCAGCCCAGCTACGATTAGCCCATCTGGTGGCAGATCACCACACCTCTGGTGGCCAACCCAATCTGATGGTGGTGGGCGATGATGACCAGACTATCTATAAGTTCAGCGGTGCCGAGCTCAATAACATGCTGGGCTTTAAGCGCCGCTACAGTTCAGCCAAGATAATCATTCTAACCAAGAACTACCGCTCGACTGCCGGTGTCCTGGCAGCCGCTAAGAGAGTGATTGAGCAAGCTGAACATCGCCTAGTTAATCAAGATAAATCACTTAATAAAGATCTGGTGGCGGCCGCGCCGCCTAAAGATAAAGGCGAGATTAAAGCTGTTAGTTATGCCTCGCGCGAACTCCAGCACAGCCAGATTGCCAGAGACATTAAAAAAGCCTATAAGCCAGGCAAAGATATTGCCGTACTGGCCAGGGGTCATGACAGTCTTATCAAGATGGCTGGACTGCTGCAAAGCCTTAATGTGCCCATAAGATACGAGCAGCAAACTAATATTCTTGATCACGAGATTGTTAACCAAGTTTATCTGATGGCTCAGCTATTGCAAGCCATCCAAAACGGTGATCGCACTAGCAGCAACATGCTGATACACCAGATTATTCGCCATCCAATGTGGGCAATTGATCCTACCGAACTCTGGGATTTGGCTGTGGCCAACTATCCTAGTGGCGACTGGCTGAAATCGTTGCTGAAATCAAAGTCCAAGAATCTAAATAACATCGGCGACTGGTTCACGTGGTTGGCAGGACAAGCCGGCGCGCAGCCGCTGGCGATTACCCTTGAATACCTCTTAGGATTAAGGCATTCCAAGCAATACGCCTCGCCAATTAAGCAATATTTCGTGGACAGTGGTAGCGATAAAGCCAATCAGTACTTCCACAGTTTATCGGCTATTCAGCTGCTCAGAGCTCTGGTGCACGAATTCGGCAAACAGACCGAGCCAAGCCTGGCCGAACTGATCAGATACATTGAGATCAACAAGACTAACGGCTTGATTGTGGCCGATGAGTCGCCATTTATCACGGCTGACCACGCCGTTCAGCTCATGACCGTCCACAAAGCCAAAGGGCTGGAGTTTGATGCCGTATACGTCATTGATACTATTGAGGACAATTGGCAGCCCAGGCGCGGCTCTAGGCGGCCACCGGCCAATTTGCCACTGCAACCAGCCGGAGATGATTTTGATGATTATGTCCGCCTTATGTACGTGGCGCTAACCCGGGCAAAATCGTCACTGACAATCAGCTCTTACTATCTTAATCACGCTGGTAAGGATGTGGCGATAAGCCCTATTATTCAAAGCGCCTTTGAGATTGAACGCATTAACGAGAGTGATGAAAAAGAACTAATCGCTGTTTTAGAAGAGAATCTGCACTGGCCAGATCTAAGTGGTGGCCAAGAAAAGGCCATGCTGCAGGCCCGATTAGATACTTACAGCCTGAGCGTGACCCATCTGTTGAACTTCTTAAACCTGGGAAAAGGCGGGCCGCGCTACTTTAAGGAGCGCAACCTGCTATACCTACCTGAAGCCAAGTCCGCCAACCTGGGTTACGGTACGGCCATGCACGCCGCCCTGGAAACCGCCCAAAAGCTGACTAACAGCGGTAAATTCGCTTTGAAACCCATCATCGCCGATTTTAGCGAGTCTTTGAAAGACCAGCAGCTATCACCTAACGAGTACAAACGTTTCAATAAACAGGGTGAGCAAGCAATTGAGAAGTTATTTAACGAATATAAGTACGTCATGCCAAAAGATAGCTTGCCGGAGCAGGACTTTAAGGATATCCGCCAAGGCAAAGCCCGGATACGCGGCAAGCTGGATCGAATCGATAAACTAGATGGCAAGTTGGCGATCATCGATTATAAGACCGGTAAGCCATTGCCGAGTTTTGAGACCAAAGATAAGACCAACATCCTCAAAGCCCACAACCACAAGCTCCAGTTAACGTTTTACGCGCTGTTGGCCTCTGAGCACCCCAGTTACAGCCAGTATATGGACGTTGAGGGTCAGATGGTGTATGTGGAGGCCGCCAGCCAGCCTGAACTAGTTAAGTCGTTCACACCAAGCCAGGAAGATCTAGGCAGGCTCAAGCAACTCGTAGATGCTGTCTGGCGCCACGTTATGGAGCTTAACTTCCCGGACACCAGCAACTACTCGCCAGATTTTGAAGGCCGTATAGCTTTTGAGAACGATCTACTAGACGGCAAAATATAAACCGCCCGGCGAACCGGGCGGCTTAAAACTTACTAGACTAAGAGTTATTTTTTCTTAGAAGTCTTTTTCTTAGCAACTGGCTTCTTACCAGTAGAGGCTTGCGCCACAGATGAGCTAGCGGCAGCTGTTGCAGGCTCAGCGAATAGCAAAGCGTAAAGCTGGACACCAACTACGGCACCAATGATTGGGCCAAGTACGTATGTACCTAGGACCCAAGCTTTGATTCCCAAAGCTACTGCAGGGTTTAGCAGGCCAATAGCGGCAGATGAAGCGGCAATAGAACCGATCATCAATGCTAGACCAGCAAACGATGCTAGGGCGGCTTGGGCTAGCTTTTGGTAGACGGCTGAAGCAACGCCAAAGGCGAAGATTGCAGTACCGGTAGCCTCGGCAATCAGGATGTTGTAGCTTGTTCTTAACGAAGTAAGCGTAAAGAGCACCGGCCGCGAAAGCGCCAGCAAACTGTACTAAGATGTAAAGTACGGCCGTAACAGTCTCGATTTTACGAGCTGTCCAGAAGCCGATTGTTAGAGCTGGGTTAAAGTAACCGCCTGATGTCTTGCCTACGGCCATGATCATTAAAGCGATTGATAAACCAGCGGCTGCTGCCACAAAGAATGGCACGCCAATTGTTGAACGTTGTACGCTCAGGATAAGAAGCGTTAGTGCTCCCGTACCCAGAAATTCAGCCACGAGAGTAGCTATCTTTTGCTTTCCAAAAACCATTTGGAACCTCCAATTATTTGATGACATAATCGTAACCTTTAGCGCTTGCTTTGTAAAGCCCTAGAGAACTTCTACGCGCATACCTGGGCCAACAATGACGCCGCCAGAGCCAAGATTATAGGCCAATCCCGCGATTTCTTTCTGATGGGCCTCTTCCGGCCCAAGCGCGGTTTTATTGGCGCCATTAGCAATAGACCAAGCCTCTATTTCAAATACCCCGTATTCGTCACCGTATTCGTCACAAATAGCTTCTTGGTCTAGTATTTCGCCGCGCTTTGTAAGTAGAGCCACCATGACACCATTTTGAACACCACTGAGTTCGCGTATCTTGTCGCGTCCTACTACTTCAATGCCAACTGCAGCAAGTTCTTCGCCCGTAGTTGCATAGTCTTCCTGGCGCAACACCGTGGTTTTGGCAACAATATCGTCCTCTAGTTCGGGCTCGACCTCGTAACCCAATGAACGTAGAGTTCCAAATATATCAACTGACTTGCGTTCCATAAAGCCCAGGATTGACGGCTCGTCAGGTTCTTGGCCATCTAACTTTGTTTCGGCGCCACAAGGCACAGAACCCTCAGCGCCGGTATGACCGCCAACTTCATGGTCTTTACTGAGCTGCTCAAGCATATTGCGCTTATGTTGCGGAGCTTTCTCGCCCTTTTGACGGTAGCTGTTAGTGGTTAGCGCGTCTGCAACAACCAAGGTTGTGGTACCGCCAGCCGCTTTAACGCCTACTACAGCAGCGCCATTTGATTGACGCCGGCAGTCCATACAGTCACCCGGAATTGATTCTGGGTCGACTTGTATTCTAAACTCGCCGTTCCGCAGTCTTTGGGCGAGTTCATCAATTTTGGATTGTTCGATTTCACCATTGGCAACTCTGACCGCCGGGTCAACGCTGCCTTCAGCGAAACTTAGTGTTAAAACTTCTGTTTCTATCATTTGTTCTCCTTGGTTTGAATTCAAATTAAATAGTTCGCCGTTTCGTTCCATAAATACCTAAATTACCTAGCTTTTAGTTTGTAATATATATCACTTATAGTATGTGATATTACTCCTGTATTAATAAGTTTGCAAGCCTGTTAGACTGAACTTATGAAATTTCCGGAGATCACACCAAGAATTACAGGAGACGGCACCGAAGTTGTCCAGCTTTACGCTACTCTATTAGAGTGGGATGAAGATGCTGCCATGAAGCTGCGCCGGGAGTTAATTAACTTTGAACCGATTGATCTAGCTAAGCGGGCTGAAGCGGCTAAGATAGCTTTGAGCGGAGCCGTGTCCGAGCACAGGCAACGCCAAATAGAGCAGCTCGAAGCTTTATTCGCTTTATAACTAGCGGCGTTGGTGGCGGCGTTTTAGGCCGGCTACTTGTAAGCGGACTTGGTGGCGGTCTACTAGGGATTGGGCGTGTTCTAGGCTGACTTGGTCTTTGGCTTCGGCTTTCATCTTCTGGGCCCGTTCCAGGGCTTTCTGGGCCTCGGCTTCGTTGATTTCCTGGCCGTTATCGGCTTCGTCAACTAAGACCCTTAACTGGTTATCAGAAACATCTATAGCGCCGCCGTTGGTGACAAAGTATTCACGTAAGTGATCAGCGTCTTTGGCGTTACGGCGAACCATGATTACGCCAGTTGTAGTTACGCTAACCAGCGGCATATGGTCTTGCAAAACGCCAATCTGGCCGTCCAGCGTGGGCAGGACGACTTCATAGACGTCGTCGTCAAACTTTTTACCGCTTAGAGCAACCAGCTGGAAGTGAAACACGGTTATTTAGCCTTTACGTCTTTGATGGCGCCCTTAAGGTAGAAGGCGCTCTCTGGTTTATCATCGTGTTTGCCATCGAGGATTTCTTGGAACCCTTGGATAGTATCAGTCAGTTTGACGTATTGTCCGGGGTTGTTAGTAAACTGCTCGGCCACGTAGAATGGCTGGCTTAGGAAGCGTTGGATGCGACGGGCGCGGCCAACCAGCTGCTTATCTTCTTCTGAGAGTTCTTCCATACCAAGAATGGCGATGATGTCTTGCAAGTCTTTGTAGCGCTGAAGGACGCGCTGGACTTCACGAGCTACCCGGTAGTGTTCTTCGCCAACGATCTCTGGGTCAAGAATGGTCGAGCTAGAGTCTAATGGGTCAACCGCCGGATAGATACCAATTTCGGTCAAGGCGCGGTTTAAGGTAATAGTCGAGTCAAGGTGGGCAAAGGTGGTGGCGGGAGCTGGGTCAGTTAAGTCGTCAGCTGGCACGTAAACGGCCTGCACAGAGGTAACCGAGCCTTCACGGGTTGATGTAATCCGCTCTTGGAGCTGGCCCATTTCCTGGGCGAGGTTAGGCTGGTAACCCACAGCCGATGGTAGGCGGCCAAGCAGGGCAGACACCTCGGCGCCGGCCTGGGTGTAGCGGAAGATGTTATCTATAAACAACAATACGTCATTGCCTTTATCGCGGAAGCTCTCAGCAATCGCCAAACCGGATAGAGCCACGCGCAGACGGGCGCCTGGTGGTTCGTTCATCTGGCCGAACACTAAGGAAGTGTTCTTCAGCACGCCTGATTCTTCCATTTCGTAGTAAAGATCGTTACCTTCACGGGTACGTTCGCCCACGCCAGCGAACACAGAGTAGCCGGAGTGAAATTTAGCGATGTTATTGATCAACTCTTGAATAAGCACGGTCTTACCAACGCCAGCACCACCAAACAGTCCAACCTTACCGCCCTTAACAATCGGACAGATCAGGTCAATAACTTTAATACCCGTTTCTAGGATTTCAACGCTGCCGGACTGGTCAATAAATGGTGGTGGCGCCCGGTGGATTGGAGCTTTTTCTTTGAAACTGCCAGCTTTGCCGTCAATTGGGTCGCCAGTTACATTAAACATCCGGCCCAAGGTAGCGTCACCAACTGGCACGCTAATTGGCGCGCCGGTATCAACAACTTCAGCGCCGCGCTCGATGCCGTCAGTAGTACTAAGGGCAATCGCGCGGACGCTTGATTCGCTAAGGTGCTGGGCAACTTCCAAAGTAACGGTAGCGCCATCATTTTCCAGGGTTAACGCGTTATAAATCGCCGGCAAGTTGCCAGTCGAGAATTCAATATCCACCACCACGCCCACAATAGCCGTGATCTTGCCGTTCTTAGTCTTTGCCTTAGTTGCTGTTGCCATATTGCTCCTTATTATCCATTTAATGCCTCGGCGCCACCGCTAATTTCAGCTAATTCCTGGGTAATGGCGGCTTGGCGGGCAGTGTTTAATGCTAGGGTGTAATCATCTATCAGATCGTTGGCGTTATCTGTGGCGTTCTTGGTAGCCAGCATGCGCATGGCGTGTTCTGAAGCCAGGCTTTCTAGAATGGCTTGCCAAATCTGAGCCTCAATTAGGCGGGTAGTAACTTGCTCTATCACCGTCTCAACGTCAGGCTCAAAGTTGCTGATAGGCGCGTTACTCTTTTCATCAGTATCGATTAGAGGCGCTGGCAAAAGCTGCTGGCTCTGCGATTCCTGGGAAATGGTCGACTTAAACTTAGTGTAAATAACGCTAACTTCGTCTACTAGCTCTTGTTTGTACTGATCCATGGCCGTGGTCAGAATTGGGCGAATATCGTTAGCGGTGGGTTGGTCGCCAAAGGGCGGGTAGGCCGCCAGTAGATCAACATCGCCTAAGCGACGGACGAACTGGGCGCCCTTGCTGCCAATAGTGATGACATGGCTCTTAACTTTACTGTCTCGGTCTTTGACTAAGTTAGTATGCAAAACTTTCAGGGTGTTGGCGTTGTAAGCGCCAGCTAGGCCAGTGTTGCTGGTCACTACGATGTAGAGGCGATTCTTAACTGGGCGTTTGGTAAATAATGGCTGCTGTTCGACTTCTTTCATTGAATTGAGCCTTTTTAGCAGATCGTAAGCTAAGTCACGGTAGTCACGGCTGCGCAGGGCATACTCCTGAGCCCGGCGTAATTTACTAGCACTAACTAACTGCATAGCCTTAGTGATCTGGCGGGTGCCACGAATCGAGGTGATCCGGCGTTTAAGCGCAATAGTGCTAGCCATTGGTCAATTACTCCTTGTCAGCCTTTTTAGGAGCTTCTTTGTAAGTAGCCGCCACGGATTTGGCAACTTTTAGGACAGTGTCATTCTGGGCGTCAGTTGGCTTGTCGCCGGTGTTAATGGCCTCTATAACCTTGGCGTGCTTGCTCTTAAGCTCGCGGTGCAGGGCTTCTTCCGCAGGCTTAACCTTTTCGATTGGAATGGCGTCAAAAACACCTTGGCCAGCGGCGTACAGGCTAGAGTACATTTCCCAGATTGAGTAAGGGCTGAACTGGTGCTGTTTGAGAAGTTCGGTCAATCTTTGGCCGCGCTCAATGGTTTGGCGGGTCTCTGGGTCAAGATCGAGTTTTAGACTACCGCCAACGGACTTAATACCCTTGGTTTGGGCGGCGCCACCAACGCGGGAAACCGACTGGCCAACTGATACGGCCGGACGAATACCCTGGTAGAACAAGCTAGTTTCCAGGAAGATCTGGCCATCAGTAATCGAAATTACGTTAGTTGGGATGTAGGCCGAGATTTCGCCAGCCTGGGTCTCAATGATTGGCAAGGCAGTTAATGAACCGGCACCAAGCTTGTCGCTCAGTTTAGCGGCACGCTCTAGTAGACGCGAGTGAATGTAGAAAACATCGCCAGGATAGGCTTCACGGCCGGGTGGGCGGCGCAATAGTAGCGACATCTGGCGGTAGGCAGCGGCGTGTTTGGTCAAATCATCGTAAATGATTAGGGCATGCTGCTTGTTGTCTCGGAAATATTCGCCCATGGCAGCACCAACATAAGGAGCTAGGTAAAGCATGGCGGCTGGGTCAGCTGGGCTGGTAGCCACGATGATGGTCTGGTCCATAACGCCTTCGCGCTTTAAGCGTTCCTGCAGGGCAGCAATCTTGGACAGTTTCTGGCCAATGGCAACGTAAACGTTAATAACGCCGGTCTTTTGCTTAGCCTGGTTAACCATGGTATCTACTGCAATGGCAGTTTTACCAGTTTGGCGGTCGCCAATGATCAGCTCACGCTGGCCGCGGCCGATTGGCACGGTGGCGTCAATTGCCATAATTCCGGTCATTAGTGGTTCGTGAACGCTCTTTCTGGATAGAACATCTGGGGCTGGGCGTTCAACGCGGCTTTTTTGCTTAGCCTTGATAGCTGGGCCGCCGTCAATTGGGTTGCCTAGCGGGTCAACCACGCGGCCGACTAGCTCAGGACCAACTGGAACTTCCAGCACGGTGCCGCTTAAGCGGACTTTAGCGCCAGCTTTGACTAGAGTGTCATCGCCAAGCAATACGGCGCCAATTTCGTCTTCGCCTAGGTTAAAGGCAAAGGCCGTGACGTTTTTGCCGTCAGTGCCTTCTACTTCGAGCATTTCATTGTAGCCAGCGCCGCTTAGGCCATAAACCCAAGCAATACCGTCACCAACCCGGGTAACTACGCCAACGTCCTCTAATTCGGGGCGTTGTTTAAGCTCGGCAATGGCCGCTCGGATATCATCTGATAGCTCTGTTATTGATAATTCTGACACTCTTAATCCTTTCCGGCAGTCGTTAACTGTTTAAACTTGTGTAATTTCGCTTGCAGGCTCAGGTCTAGCTGCTGGTTAGCTAAGCTAAGCTTAACGCCGCCCATGACACTAGGATCATGAACTTCGGTAACTATGATTTGCTTGGCGTTAGGGTAAAGCGCTTTGATCTGTTTGCTGATGTCTTTCTTGATGACAGCCGTCAGCGGGTGAGCGCTAGCGGCAAGTACTTCAACATGACCGGCTTCCGCCCAATCAGCTTGAACGTCCCGCATCACCGAATTTAGCTCGCCCGTACGCCGCTCAGTCATCAAGTAAGCCGCGATCTGTCTGCTGTACTTCTTGGACACACCCTTTTTTAGGGTTTGGTCAGCTACGGCGCTGGAAATCCGGGTGCGGGCAGCTTTCATTAGGCGGCCTGCTTTTCTTGCTTAAGGGCCCGCTCAATCAGCTGGGCGTCCTTTTTAGCGTCGACCTTTTCATCAATGATCGCCTCTGTAGCGTCAGAAACTAGGCCGACCAACTCTTTTTCTAGAGCTTGGCGGGCCCGGGCCGTATCTTGGACGATTCGTGAATCAGCTGATTTCAAAATGTCAGCGGCTTTCTGCTTGGCCTTTTCCTCGGCCTCACGGATAGCTTGGCGGCCGCTGTCCTGGGCGCCAGCAATGATGCCATCGGCCTCCTGGCGGGCTTCGTGCAGTTTCTTCTCGGCTTCATCATCTAACTTGGAGCGCTCTTTGCGCATTTCTTCGCCCAACTTAACTCCGCTTTCAATGGTTTCACGGCGTTCGTTCAGGACTTTCAGGATTGGCTTGAAAGCGAATCGCTTCAGCACCAAGAAAACCAGCAGGAAAGTGATCAGCTGGATGATGAAAGCTTTGCCGTCAACACCAAGAGCACCTAGTCCCGAGGACGAGGCTTCTGCGCCAAAATTAGTTACTGGGTATAGCATTTATCTACTTAAACTCCTTATGAAACGATGAAAATTGAGGCGAAGGCCAAAAGACCAAAAAGCTCGATGATAGCCACAAAGATCAGGGCCTGGCCCAAGAACTTAGCGGCTTCTGGGTTACGTCCAACGGCTTGCAGGTAACTGCCGCCAACTAGACCAATACCAATGGCTGGACCAATGAAACCACCACCGATCATAAGACCTTTGCCGATGATTCCGGTATTAACTGCTTCTGCTACGATTGGTGCAATCATTATTATTAACTCCTTATTTACTAAACTTATTTAAATACATCTTAAAATTACCCACTGACACTTCCCGCGGCCACCTTTGGCCCTATTGTTTCAGGAACGTCATCTTCGGTCAAGTCATCATCCTGGTGCCCGGCGCCATGGTTAACGGCAATTGCCAGGTACATGACGGCTAGGATGGTGAAAATGTAGGCCTGCAAGGCGGCTACCAGGAACTCTAGCAAGGTGAAAGGCAAGGCTGTAATTGGCGCCGCCACGCTACCCAAGTAAGCAAAAACGGCAATGACAATCTCGCCAATGGTGATGTTCAGGAAAAGTCGAAGCGATAGGCTAAGCACGCGGGTCAGGTCAGTGAACATTTCCAGTACGCCAATGCCAAAGAACAGCGGGTTCTTAGGACTGCCGATGAAGAAGTGCCTGAGGTATTTGCCCAAACCGCCAGCCTCTTTAATTGAAGCTCCGTAAACCACAATCATGGTCACCACGCCAATTGCCAAAGTGCCGTTAAGGTCACCGGTAAAAGGCCTGAACAAAGGGTTGCCGGATGCCGATTGGAAGCCCTCGCCCACAATTGGCAACAAGCCGAGCCAGTTGTTAAGCAGGATGAAGAAGAACAAAGTTACAAAGAAGGGCACGTACTTGCGGCCGATCTTTTTATCATCAAAGGCGTTTTCTACTAGGTTAGTAATAAAGTCCGCGCCAACTTCAACGAACTGGGTCAGTCCGCCCTTAGGCTTAATAGTAACGAGCCGGGCCACCCATAAAAGCGTCACTATCAAAATGACGGCGCAGATCCAGCCATAAATAATGGAGTTGGTGATAGGGAAGCCGCCAATTGTGAACACCTCGTGCGGCGCCACGTGAACGATTGGACCGTCAGACGCAAAGCCAGTCAAAAGGCTAAGGCTCATGAGTGCTTCTCCTTCTTGGTGATAGGTATGTGACTAACTTCTTGCATCATTTGCCAGAGTATCAATCCAAAGCCAGTCATAGCAATCAGGAAACCAACAATTGTCAGCAGGGGTGACATATCCAAAGCCTTATCAAGTTCAAAACCACCAATGATTGGCACCAGCACCACAATAGCTAGACGCCAGCTCATATCCAGGGCTTGGCTGATAAATACTGAACTAGGACTGGTTGTTTTCTCCACCTTAGTCGAACTTTTTTTCATTCCCCTCAAGTATAACAGATGTGATATTCCTCACGCAACCATCTGGCTTTTACTTTACAAAGTATAGTGATAAACTGGAAGTATGAAAGATAACAAAATTACAGTTTACGGAGCCGAATGGTGCGCGTTTTGCCACACCGCCATGCGCTACTTTGACGATAAGGGCGTCAAGTACACTTACGCCAACGTTGACAAGGATCCGTCCAAGGGCCAGGAAGCAGTTGAAAAATCAGGCCAGCGGGGCATTCCAGTCATAGACATAGCCGGAGACATCATCGTGGGCTTTGACCTCCCCAAGATCAACGCCAGCCTCCAAGCCCACCAGCTAGCCTAATGAGGCCTGGGAACGTTGAGTATATCGGCCGGGGTAGTGTTAACTAGCTGCTTAAGCACGATCCTCACTTCCCGTGAGACTTTATCCTTAAGGCTGGGCGAAACTTTAACCTCCCCGGGATCTTCGGGCAATACGTGAAGTCCGGCATCGTCAGGATTACCGCTGTTGGCATGCAGGGCAGTCCGGCGCATAGCTAGTTCGGCAACTGAAGCGCTAGTCTCCAGTTCTTTATCACTCATGCCTCTGTGATGACTGATTTTTTCCATGCAGTTATAGTACCATGAAGTAATGGCGTTTGAGGATTTCAAGACTAAGGATTCGGTAGTAATCGTTTACACCGGTGAGGGTAAGGGTAAAACCACGGCCTCGCTCGGGCTATTAGGCCGGGCGCTCGGTAACCGCTGGAAAGTGGCCTTTATCCAGTTTATTAAATACTGGGGCGTCAGCGAGCATGTTTTTATCCGTGACATCCAACCAATCTACCGCGACCAGCTGTATTTTTACAAGGGTGGCAAGGGCTTTTACCAGGCTGGCGATCTCAGCGAACAGCACGTTTCAGAGGAACAGCACCAGCTGGCGGCCCTGGAAACCTACAAAGAAGCCCTCAAATGCGCCTCTAGCGGTGACTACGACCTCGTAATCTGCGACGAGATCAATAACGCTGTCCATGACGGCCTCCTGAGCGAAGGCCAGCTGCAGGCCCTCCTGAAGGGCCGGGCTGCCAATACCAGCCTCTGTTTAACAGGTAGGGATTTTCCTAAGAAGTTCCTAAAAGACGTTGATATTGCCACTGACATGACCAAAATCAAACATCACTTTGACAATAAATTCCTAGCCAACAAAGGTATAGACTTCTAGCTATAAATATGTTATAATTAACAGATGTCCGAACTGATTTCTGTTGAAAATGAACGCCAGCTGGTGGGCAATCTTGCCAAAGATGCCCATGCAGTTGATGCTGTCCAACTTATCTTATCTACTGCAAACTTTGAGCATAGTCAAAAGCCTCAAACTAATAGCCGGGCTGGATCACAGCTATTTAATGCCTACTCAATGGCTTGCCATGAGTTAGGTTCAAGCCCGCAAAGCGCCTTAATTGAACAGCCTATTGAGTTGGATGAAAACCAACGGCTAAGCCAGCTCGGTATCCATTTAATCAATCTGTTAAATTCTAGTCTCAGTCGTCAAAACGGAACGGGCCACAGCTTTTCTCCAAAAGTTAAGGGCCAGCCAAGTGATGTCTGCGAGAGCAGTGAAACTAATTTTACCTCCTCACTTACGCGAGTTGGCGCAGACTCATTAGTGAAGCCGGGTTCGAGCTTTAAGCTAAATCAGCTTTTTATAGATGAAGACGGCACGCCGGTACTGTTTAGAAAGGGTTTCCGAGTACGCTCGGCTCTTTCACTAATCCCAGTTGATGTACACGGCGTAGTCCATCCAGCCGGTACTATATTTTCCGCCTCCCGCCAGAAGAATAAAGATCAGGACCAGCGTGAGGGCTACGAACTCAGTGAAACAACCCGGGTCTACCTAAGCGATGACATTAAAGCCATCCGCCCATTGCGCCTTAGCTCGTACGCCATAGGCGTAGAAGAACGAGATCGTGCTATGAGGCCCAAATACCGTATAGAAGACGAAAAAAATGCAAAAGTTCTGAGTTACGAAGAAGCTAGGGACAGTCTGCCTAAGCTAACGGCTGACATACCGGACCATCAAGTATTGGGCGAAATCGCAATGGAGCTGGCCCAACAGTAGCCCTAGCATTCGTTTGCTACAATTAGGCAATGACAAAAAAAGGCAAGGCACGTTTATATCTGTTTATTGGTGCGCCTGGAGCTGGCAAAACCGCTACGGCGTTAGCAATTGCCGAGGCCACCGGGGCTAAACATCTCTGGGCAGACACTGAGCGCCACAAACTGTTTCCAAACCCAACTCACTCGCAAGCAGAAAGCGACCAGCTTTACAAACAGCTCAATGATGCCGCCGAATACTTGCTGGCCAAAGGCAAAAGCGTTATTTATGATACGAACTTCAATCACTACGCCGATAGACAGCACATGCGCGAAATCGCCGCCCGGCACAATGCTGGAACTGTCCTAATTTGGATTAATACCCCCTTGGAAACCGCTAAGAAGCGAGCCGTGGGTGACCATGAAACCCGCAATGGCTACCACCTGATCATGACAGAAGCCCAGTTTGATTCGATTGTAGGCAAGCTCGAGCCGCCACGCAAAGATGAAAAAATCATTAAAATTGACGGTACGAAGTTTGACAAGCAAAAGGTGTTAGCGCAACTTAGTCTGTAGTATGCAGACAAATTTTCAGTTTAGAAAACTTCACGGCTGGGCCGGCCTCTTGCTGGTAATTCTGACTATTGTCTTCGCCTATGCCAGTAAAGCCGGCTGGCTAGATGATGCTAGCCAGGCCGCCCAAACTACCCAGCCAGGACTCTACACCGTGTCTAGATTTGTTGATGGAGACACTATTGCCGTCAATATGAACGGAAAAACAGAGAAGATCCGCTTTGTTGGCGTAGATACTCCAGAAACCCATAAACCAAACACACCCGTGCAATGCTACGGACCAGCCGCTGCCGCTTACACCAAGAATATAATTGGCACTAAACAGCTGCGGCTTGTATCTGATTCTAAAAGCACAGATCGGGACAGATATGATCGCTTATTGCGCTACGTCTACATTGCCGGTGATGACGTCAGTGTTAACGAGAAGTTAATCCAAAATGGCTATGGCTTCTACTATCCATACTTCCCATTTACCAAGTCAGACCAATTCGCCCAAGACCAAGCCGCTGCCCAGACTGCCCACAAAGGCCTCTGGGGCAACTGCTCGACAACCAAAACAGATAAAGGCGGCTACATTTCCAACAACCAAACCTAAACTAACTCGGTAGTGCTTGCAATCTTTACTCCTTAGACGGCAAACTGTAGCCATGTATAACCATCTTTTGAGGTATCACGAAGAGAATCGTACATTGATTATTGTTCCAGCTTTATCAAAAAACGAAGCTATCGCTGTAAGAGATGGTTTTGAAAAAACTATTGTCACCACTGATTCTCGGGCTACCCAAGTATATTGGCATCAGTCTTCCGGCCTTGAAGCTAGCGAGATATATAAAACTGGCGTGGAATTGCTGAAAGATATTGGCCGCACGGCCATACCATCAGAAACTTAGGCGATGTTGGCGGTGGGATCGACTCTTGAATTGGTCGCCGAGACTAGCTGGGTGAACGAAAAGGTTTTGGTTTTGTGATTGTAGCCCCTGTAAATGAGGCGGGCGGGGGCGTAGCCTAGCCAGCAGACTGCTAGGACTGGATACATGTGCCGGCGGATAGTTAGGCCGTGCTCGGCGTAGGTTCTGGGGCTGGCCATGGTGTACTTTACGTAATTGATCAGGCCTGTGTCGATCCGGCGGGATGATACTCCAGCTACTAGGCTTTCATCGTAATCGACTCTAAGTCCTTGTTCTTGTAAGTGAATGGCCAAGTCAAAGTCTTCGTGGAGATTTTTGGCATGGCAAAGGGTTGATTTAACAGATATCCATGCTGAGCGGCGGACTGCCATATTGGCGCCCCATAAGAAGTTATTATCACCTAGTTTGTGAGCTAAATGAGCCCTTAGGGGTAGATCAATGCCATCCGCGATTTTTGAAAAGGCAAAGTCGTAATAATGCGGCGCGCCTGATACGGCTGCGATTGAACGGTTAGTGAAGATTGCTTGGAGTTGAGCCACCCAGGTCTTTGGAATAATGGTGTCAGCATCGATTCTACCGATGATAGCACCTTTGGCGGCATCAAAGCCTGTAGTACGGGCATGGACCACGCCTTGGCGCTTTTCGCTCAAAACCTGCACGAATTGGTACTGTTCGGCTAACCTAATGGTGTCATCTGTGGAGTTGTTGTCTACTACAATCACTTCAAGGGGCTGGACCGTCTGGCGCGAGATTGCCTCTAAGCAGGCGTCCAGGTGGGCGGCTTCGTTGTATACTGGGATAACAATGCTTACTTTCATGAAAATCTAGTATCTATTATATGTTAAAAAAGCTGAGAAACTACTGGAAAGCCAACTGGTGGCACAAAATTTGGATGTCACTGGTTGTGGCGCTAATTCTGATGGTTGGCATCATGTACGGCATTGCCCAGTGGTATATTCACACCGCTAAAGGGCCGCAGAAGCTCGGTGTCAGTTTTATCCCTGATTACGCCCTAAGCCTGGGCGTTGACCCCAAGCAAGCCATGGACGGGCTGATAGACATCAATGTCCGCAACTTCCGCCTAGTCAGCTACTGGAGCGACATGGAGCAAACTCGCGGCAGCTACGATTTCAGCCAGTTAGACTGGCAGTTCCAGAAAGCCGAGAAAGCCCACGCTAAGATCACTTTAACTCTTGGATTACGCCAACCGCGCTGGCCGGAGTGCCACCAGCCAGATTGGGCAGGACAATTGCCAACCGCGGAGCGAAACGCCGAACTTAACAAGTACATGTCCGCCGTTATCGACCGCTACAAAAACTCGCCAGCGCTGCAAGATTACCAACTCGAAAATGAATATTTTCTGAAGGGTTTTGGCATCTGTACCGACTTTAGCAGGGCTCGACTAGTCAACGAATACAATATGGTCAAAAAACTCGATCCAAAGCATCCAATTGTGGTCAGCCGCAGCAACAACGCCATTGGTATACCGTTTGGCCAGCCGCAGCCAGACGAGTTCGGCATTTCCATCTATAAACGGGTCTGGGACGCCGGTTTGACACACAGATACCTAGAATATCCGTTCCCAGCCTGGTATTACGGCTTCATTGCCGGCCTGCAACAGATCATTAACCACCGCGACATGCGCGTGTCAGAGCTCCAGGCTGAGGCCTGGGGACCAAAAGGCCAATCGCTCAATCAGATCAGCCTAGACGAACAGAACAAATCTCTGAGCGCCGACAGGCTCAAAGACCGCTTCCAATACGGCAAAGCCACCGGCATGCGCCGGATTGACCTGTGGGGCGCCGAATATTGGTACTACCGCAAACAAGTCCTGCACGATCCTAGCCTCTGGAACGTAGCCCAACAAGAATTCGAGTCTAAGCAATAGCTTATTGGCTTAAAATATGGCATAATTACTCCTATGGCCAAGAAGAAACCCAACCAGCCTAAGAAGATTTCCAACCGCCGTGCCCGCCACGATTACGAGCTCGGTGATTCTTTAGTGGTGGGTTTGGAGCTAACCGGAGCCGAAACTAAAAGCCTCAGAATGGGCCACGGCCACCTCAGGGGCGCCTACGTAACAGTTAAATCTGAAGAGCTATTCCTAATCAACGCCACGATTGCTGGCACAGCAGGCATCCCTATAGATGAATCAGATCAAACCAGAGCCCGCAAAGTCCTAGCCAAACGCAAAGAAATAGAAGCCCTTATGCACGCCAAACAAGAAGGCAAGACAATCGTACCCCTAGAAATTCTGACAGGCGGACGATTCATCAAGCTCAGAATATCAGTTGGTAAGGGTAAGAAACGCTACGATAAGCGCCACAGCCTGAAGGCCAGAGACGATGCCCGCCGCACCGCAGCCGAACTAAAATCAGCCCGCTAGGCATTTACAATCTGTTACGTTACAGATAGAATAGACAGGTTCAACCCTATTCCGGGGTAGCTCAGCGGTAGAGCGGGGCGCTGTTAACGCCTAGGTCGCTGGTTCGAATCCAGTCCCCGGAGCCAAATGTACTTGAAATTAAATCCACTTAGCGTTCATGCAAGTGGATTTTATTTTGAGTGTATACAAATCTCACAATCCTTTCATAATACTTGCAAATTCTACCCCTGAAGCCTATTATTAGATAACTTATTGTGAGGTGCTCAAATAGTGAAGAATAACAGAGATAATTTACACTCGTCGGTCAGCCATGAACATGAGCAATGGTCTGAACTCTTCCAGAGCGAATTAAAATCACATTCATTAGAACTCTACAGTTCTTACTGGTGGAAAGATTATTATGATGAAATCCAGGCTTTAATGACACCTATTCTAAAATCATTAGAAAAACCAACCATACTCGAAGCAGGTAGTGGGTCTGGAAAGGCCTCAATAGTCCTTAAGGGAAATCCGCGCCGCACATTACTAGATATATCTACTGAAGCTTTGCAGTACGCCAAGTTACTGGCTAAAAAGTTCCAGGCAAAAAACATGAACTATGTTGAAGGTGATATCTTTGATATGCCTTTTAAGAGTAAGACCTTTGACATATCGTGGAACATAGGAGTGATCGAACACTACACCCCAAAACAGGCCCTTACTCTCGTGTCAGATATGGTGGAGGTCACTAGAAGTGGCGGCTATGTGATTGTGGGTGTCCCCAACTTCAGGTCACTTCCTATCATTAAAGCCAAGTTACTACACACAAAAATATTTAAGCACATATCCGGCTACCGACTTGATACCGAGATTGCATACAGCGAATCAGAGCTTTTAGATCTTCTAGAAAGCGCCGCAAAGGCTGTTAGTAGAAAAATTGAACACAGTAGTATGAGCTATGTAGGCAATCCACTCATTATGGAATCACCAAGATTCCTTATTAAAAGTGTCGGTCGATTATTAAATAAAGTTGCATATCGTAATAAGTTCCTAATGCTTGTGGTCTGCAAGGTGAATTAAGATGGGAGCTAACAGAGAAGACCTAATTCATTTGCATGGAGGCTACAAGAGCGCAATTGAAGGCGCAGGCTATATACCAGAGCCAGAAGTTTCATTGAGCGGAGGCTGCGATCCCTCAGTGCGATTTATAGGCTCTCACATCAGTGTACTGAAGCCATACCTATTTGAGGGCGTCCCTGCAGATAAGGGCATATACATGGTGCAGAATTGTCTTCGAACACGTAACGCCAGCACACTCTTCCATGAACAGCCAAATCCGACTTATGGCTCTTTCTTCACGAGTTTAGGTGGGTTAGCAGTGCCTGGTAGTGTTAACGAAGTATGCTCAGATGTGTTCGATTACATAGAGAGCGAACTTGGAGTTCCTAGAGATGAGATAAGGGCCAACATCCGCTCCGAAGATACCGACCTAGTTGAAGCATGTACCGAATCGCTGAGCGACAGCTGCCTGGCATATGATACTAAGAGCGATGAGTACTATACCCATAAGATTGGTATAAATGGTGTGCAAGGAAGAAACTTTAATATTGCGCTACCGTCCTCGGCAGACGGCACTTACGAAGATGTCGGCAATATAATCGTTATTAATGAAGGTGACAAAGAAGTTGGTGTTGAGATAGCCTTGGGCGACACTACGATCCTTAAGCAGCTAAAGGGGCTTGATCACGTACTTGACGCGTATGATATTAATCTATCCGATAAAATACCTTCAACTATGCGTGATAAATTCAAAGACGCTGCTATGACTTCAACAGTACTATTTCAAGAGGGATTAAGGCCAAGTGCACGTGATAATAGATCGCGTATTTTGCGCACCTATACTAAAGCGCTAACCTATTATAAATTATGCTACGGATTAGAACTGGAGGAGCTTGATGAGATTCTCTGTGACATTGCAGAGAGATGTTTCTCTACCGAAGGTGACGTATCTGCTGATATACTTGGCTTTGTGACTGAATACGAGCAAAACTTATCGGAAGACAATCTTATTAGTAAAGAGGATGCGACTGTTCTCTCTAATCTTCATATTGCTGGAGTCAAACTATGACTCAATCAACTATATTCCCTAAGAAACTTAAAAGCGGATCGCACATTCGTGTAATTGCGCCGTCTAGAAGCGCGAGCATTCTTACCAAAGAGTTGATTGATTACTCCAAAGCTCGTCTGGAGAAATTTGGCTTCAAAGTCAGTTTTGGAAAAAATATTTACGAATCCGATGACTTCCATTCAAGCTCAGTGGTATCTAGAATCGCAGACCTTCACGATGCATACAGAGACAAGGACATAGATGCCATTCTAACTGTCATAGGCGGTTATAACTCTAATCAAATAATAGATGAAATCGACTATAAGCTAATCGAGAATAACCCAAAGATTCTATGCGGCTTCTCAGATATTACGACTCTATCAAATGCTATATATGCCCAAACAAAACTTGTAACCTATTCTGGGCCACACTTTTCATCATGGGGCATGAAAAAGGAATTTGAGTACTCGATCGAATCATTCAAAAAAGCCTTAATAAATAGTGCTCCCTATGATCTAGAGCCGTCTTCAACATGGAGTGACGATATGTGGTTTGTTGATCAAGGTAGCAGAAAGCTCAATAAAAATAAGGGGCTGTTAGTTGTACATGAAGGAGAAGCCCAAGGACGGATCGTTGGCGGTCACGCTAGATCCTTGAGCTCCTTACAGGGCACTAAGTATTGGCCAGGACTAGAAAATACAATCCTCTTTATTGAAGAGGATGATGAAACATCAGCAGAACTTTTCGATAGGCTGGTACAGTCATTTATTCACCAGCCAGACTTCAATGGGGTAAAAGGCATAGTAGTTGGACGCTTTCAAAACAAATCAAAGATTAGCGATAGTACTTTGTGCCAGATCTTTGAGTCAAAGAAAGCACTAAAAAATATCCCGATTATTGCTAATGCCAATTTTGGACACACAACACCTGTGGGTACATTTCCTGTAGGTGGCGAGGCCAAGATAAATGCTACAAAACAACCATCAATAACCATATTAAGTCACTAGGTCTAACCAATATGCTATCCAGTCAGATATTAGACATCGTTAGAGAACAAGATCAGCAGTTCGCTGACTCGCCACACCTAAAAGCTCCAAAATACGATCCGCAGACTCACTATCTTGAGGTTGCCGATAGCCAATACTACAAGAGTCTAATATCATTTAGGCACATTATAAAGCTACTGTCGGATAGCTGCATGGGATTAGACCTCAACGCAAAGAACATTGATCTCTTTATGCTAACTCCAAGTATTTCTTCACCAATGGGGCCAGGCTCCGACTCTGAAGCAATACCAATTAAGTTTGGTAGGCTCGACTCATATCTTACAGACTCTTCGCAATTTGGATTTGAACCTATTCTTATGAATAGCGTCGATCGGGCATACTGCTATCTACCATCGTTACGTGGTGAGACTCCAGATAAACGACACCTAAACCAGTTCTATCATTGTGAGATCGAAATAAAAGGCGG
>Ga0193717_1000633_pt1 | contig 22628 bp, 11 predicted proteins | sample U2c2metaG_FD_145900 | JGI IMG/M metagenome (GOLD analysis project Ga0193717, IMG submission 145900) | Soil microbial communities from a riparian zone of the East river system, Colorado, United States - U2c2 | ecosystem: Environmental > Terrestrial > Soil > Riparian zone | place: USA: East River...
GGGCCAGTACTTGCTGATGGCAATTATGATTCGCATGGAATACCGGTGGCCCCCCAAAGTCTTTATCTGGCCCAGTTAGCAGAGCGTTTAGGTGTGCAGGCAGTAAAAAACATTGGCTATGCATCCAATAGTCAAAGTATGTTTCATAATAAACATATACAACTTTTGCCGCCTTTACGTAAAGAAACAGACCCGGTTTTGGGAGAGGATCTTGCCCTGCACCGCCCGGTTTCAGCAAGTAATATCAGGGGAACAACAAAAGAATTTTCGGGGGAGTGGGCATTAGACGGAGATCCCAAAACGTATTGGGCTACAAATGATAATGTAACCAGTGCGACATTAGAGCTGGACATGGAGAACCCTGTGGAAATTAATGCGGTGGCACTGAGTGAAGTGAAGGAACTGGGGCAACGTATACAGGAATATAAAGTAGAAGGGCAGGTAGATAGTGACTGGAAACTACTGGCCCAGGGAACCAGTATAGGTGAACATAAAGTGGATAGATTTCCTAAAACAACTGTATGGAAGGTCAAGGTCACCATCCTCCAAGCAAATGCATTTATTGCACTCAAAAAGGTAGGCCTGTATCTGGATAAAAACCCAAAGTAAAAGCATAAAAAAACAGCACGCTCATTTGAGGGTGCTGTTTTACTTTCATTGATACAGTATTGAACTTAATTTTCAATACCATTAACCTTGGTTAAAGGTGTTGGTGCATTTCCCCAAGTATCATTATAGTAAATCAAACGCTGCACCTGTACATTAGTAGACTTTTTAAGCCCTATTATTGATTGATTGTCCTGTGCGCGTACTGCTTTTACCGCCGAGATCTTTGCATCAATTACATCATCAAGAAACAGGGCGTACCTGCTGTCTCTTTTCTCATAGTTAAACGTACAATTGCTTACCGAAAGGCCATTTACATGCCGGGCCCATAAGCCGTATGAAGGTTGGATCTTCAGATCCGCAACATTGTACTGCCCAACACCCAGCTCAGGCGGTACATTGGTGGTATCTGTGATAGGGTTACCGCCTTTTACAAGGAAATGCACATCATCAAAAACAACATTTTTAATATAGCCGGTATGTTTGCCATTGGGCAGTTTAAAATCAAGGCCGCCGGTAACGTCAGCAGCATCAGGCAGTTTGTAACCGGCAATAATAGGTGTTGCTTTTCGCTGTGTGCCATCATAAGGTTTCCATCTTTTGCCGCTGTATGAACTGCCGTTATAAACTTCGTAAACATCTAAACCTTTCAGCTTAATGTTTTCTACTTCGCCTATATTTACATTTTTAACCAACAGTTCATCATGCTTTTTACCGTTTTCAGTAAATACATACCTGCCTGCCTCGGCACCAATAACACGGCCCCGGTTTGAGATGGATATAAAAAATGGTGTGGTAGCCCTGTACATTTTTGAACGCTCGCGAATAGGGCCGGTGCGACCGCTGTTAAGGTAAATATCTTTTACATGCGCGCCATCGTTGGTTGAAATGGAAAACCCCGCCTTGTTAGCACCCAGGACATAAATATTATCAACATAAACCTGGGTAATATCATCCGCCGTTTCAGAACCTATTTGAATGAGGTTACAGTTGGTATCGCCAATGATATTGCGTACCATGTAATTACTTGCAGGTCGGGTAAAGCCTAAAGAACAATCAGAGCCTGGTTTCACCACATCATCAGAGCTAACCCTTGAAAATATATTGGTAACCGTTACATTATTACACTCCATAAAGTCATACACATCGCGCACGTTGGTTTGATTGTTCTTGCAGATATAGGTATCGTGGATATTGATACCATCGGTACCGGTGGCCAGTAAAGCAAAGTGCCCGGAACGGTCAATCTTTAACATGTGATCGCTATCTTCTATTTTTGAACCATCCTTGCCTATATAATAAGGCTCGTCTTTTGCCTCATCATACCACAGATCTTCCTGGTGGTAAATACCACCTATTTCAATATGAGTACATAGTTTAAGTGAAAACATTTTATCGCAACGGCTATCGGGCACGTTTTTCATCACATTGTCCCCGTTAACCAAACTGCCATTCCCGTTGATCTGACCGTTGCCTATAATTTTAATATTATCCAGTCTTTCACCAAAAAACATAGCGTTTTTAAAATAATGATGACCAACATCCTGCTTGGTCATATAGTTTTCAGGATCGGCATAGGGCCCCGCATCAGTAGGAGACAGTCCCGACCGATATTTTTTATCACTAAACCAGGTCGATTCCGGCGCGTCTCCGCCTTTTAATCCATTGATGGTAGCGTCTTTTTCCAGGTACAGGTACACATTACTCATTAAGTGAACGCTACGTGCCATATAAATGCCCTTGGTAAACAGCAGGGTACCGCCCCCCAGTTTATTAAGATATGCAATGGCACGGTTTATACCTTCCGTATCGTCCGTACCGCTGCCCGTTACCCCAAAGCTTTTAATATCCATTTTGCCCGAGTAAAAGGAAGCAGGATTCGAAAAACCCTTATGCTCACCATCCTTAGCCCTAAGTTTAAAAGTGTACAATTTATTGGGTATCAATCCCGAAACTGATGCTGTAGCCGTTTTTGGATCAATTTGCGCTGACGCTGCCGACCACGTTTTACCCCCGTTTTCAGATTGCATTAATTGTACGCTCCGGATATTACCACCCTGACCCCACTTAAAGTTAGCCATGGTATAGGTGGCAGGTGTTTCCTTGTATTGCATGGCGCTATCCGGTATTCTGGCAAAGTCCGAAATGGTACTTGTTGCGGTTAGGGTAGCTGTTTCTGAACCTGTGCCGGGGCTTGTTAGTATCTCGGGTTTGGATGTGGTATAAACAGCATTGAATGGGTATTTTCCGACTTTTTTAAGGTTTACATGAGCGATTACTATTTTAAGGTCAGCACCGTTTGCCGGCCTGAGATCAAGATGCCTGAATATAAGGTCTGAACCCGAGCCAGCCGATTTTGCTATCACCACATCGCCAACCCTCGAATAAGAATATTTTGTGCCTACCCGGCCAATAGATTGTGTGGCAAGTCCGCTTAATTTTACATCGCCCCGGCCAATAACATTTACAGTCGTATTATCCATAGTTACAGAAATCCCTGCCGGAATATGAATTTTCACTGTTGCATCGGGGCTCCGCTGCCCCGCGGTAAAGTAGAGCGTCAGATCGTGGTTGGTATTCGCTGTCAATTTGGATTGGGCTAAACTCAAGCGCCCGCTAAGCGCCATACGCTGAACCGAAATATAATAAGTTTTGGTTGACGCACCTCTTTGCGGTGTCACCTTAAGACGGTCGCCGGTGATAATATCTCCTTCATTTTTTATTGTACCATCTTTATCCGTAACCGTGTATTTTTGAACCGATCCATCAGCAGAGGCTAATTGTTGCGGAAGATCTTTCACATCAACTTTTGTTGAAACCAGTCCCTGGTCTTCTGGCGTATCTACGGTAAACAAATAGGTATTGCCTGTCAGGAGTACCAGGGTATCATTTGTTATGCGGCTTATGTTTTTGGCATCTTTACCAAAGGTAATTGCATTACCCAGAGAGTGCGTTTGACTTTTAGCAGTTATCGCTGGTATAGTGAAACACAAAAGAGCGATAAATTTTAGCGTTACTAACTTATTCATATTGATGACATAATAGGCTTGATTATCTGATGTTTAAAGTTTAATTTTATGAAATTACCCGGTGTAACAGATTCAGGCTTTGCTCATAAATTTATGATGGTAAATATTGGGCGGACCCAATGCTTTCGAATGTGTGAAATTATATAAACAAATACTGAATTAAGATGCTGAATTGACCATCTATTCAATCATATTGACTTAACCATATCAACACGTGGAAATGTTGCGGCATAATGTTACCATGGGATTGGCTGACATGATCAGGATTGGATGGTTGAGCATAAAAAAATAATCCCGCAGCGCCACTGCGGGGAGGAGGAAAAGGGAAGAAGGGGTTGAAAAGTACAGATTATTGTCAATCTGCGAGGCTTCTCCTGCTACTTAATGAAGTTTTTATTAAAAAAATAGGCGAAGATCATTTTAAATCTTCATGTTGGAAGTAGTTTTGCCACTTGTTATTTATATTTGCACATATATCTATTTGTTAGAGGTATTAATTATGATCAAGTTATTTATCGTGGGCTTCCCGCGTGATATGGAAGAGATTGAACTCGTAGAATTGTTCAGCGCTTATGGAACAGTGAACACGATCACTATCATTACTGATAAGTTCACTGGTAAAAGCCTGGGCTATGGCTTTATTATGATGACAGATCAGGCAGGAGCAGACCGCGCTATAGCGGCAATGGATGGAGCCAGTATTGATGGGCGCCAGATTAGCGTAAGAGTCGCGGTAGATAAGCGCGTATCCAATGAAAAAACATACGCGCCGGCTCCTAAATCCCTTGCCCCTAAAACCGGCTATAAAAAAGTTGAGCCATCCAGTAGCAGTGCTCCGGAAATTAAGAAGAAACGCCCGAGGAGGACGGTTTAAGTATGCCTGGATAAACAGCCACTGTTTGTTACGTTAATAATAAAAGCACAATACCCGGGAAACTCCAGCTCCCCCAAAAAAAACACTCTTGATGGCCCCGAGCCACCCGGAACAATTATGATCCGGCCTTTTTATAGCGGCTTTATTGTTTTGGTCATTATCCGGACGGGTCAATGAAAAACACTAAAAGTTCAATTCCGAACAGCACTTGTATCAAAAGCGAACAATTAGTTTTTGTATTGTTTATTAATTATTTGTAAATCAATTATTTATGCCGTGGCACTCTAATTGAAAAACCTAATTTTTCTTTTGAATAAATTGTATTTAGAAATGTATTTATACTATTTCTATCATAACCGTACCACGTTTTAAATAACAATCTATGATCAAAAACTATTTAAAAATCGCCTGGAGAAATCTTATTAAAAACAAGGCTTCTTCTTTTATCAACATCGGTGGCCTGGCTGTGGGTATGGCTGTTGCCATGCTGATTGGTTTATGGATCTGGGACGAAGTATCTTTTGATACCGGATTCAAAAACCAGGATCGTATTGCCAAAGTAATGGACAACGCGCTGGTTAACAAAGAAATACAAACCTCAGGAGCGTCGGCTTTGCCATTAGCTCCAGCCCTGCGTGATAACTATGGCAGCAGCTTTAAACACGTTATTATAGCATCGGGGACTGGTGGTCATATTTTAACCTATGGAGAAAAAAACATTACCCAAAACGGTAACTTTATGGAGCCCGGCATTACAGATATGTTATCCCTGAAAATACTGAAAGGAAACGCCGTTAGCTTAAATGACCCTACGTCTATATTACTTTCTCAATCAACAGCCCAGGCAATTTTCGGCAATGCCGATCCTATAAATAAATTGATAAAAATTGATAAAAAATTAAATGCTAAAGTAACAGGCATATACGAAGACCTGCCCATAAATTCTTCATTTGGCGATCTTGCTTTTATAGCACCCTGGCAAATGCTTGCCTTAAGCGAACACTATGCTACCAAGTTTAATAATCCATGGGGCGCCAGTTGGTTCCAAACATTTGTACAGATTGCTGATAATGCTGATATGAGCAATGTTTCGGCTAAAATTAAGAATGTAAAGCTGGATGCCCTCCGCAGCAAGAACAACGCCGATGCCCGTTACAATGCTAAGCTTTTTCTTCAGCCTATGGGCCGCTGGTATTTATATGGTGAGTTTAAAAACGGCATTAATACAGGTGGACGCATTCAGTATGTATATCTTTTTGGAATTATAGGCTTATTTGTACTGTTGCTGGCTTGTATCAATTTCATGAATCTGAGCACAGCCCGTTCTGAAAAACGGGCCAAAGAGGTTGGTATCCGCAAGGCTATTGGCTCTGTCAGAGGTCAGCTTATTGCGCAGTTTTACAGTGAATCATTGTTAATTGCTGTTCTCGCATTCTTTTTGGCGCTGCTTTTGGTGCAATTGTGCTTACCCGGATTTAACCATCTTGCTAATAAAAATGTCTCTATTTTATGGAGCAATCCCCTGTTCTGGCTCCTGGGTATTAGCTTTAGCCTGTTCACTGGTCTTATAGCGGGCAGTTACCCTGCATTGTATTTATCATCCTTTAACCCGGTAAAAGTATTAAAGGGCACTTTTAGGGTAGGCCGTTTGGCAGCTATTCCGCGTAAGGTGCTGGTGGTAATGCAATTTACTGTTTCGGCAGTGCTAATCATAGGCACTATTGTGGTTTTTAAGCAAATACAGCATGCCAAAAACCGTCCGGTTGGTTATAGCCGTGAAAATTTGCTTAATGTAAGCCTGCAAATTAATGATATTAATAAACATTACCAGGTTTTAAGAAATGACTTGCTTACCAGCGGTGCAGTAGCCAATGTGGCCCAATCAGAAAGTCCGGTTACAGCGGTTTACATTTCAAACGGCGGTTTTAAATGGAGGGGCAAGGATCCCGGCTTACAGGAACAATTTAATAGCATGGCTGTTACCTCCGATTTTGGAAAAACCGTAGGCTGGCAAATAAAGGAGGGAAGGGATTTTAACCCTGCCTACTTATCAGATTCTTCAGGTTTTATTGTCAACGAAGCAGCCGTAAAATTCATGGGACTGAAACACCCGATAGGTGAAACTGTTGAATGGATTGGCAACGGGAAATATAAAATTATTGGTGTAGTAAAAGATATGGTAAACCGCTCGGCGTATGAACGCGATCAACAAACGCTCTTTTATTTACCGACATGGCAGAATATGTCAAACATCAATATTAAAATTGCCCCCTCAGTAAGTGCTCATGATGCTTTAAGCAAGATCAAGGCCATATTTAAAAAGTATGATCCCAGTTCCCCTTTTTATTACCGTTTTACTGACGAAGAATATGCCAAAAAATTTGATAATGAAGAACGTATAGGCAAACTGGCAAGTTTTTTTGCGGGCCTTGCCATATTCATCAGCTGTATGGGTTTATTTGGTATGGCCTCATTTATGGCCGAGCAGCGTATCAAGGAAATTGGCATACGCAAAGTATTAGGGGCATCGGTGTTTAACCTGTGGCGTATGCTATCAAAAGATTTTGTAGCACTTGTTATTATTTCATTGATGATAGCAATACCCCTTGCTTATTATTTGATGCATCAATGGCTGCAAAGCTACGAGTACCGTGCCGAAATAGCCTGGTGGATATTTGCATTGACTGCCCTGGGAGCTATTTTGATCACCTTGTTAACGGTTAGTTACCAAAGTGTCAAGGCTGCTTTGGCCAACCCGGTGAATAGTTTAAAAATAGAGTGAAAAGTCCAAAGCTATAAATGACTGATCAATCAAGAAAGGATCATGTAAGTTTAACTATCACGGAAGTTCATGATCAACAGGTGTTTACCCATTCGGGTTTTCATAACAAGAGGCTGTGTTAAATAAAATCGACGCTCTGAGAATCGTCTATACGAAAACGTTCTCCACCAGGTACCCCGAATAAATCAAAGCAAAAAGGGGCTGATCATGATTTAATACAGCCGCTTGTTAGTTTATACAGGTAGTTTACTTGGGTATAGTAAACCAAAAAGTTGATCCCTTTCCTTCTTTACTTTCCACATAAATATGGCCTTGATGCTGTTTAATAATCTCAGAAGATATAAATAAGCCAAGACCCAGGCCTGCATATCTTTGGGAGTTTTCATCTACACGGTAAAACCTGTCAAACAATAATGGTATTTTATCTTGTGCAATCCCTATCCCAAAATCTGTAATTGCAATTTTTACACCTTCGGCCAGTTTCTCTACTGTAATGATCACTTTATCGCTTTCTGGCGAATATTTAATAGCATTGGAGATCAGGTTTACCAGTACCTGTTCCAAACGGTTCCTGTCGGCAAAAATTTCAACATCAGCTTCACCTTCCAAAAGGATCTGATGTTGCAGTGTATTAGCTTGTAAGCCTTCCCAACATTCTTCAATTAATTCACTAAGTATAAACTTAGTTTTTCTTAATTCTAATTTGCCTGCTTGTATCTTGGTAACATCTAACAGGTCTTTGATCAGTTCAGTGAGTTTATCTACCTGTTTATTTGCTTTTTGCACAAAAACATGGACTGATTTCATTTCTTCCTTGTGCAAAGTTGTACGCTCCAAAATTTGCAGTACTGCCTTAAGACTGGTAACGGGTGTTTTTAATTCATGGCTTGCTATGCTAATAAATTCATCCTTTTTACTTAATAGTTCACGGGTAGCTTCATCAATCAATTTTTGCACCGTAATATCAAGTAAGGTGCCTATAAAACGGATGGCGACCCCATGCTCATTAAAATAGGCCCGGCCTTTTGCCTTAAGCCATTTGTTTTTTTCGGAGATAGCTATTGTGCGGAATTCTATGTCAAACTGTCCAGAATGAATGTCATGCAGGGTTTCGCGAATATTGCTTTCAACGCGGGTATGGTCATCAGGATGAATCTTTTCTAAAAACACATCTATAGTGACAGGGGCTGAGGGTAACAATCCAAATATTTCCTTGCACCTTTTATCCAATACAAGTTCTCTGGTCTGTGGGGCGTAATCCCAGGTGCCTAACCCTGCGGAATCAACAGCAAATTTTAATCTTTCCTTGCTTTCATTTAATAAACGTTCTACCTCGGCTAAGCCTTGCTCTATTTTCCTCTTGTCAGTGATATCTTCTATAGCAAGTAATATGAGCTGTTCCCCGTTTACATTATCAATTTGCCTGGCATTTAGGCACATGGATCGCTTTCCTATTTTTGGAAATAGCTGTTCTACTTCAAAATCTTCCATTTCCTTTTTCGCGGGCAGTATATTTTCCAGCAACATCCGTAACCCGGGGATATCCCATTGATGATTTGCAAGCTCATATATATATAAGCCTTCAGTTTCTCTCTCAGTCAGCTTGAATTTTTGATAAAACCCGCTGGTGGCTCTTTTTACGCGCAGGTCGTGGTCAAGAATGAGCAAGGGATCACGAATTGTTTTTACAATGCCTTCTGTATAAAGGCGTGAATTGTTCAATTGATCGTTCCTGTCCAATAATTCCTTATTAACTATCATGATCTCTTCATTTGTACTTTGTAATTCTTCTTTTGAAGTTTCCAGTTCCTCATTCAGGCTTTGTAACTCCTCGCCTCCGGATAGCAGCTCCTCGTTAGCACTTTGCAGTTCTTCATTGGAGGTTTCCTGCTCTTCGGTTATCGCGCGCATATCTGCACGGGCCTGGATCAGTTCTTTTTCCAGTTGTTCAATACGCAGATCGTTTTCATCGTATGATACACTTTCCCTGGCCGGATTGATCTCATCGGGTACATGCTGAATACCGGTTGATGAAGCATTTTGAAAAACAACAAGGAAATAGGGTTCAATGGTATCTTGAAGCGGCACGGCCTGTATGTTAACAAAATGCTGTAACCCATTTAGTTTAAAAAAGACCGCGAATTTACGGGCCGGCAAATTTGTTTTTTTTGCCAGGTGAAGGATATTACGCAACTCAAATGATAAGCCTTCACGGGCCATTTTTAACAGGTTAAAGCTTGGCTTGCCCACCGGGTGAACAAGCCATGTTTCTGTTGAACCTTTGAACTGGATAATATCAAATTTTTCATTGATCAAAACGGCTGGTGGCATAAAACTGGCAAGCATAAGTTCATCAGCCATCTTGAAAATGTCTTTATCTGCGCTCTCCTTTTGAACATTTTTATCAATTTCCCTGAAAGTCTGCTCTCTGCCCGGAGAGCTTACGGCCATAAACCGGCCTAAAGGACCTTTCCTGGTATATATTTTTTCGGAACCGTTATATGTGGTAAAGATATCGGTATTTGTCCCAATGGTTTCTGACTTACCCAGCATGAGGTATCCACTTTCATTTAAAGCATAATGAAATGTGGTTAAGGCTCTTTTCTGCAAAACCGGTTCCAGGTAGATTAAAACATTACGGCAGCTAACCAAATCGATTTTGGAAAATGGGGGATCTTTAAGCAGATTATGATGAGCAAATACGCACATATCACGAATGATTTTACTTACCTGGTAGGTGCCATCCTGTTTAATGAAAAATTGCTGTAGCCTGGATGCGGAAACACCTTGTAATTCAGAAGCTCTGTAAAGACCACTACGGGCTTTGGAAATGGCGGTTTCGGAAATATCGGTAGCAAATATCTGGATCTTCATAGCTGCGGCTTTATCCCCAAGCTGCTCCTGCAGGCATATTGCAATAGAATAAGCTTCTTCGCCGGTAGCACATCCGGCTATCCAGATCCTTAGTGATTCCATATCTGCTTTTTTTCTAAGCAATTCTGGCAATATGGTACTGCACAAAACTTCAAAGCTTTGGGTATCGCGAAAGAAATTAGTGACCGAGATGAGCATATCATTATATAAAGCATCCTGCTCGCTCTTATTTTCGCGAAGGAAACCAAGATAATCAGCAGGTTTTTCAATTTTGTTCAAGGCCATTCGCCTAATGATGCGGCGCTTCAGCGTGTTTTGTTTATAATAAGTAAAATCAACCCCGCGGCGTACACGAAGCACGGTCAGTATTTGTTTAAAAACTTCGTTATCCTGCTCGGGGATGGTAGCTGTTATTTCTGACGATGTATAATCTGTATGGAACGGATGATTAATAGCAATTAAATGTTCAGCGATCTTTTCGGGAGGTAAAACAAAATCAACAACACCGGCTTCAACGGCGCTTTTAGGCATACTGTCAAATGCAGCTGATCCTTCGTCCTGGGCAAACGTTAAACCACCGTATGACTTTATAACCTGCAGGCCAAGTGTTCCGTCACTTAAAGCCCCCGATAAAATGATACCCACTGCATAACTTTGATGCACCATCCCTAATGAAGAAAAGAAAAGGTCTATCGTATTACTCTTTTTATGATTCGTATCTAAAGGTGTCAGTTTAAGTACACCGTCTATTGCGGTCACCGCCTTATTTTGGGGTATAATGTACAGGTGATCCTGCTCTAAGTGTAAATTATCGGTGATCTGTTGAACAGGAAAAGGCGCTACCTTTTGTAATAACTCCGGTAAAATACTTTCATGTTGCGGACTTAAATGCTGAATAAAAACAAAGGTCATGCCTGATTTGGCAGGTAATGTCTTTAAAAAAGAGCGAACAGCATCCAACCCGCCTGCAGAAGCACCAATACCAACAACCGGAAACTGTAAAGCAGAATTATTTTCTTTGACAACCTTTTTCATTAAAATAGATATAGCATAATTTCCATGACAAAAACTTGTTGGAAAATTCGGAATAATTAGTGGATAAATAATGTAAGTAATCGGTCTGGCTTAAAAGCAAGCAATAAGACATATTGCTAAAGTAACAAAATTAACGTTTGTTTTAATTATAGTTAAGTTATATAATTACTGTGATCAGTGGGGGATAAATTCTGTCAGCTTTATGTGTAACTGAGGGTCGTGAAATGCATAGAGATCAACAAAATAACGCTAAGATTAATTGCCTAAAAGGTAAATAATATATAACCAGTACATGAGCAAATGTAGGTGGGTTTTTCTTTAATACTTGGTTTTGTTGATGATTTTTTTGATATTAAATATGTTTTCAACATTTATTTAAAATTAAAACTCGATTTTTTTGATTATCTGGAATGTCAAATTGTAAAATTTGTGATTGATGTCATAAAAATTGTTATAAATACAATTTTTATTGACTATAATTTTTATATTTAACGTGATTATTCATTAAATATAAAAATTTATCAAAAAATTTCTTAAATATGGCGAAGAAAGTACCCTTTTTCATTTAAGGAAAGGAAATATCGCCGCATTTGAGGAAATATACCAAATGTATTGGTCTTCACTTTACAGTTATGCCTATAACATTTTAAGAAATAAAGTGGTTTGTGAAGAAATAGTGCAGGAAACCTTTTTTTCATTATGGAATAAGCGTGGGGAATTAACAATAACCCATTCCCTTAGAGCTTATTTGTTTACGGCCATTAAATTTCAAACCTTGAATTACATCAAGTCTGAAAAAGTGAAGAAGGACTATGCAGCCAGTTATACCTCTTTTGAAAAAGTTTTCTTTGATAATTCAAATGAAGAAAATATTTATTTCTCTGATTTAAAAACCAAGGTTGAAAACGAGGTGTCCAAACTCCCCGAAAAATGCCAGCAAATTTATAGATTAAGTCGTGACGAGCATAAGTCTATAAAAAACATTGCAGATCTGCTTAATATTTCGCACAAAACGGTCGAAAATCAATTAACCAAGGCATTAAAGTATCTGCGCTCTTCATTAGGCGACTTTTTATTATAGTTGACTGCCTTTTTTTTTAATTATTCTGCTTTTTTAACAATTATTTTATCGTTTGGTTGCTTAATTGATGGTGTATGTTAAATTTTTATAAAAAAATCTTAAAATACAATAGGTGTTTATTGCTCTTGAATTGACTTACATATAGAACACTGCAATAAAATGCAGTAAAAATGGATGCAAGACAAAGCGTTTGATAAATTAATTGATCTGTATTTAAAAGATCAGTTAACTATAGAGGAAAAATTCAAAGTGGAGGAGTGGCTCAGGTACATCAATGATGAGCGGGCGTTTGGCGCTTTAACGGATTTGGAACGGGATGATTCTCAGGAAAAAACTTACGATGAATTAATGAGCAGGATAATGCCTGAAAAAAGCAGGGAAAACTCGTTCTTTATAATTGGTATGCGGCCGTGGTTAAAAATTGCTTCGTGTATAGTTTTAATGGGGATTTTAGTATTTGCTTTTAGCAACCAGCTAAAAGAACTTTTTAATATACGTCAATATACTTCTGTTTCTAATTCAACCGGGCACATCACTAAAAGTATTCTTTCAGACGGTAGTATTGTTTGGCTGAAGGGGAACAGTAAATTGACTTACCCTTTAAAATTCAAGGGAAATTTGCGCAATGTTGATCTGGAAGGGGAAGCTCTTTTTGAGGTTGCAAAAGATGCGGCCCATCCGTTTATTATTCATTGCGGGGGCTTAACCACACGTGTATTAGGTACAAGCTTTAACATTAAGCATACCAATAATAAAATAGAGGTGAATGTTTTAACAGGAAGGGTTTTCCTAAGCTCAGTAAATGCTGCAGCTATTACCTTGCATCCGCATCAAAAGGCAGTATTTTCTGAATTGAAAAAAACAATTATGCAAGAAACCCATCCTGTGTTGGAGGTTGCCTCACTTACAAGGGGTACTGAGTATGAAATGTTTTTTAATGATGCAACGGTTTCCGATGTTTTACAAAGGGTCGAAAAAAAATTCGAAGTAAAGATCAACCGTGAAAATTCAAAATTAAGCAACATCCGCATAACTGCAGATTTTACTGACCAATCATTAGTGAACACCATGAATATGATATGTGAAGCGCTTAATCTTGATTATAAAATAAATGAGCGGTCTGTAACGGTAACTGATAAACTTAACTTAACTAAATAGAATAACTAATTAAATTAAACTAAAAGAAAGGCGTATGATTAAATAAAAACTCTCCTCAAAAAAAAAGCAGAGATGTTGAAGCCACCTCTGCCCTAAATTTTCCCAGGTCTTAAAATTAATAAGATAACCCATTGCTGTGGGTAAGGGATTTTTTTGTCTCATTCTATTCAAAAATCAACAAAACAAACAAATGTATGCAAAAATGTAAGGAAAAGAAAAAGGTTCTTTTAATTAAGCTAATGCGAATATCAATTTTACAATTTATAGCTGTAATCATGATCTCAGGCGTTGCATTCGCTAACCCTGACTATGCTCAGGGTATTTTAAATAAAAGGCTTTCGATCAACTTGAAAAATGTTACCCTGGAAGAAGCTTTGAATAACATTAAGAATAAAGTTGAGGTGAAATTTGTTTACAGTTCAAGCATAATTCCGCTCAAAAGCAAGGTAAGTGTTAATGCCAGTCAGGAAAAACTAAGCGATATATTGAATAAGATACTGATTAAACTGGATATTGATTATAGTGTAAATGAACATAGCGGGTATATCATCTTAAAAAAAAATTACGATTTAGTTTCAGATAATACGGTAAAGGATAGTAGTAACTGGATAGCAAATATCCAGGATCATATTGTTACCGGTAAAGTTACGGTGAAAGCTGACGGCACCACATTACCCGGCGTTAGCATTATGGTTAAAGGTACAAAAGTAGGTACCGTTACCGATATAGATGGGAACTTTAAAATAAATGTTCCTAATAATGCCAGTATTTTGGTTTTTACCTATATCAGTTTTGATACGCAGGAAGTAACAGTTGGCGAATCGACGGTTATCAATGTTCAGCTTACTCAAAACTCAAAAACGCTTAATGAGGTGGTAGTGACCGCTGCGGGTATCAGGCGTGAAAAATCATCTTTAGGCTATTCTGTAAGTACAGTAAATGCCGACAAACTGGCTCAAAAATCAGAGCCCGATCCCCTAAGGGCATTAACGGGCAAAGTTGCCGGTGTTAATATCCAGTCATCAGGTGGGGTTGCCGGCGGTGGTACCAATATCACTATCCGTGGTAACTCTTCTTTAAACGGCAACAATCAACCCCTATTTGTTGTTGATGGCGTTCCGTTTGATAACTCCAGTTTTACAAACGTAGGTGCAACCAGCGTTGGCGCATCGGGCGTTACCAACCGGGCGTTTGACCTTGATCCTAATAACATCCAAAGCATGACTGTATTAAAAGGTGCTGCAGCAGCTGCCTTATATGGTTCAAGAGCTGCTAACGGAGCTGTTATTATAACCACCAAATCCGGAAAAAAACAAAGCCGGAAAGGAACAGAAATTACTTACAGCACATCATACGCGTTTGAAAATGTATCCGGTTTGCCTGATTATCAAACAAGCTACGGGCAGGGTACTAATGACGACTACAGGCAAGGGGTTTATGCATCGTGGGGGCAACCTTTTGAAGGCATTCCAAGCATTTTGCCAACGCGGGCAACTGTTCCGGCTCAGCTAACCAGGCAATTCAGCTCAGCGGTATTCCCGCAGTTTTATGAGGCTGACGGAATTACACCGATCCAGGTACCCTATAAATCTTACGCTAAAGAAAATGTAAAAAACTTTTTTCAAACAGGAAGTGTGTATGAAAATGCGGTTAATATATCTTCGGGTAGCGAAAAAGGAAACTTTACCGCCGGTTTATCCAGAACCACCAACACCGGTGTGGTGCCAAATAACGAAATTAACCGTACGTCTATCAATATAGGTGGCAACATAAAGCTTGAAAATAAATTTTATGCAAGCGGTTCCATTAACTACGTAACCACCAATCAAAAAACTCCGCCTATCGGGGGGTCTACAGGTTCTATCATGTCGGCGTTGATGTATACGCCTACCAGTTATGATCTTACACATTACCCTTATGAAAACCCTATTGATGGTACCAATGTATATGATTACACAGGAGTTGACAACCCTTACTGGTCTGTTAAACACAGTGTCTCTACCAGTAATGTTGACAGGTATTACGGAAACCTGGTACTCGGATTTGACCCCCTGCCCTGGTTAAACATTCAAAACACTGCGGGCTTTAACGCCTATACAGACAGAAGGGTAAACGTAAGAGGGAAAGGATCTTCTTCATACCCTAACGGAAGTATAACTACTGATGATATTTACCGTCAGGAGCTTGACAATACCTTATTGGTTACCGTTAATAAAGCGATTAACAACAACCTGACATTAAAATGGATCTTAGGTAACAATATTAACCAGCGCGAAACAAACCGTAAGGCCTTTTACGGCGACGGAATGATAGTTGCGGACCTGAACACCATCACCAATACAAGTTCGGTAACCCCGGTTCAATTGGTAAATAACCGGAACATTTTGGAGCAACGTTTTTACGCGTTTTTTACAGACATCACCTTAGATTATAAAAACTACGCTTCGTTAAACCTTGTTGGCCGTAATGATATATCATCAACCTTGCCGGCAAATAACAGGAGCTATTTTTATGGTGGCGCCAATGGATCGCTCATATTTACCAGGGCATTAAAAATACCTGATAACATTCTGAACTTTGGTAAAGTAAGAGCTGGTTATACTCGTGTAGGGAATGAGGCTTCGGCTTACCAGACGGCCGAATTTTACCTGATCAATTCACCTTTAGGAGCATCTTCAGGTATCGGTTCTATAGGTACACCCTTTACACCTGCTGGTGGCAGCACCTACAATTCGGTTACCCTGGCAAACTTGCTCACCAACGATAATTTAAAGCCCGAATTTATTACCGAGCTTGAAGTAGGTACCGAGCTGCAGTTTTTTGATAACCGTATTGGTTTGGATTTTACTTACTACAGCAAAAAAAGTACCTCGCAAATATTTGAGGTAACCGCGGCACCTTCATCAGGCTTTACCACGCAGATATTGAATTTAGGCCGGGCCACCAATAAAGGTGTTGAGGTTGGTCTTAATTTTTCACCCTTCCGTTCGCCTAAGGGTTTTAACTGGGATGTATCAACCGTATTTACCCGTAATCGTAATATTATTAATGATTTGGGCGGTTACCAGCAATTTGTTTACGGTGGAGCAAGCGGTACAAGCAGTGTACACATTGTTGGCCGGCCTTATGGTTTAATATATGGAACGGCTTATGCACGCGATGATACCGGTAATATTCTGATTGATCCTAATACCGGAAAGCCACTTATTTCTGGTTCATTACAAGCTATTGGCAATCCTAATCCCGATTTTATACTGGGTATTACCAACAACTTTACTTTTAAGAATTTCTCCTTAGGTATTTTGTTTGACTGGAAGAAAGGCGGTGATATTTACTCCAATACCGTTGGACAAATGATGGCGCGTGGTGTAACTAAAGATACAGAACACCGGGAAATTGCAATTGTATCACCTGGGGTACTGGGTAATGCTTCAACTTTACAGCCATTACGTGACGCTAACGGTAAAGAGATCCCTAATAATGTTGCCATAGCCTATGAGGACTATTTCTTCAGTGGTGGTTTAGGGCCCGGAGGTGTGGATGAAGGTTCTATATTTGATGCTACCGTATTTCGTTTAAGGGAGGTATCTCTTTCTTATCAGTTACCAAAAAATGTTTTAAAAGGAACACCATTTGGCTCGGCATCTATTTCCATAAGCGGGCGGAATCTTTGGTACTATGCGCCAAACTTTCCTAAATACACAAATTTTGATCCTGAAGTAAGTTCATTGGGTGTGGGCAATTCACAGGGGTATGATAACCTTGCTGTTCCTACAACTAAAAGATTTGGTATTAACCTCAGAGTCAGCTTTTAAGCATTAAAATTAAACGTATTTAAATTAGGTATTTTTATGAAACTCAGAAATAGAAGATACATTTTACTGCTAACGGGGATTTTGCTGGTGAGCAGTTCCTGCAAAAAATTTGTAGATATAAACGCCGATCCCAATAACCCTACAACAGCACAGTTAGCACTTTTATTACCATCTACTCAGATATCCCTGGTAGGTAACATGTACCAGCTTAACAGTGGTACATCAACCTTTGTACAGCAAACGGTATTCTCTACCGGCCAAAGTCGTTTTCAGCAGCAAGGAACAGATTTCAGCAATTCCTGGGATGGCTTTTACAGTCAAACCCTGAATGATCTGGAATTAGTTGTTGGTAACGGAACAACACAGCAGCAGTGGGGGTACGTAGCCATTGCTAAATTTGAAAAGGCCTATCTATACAGCTTAATGGTTGATATGTGGGGCGATATTCCTTACTCCTCGGCAGAAAAAGGTCAGGCAAACGCCAGTCCCGGTTTAGATAAAGGAGCTGATATTTATGAAAAGCTACTGGTTTTAATCGATGAGGGCATTGCCGATGCAAATAAAATAACAGCAACATCGCTGGTTCCGGCTTCTTCGGATGTGTTTTATGCAGGTACTAAAAACTCATGGATCAGTATGGCTAATTCATTAAAGCTAAAGTTGTATAACCAGATCCGCTTGGTTGACCCTGCCAGATCGGCTACAGCTATTAAAGGTTTGATAAGCGGTGGTGCACCTTTAATTAACAGTAACAGCCTTGACTTTACTTTTAAATTCGGATCCAATCAAAACCCAAACAACCGTCATCCATGGCACCGTGCCGACTATCAGGCTGGTAAAACTTTTTATGCAAGCGAATCATGGATTGATATGTTATTTAATAGCGATGATCCGCGTCTGCGTTATTTTATCTTCAGGCAAAATGCCACAGTCGGCTTAAATAACTCAACAAATAGCAATGGCTATTACGGGCGTAACCCGGGCGATGGTACTGCTGCCCCGGCTGATCAATCCCGCAGATCAGTTTTTGGGATCTATCCGGCAGGGGGATTGTATGATAACACCCCGATTAATAACCTGCCGTTAACAAACCTTTACCTCACCAACACCGGCGCTACGGGCTCTGCAAAAGTGGTAGCCGTAACAGATGGTACAGGAGCTGGGATCATGCCACTGATCACCAATGCGATGGTTAAATTCATCAGGGCCGAAGCAGCATTGACCTTAGCTACAGGTGATGATGCCCGTCAGAATTTTAGCGATGCCGTTACCGCTAATTTAAATAGCGTAAGCAGTTACGCGGCAACAAATGGCGGCGCTATATTATCCGGATCAGCCATAACGGGTTTTGTAAACAGGTTGCTTGCCCAATACGATGCCACAGATAACAGTGGAAAGCTAAACCTGGTTATGACACAGAAATATATTGCTGATTACGGTAATGGTATGGAAGGGTATAATGATTACAGACGAACAGGACTGCCGGTTTTGCGTCCCCTGTTGTCTCCATTAAACGTATTTCCGCTCCGGCTTTATTACTCTCAAACAGAACTGTCGGCCAATACCTTTTTTAGCGCTAATGGTAGCCAGATTCAGGTAGCACAGCAGATAACGCCTGTTTTTTGGGATAAATAATATGGTTGACTTATAATTTGTTGAACCTAACTAAATAAACATGAAGTATTACCAAACTAAAACATATATGAAAAATCTCATACTGGCCATGTCGTTGATCTTGCTGGGATTAGTTGCCTGTAAGAAAGTTCATTACGAATGGGAGGACTACACTTATACTGCCGTTCCTACGGTTACAATTGATACCACAAAATCGGCATTACCAACCCGGCAGGCTGCTAAAGTGGCCTTTTTTAACCTGAAGGACCCAAATCTTGCAGCCGAACAATTTTCATTCGCATTAAACTGGGAAGCCCTGGGAACAAGCGGTGTAAAATCCATTGAAGTATACAGCAGTTTTAACAGGGCCGAAGCAAGTGTACCTGCTTATCCTATCGTCATATCTTATCCGGGGAACCAATATCCCAATATTGCCCAGTTTCCGTTGCCCAGCATTGTTGGCGCAAACGATAAGCTGTTTGATACAGTTACCCAGTTTCCCAAAACTTATACATTCACAGCAGCACAGTTGGCAAGTATAAATGGGATTGCCTTGAGTGATGTTAAGGTAAATGATTACTTTTTATTCAAGTTTATACTTAACCTGAATGATGGCAGCCGGATAGTTACCTTTTTTAATAACATCGTTGATGAAGCACGTGGTGAACCGGGCGATTGCCGTACCGGTGCAAGGTTTAAAAGCCAGTAACCAGGTATAAATAATTTAAAACCCGTAACCGCTGCGGTTACGGGTAAATTAAAATTCAATCCGTAAAAAATATAACATGAGCATTATCAAAAAAAGTATGATAAAGGCAGCAATGTTTTTATTGATAGCAGGAGCTGCGCCCAAATTATACGCCCAGGAAGAAGCTCCGGAAGTAAAAAAAATAGTTGTTGCCGGTAAGCAGTATAGCCGGGAGGTAAGTACCATAGCCGAAAAATCGCCCGTAAAAAAAGCGCTGCAAACCATTGTTGACCTGCAACCGCAAACACTGGCAGATCATATACTGCTTACCGAAATACCCGCGCCGCCATATAAAGAAACGGTGAGGGCTAAAAAATTTGCCGAAATGCTAAAGGCTGCCGGGGCAGATTCTGTGTGGATTGATACAGCAGGGAATGTAATAGGAAAAGTTAAAGGCCGAAAGGGTAAAAAAACAGTTGCATTGGAAGGGCACATGGATACCGTATTTCCCGAAGGAACCGATGTTAAAGTGGTTCATAAAGGCGATACTTTATATGCTCCTGGTGTATCTGACGATACCAGGGCTCTTGCGGTAGTGCTTACGGTACTTAAAGCGGTGAAAAAGGCCGATATAAAAACCGATGCGGATATGTTGTTTGTAGGCGCGGTAGGGGAAGAAGGGCAAGGCGACCTGCGCGGTGTAAAAAATCTGTTCAGCGAATCGGGGCCGGCTAAAATTGACTCCTATATCGCCATGGATGGTACCAATGTGGATAGGATCGTGCACCGTGGTTTGGGTTCACATCGTTACCGTATTACCTATAAAGGCTTGGGCGGGCACTCATCAGGAGCATTTGGGTTAGCTAATCCTCATAACGCATTAGCCCGTGCTATTCATTACTGGGTATTGGATGCAGACAAGTTTACACGTGAAAAAGGGGTACGGGTTACTTATAATGTGGGTGTTATTGGCGGCGGTACTTCTGTTAACTCCATTCCTTTTGAATCATGGATGGAAGTCGATATGCGGTCTGAAAGTCCGGAGCGCCTGGCAGGGATAGATAAAATGCTGCAGGATGCCGTTCAGAAGGCCCTTGCGGAAGAAAACCAAATGAAACGTTTGGGGCCTAACCTTACAGTTGATGTGAAATTAATTGGCGAGCGCCCTTCGGGAATGGAAGACCCCGGCATTCCGTTTGTGCAGCGTGCTATTGCTACAGCCAGCTTTTTACAGGCATCACCCAGTTTAGGGGTAGGCTCAACCAATTCCAATATTCCAATTTCAAAAGGTATCCCGGCAGTAACAATTGGCAGCGGCGGTAAATCAGGCGGCGCCCACGCTTTAGGTGAATGGTGGCTGGATGATAAAAAGGCTTATATAGCCACGCAACGTGCACTGTTATTGCTGCTGGCCGAGGCTGGCGTGTCAAAATAATTCAGACTAAAAACTAAACATTATTAAACAATAGATTATGATAAGAAAACTTAACCGGATGCTTTTTTTACCCATGCTTTTTTACGCGGCGGTATCTCAGGCGCAAACAGTTCCTTCACCAAAGGAACACTTTGGTTTTAATATTGGGGATGATTATCAGCTGGCAAATTATACGCAAACGGAAGCGTATTTTAAGAAACTGGCTGCTTCTGATCGTACCCGGTTGGTAGATATTGGGATGACCGAGGAGGGGCGGCACCAATATATGCTCATCGTTTCCTCTCCTGAAAATTTAAAAAAGCTTGATCATTATAAAGATATTTCCCAAAAGCTGGCCCATGCGGATGGTCTTACGGATGAGCAGGCTAAAAGCCTTGCATCCGAAGGAAAATCAGTAATATGGATTGATGGCGGCCTGCATGCCACCGAAGTGGTCGGCGCGCATCAGCTGATTGAAACCATGTGGCAACTGGTGAGCCGTAATGACGAGGAAACGCAGAACATTTTAAAGAATGATATTATCCTGTTGGCACATGCCAATCCTGATGGGCAGGAACTGGTATCAAACTGGTACATGGGCGAAAAAGACCCTAAAAAGCGTAATACCAATGTACCCCGTTTATGGCAAAAATATGTTGGGCACGACAATAACCGGGACTTTTACATGATGAACATGAAGGAAAGCCAGAACATCAGCCGCCAGCTGTTTGTTGAGTGGATACCGCAGATCATGTATAACCACCACCAGCGTGGTCCTGCAGGGTCGGTACTGGCCGGGCCTCCTTACCGCGATCCGTTTAACTATGTGTTTGACCCACTTATTGTAACCAGCATCGATGCTGTTGGCGCGGCCATGAATAACCGGCTGAATGTGGAGGGGAAACCCGGTTATACACAACGCGCGGGTTCCCAGTTTTCTACCTGGTGGAACGGCGGCCTGCGTACGACGCCATATTTTCATAATATGGTAGGTTTGCTAACTGAAATTATAGGAAACCCAACGCCGGAGACCGTTGCTTTGGTTCCGGAACGTTTAATACCAAACGGGGCTACACCCAATCCAATAGTTCCTCAAAAATGGCATTTCCGTCAGTCAATTGATTATTCAGTTTCCCTGAACTATGCGGTGTTGGATTATGCGGCCCGTTACCGCAGCGAATTGTTGTACAATATTTACCGTATGGGTAAAAACTCCATCGAGCGTGGTAACAGTGACCACTGGACATTTTATCCAAAATTCATTGATTCCATAAAAATGGCTTATAAGAATGAGAAAAAGCCAGCAAAAAAGGATAGCAGTACCAACCAATCGGGCGAGTTTGCTTTTGGCAAGGAAGGCGATATTCCCGCCAAATACTATGACCAGGTATTAAAGGATCCTAAGAACCGCGATGCACGTGGGTATATTATCCCGGCTGATCAAACTGATTTTCCAACGGCTGTGAAATTTATCAATTCCCTGCTTTTATCGGGCATCCAGATAGAAAAGGCTACCTCTGATTTTACGGTAGCAGGCAAAGGCTACCCTGCCGGATCATATATTGTTAAAACTGACCAGGCTTTCCGTCCGCATGTGATTGATATGTTTGAGCCGCAGGATCACCCTAATGATTTTCAATATGAGGGTGGCCCGCCAA
>Ga0193717_1000634_pt1 | contig 22614 bp, 22 predicted proteins | sample U2c2metaG_FD_145900 | JGI IMG/M metagenome (GOLD analysis project Ga0193717, IMG submission 145900) | Soil microbial communities from a riparian zone of the East river system, Colorado, United States - U2c2 | ecosystem: Environmental > Terrestrial > Soil > Riparian zone | place: USA: East River...
ACTACAGGACAGGTTTACCAACCTCCTGTCTTGACTGACATTGGATCCGCAAAACTGGCCTGCAGATGAAGCTTGGCTCGCCAAGCTTGGAAATCGCTTCACGCGATTCCCACATCTTCAGCCTAGCGACGACGTCAACGTTTTCAGCTTTCCTGCCAGGTCTGCTGGCGAATCGTAAGATGGCACAACGGTCGAACCGGCACTCTCTGAACCTGATACGCCAAACAGCCCTCGAAGCTGAATTATTTAATAGGAAGAGAGCGCAGCCCATTCCATCATGGCCAGGAGTCGCACACTCCAATCAAGGCCGCATACATTGGCGCAGACCATTCGGCCACCTTCACTTTTTACCTGCAACAGGGCGGCGGACCATACATTGGCGTAGTCCGGAGTTTTCTTTGCGATACAAGCCAGAGAGTATCTGGTGACCAAGATCACGGCCATTTCGCATCGGAATCAGGCACTTACCTCGCAGGCGGAGTGTCTCGCGCTTTCAATGAAGGACAGTCTTCCCTCAGCGTCATTCACCCGCACTTAGCGATTGCGCCAGATAATTCTGAAACACTACGCCATTTATCTTTCAAAGCTACAACTACGGTGCGGGTGAAATAAAGATTACTCAATTCGTGGAATTCGATCTCCGCGTCAGACCTATCGCTCTCCCTTCCACTTGCTTACAGTCCATCGGCAAGTGTTAGTTGTTTAGCGTAGTTCGCTGCGAAATCATTCAGAACGAGTCTTCCGGAGCTCTTCGTTTGAGTTGTCGGATCGTAATTGGTCAATCTCCATCCTGGAACATCCTGCACCACGAACTGAGGGACGTCGAAAGCCCCTGTACAAAGTGAGATCGAATGGGTCCGCAGATAATTCAAAAGGTCGACTGCCACTTGGTAGTTCGTCTGAGAACCGAGGCCAAGGGCTATGCCTTCTGGAGCTGACCATTCATCCGCCCACACCGGCACGCTCCCACTCGGCACGCCGAAGTCTGCATCCCATTGCGACTCATCGGTAAGGCCATGTTGGTAAGGATGCACTGCGAATACGAGCCGATTGAGTGGATCGGCGACTTCCGGCATGCCCTGAAGTGTTTCAGCAAGTTCTTGTTTCTTGTCGCCTGTCGCTGGATCTGTTGTAGTGATGCCCAGGCCATCCAGTACCAACACATTCTTTGCACCGTTACCGCGAATATGGTTAACTAACGTTTGCATCCCGATAGCCTGCTCGGCTTGACCCGGGACGTTACCTCCGGTAAGCCATCGCTGCCAGTTCGCTGGTGATGCAATCAGATTCGGTTCGTTGTAGAGCTCAAAAACCACACCACGATCGGAGCCGAAGGCCGCCGTGAAAAGATCCCAATTATTTTCAGTTTCCTGAATGGGAAGTTTGTGCGGCGTCGTCTCCCCGCTTATTGGGATCTCGTCTTGCATCATGATCATCACTAAGAAGCCGGCTTGCCTTGCTGACTTAACTGCGCTGATAACGTCATTGAGGTAAGCGGGATCGTAGGCAGTCGAAGTCGGGTCCAATGCAGGCTGACCAATCTGAAACCGTATGGTGTCGGCGTCATAAGCTTTGATGGCCGCAAGTTCAGTTGCGCCGTAATTCATTCGTGCCTGCAAATCCTCTTTGGCTTGTTGGCTAGTGTCAGAGTTTGCCTGAAGTGCAGCTAGTGGTCTCACGAAACCCTGCAGCACGATGCCGCGAGAGAGCCATGGCGCATCGTTCAACGTCATTTGATTTCCGGAAACCCCAACGATTTGATTGTTGGCCACCTGCGATGGGCCTGTAGACGTTACCGATGCGTCTCCACACCCAAGCAGAGTAATAGACGCGAACAATATGACATGATAAAAATGGCGGAACACTGAAATCTCCTGAGTTGAAGAGCGCGTTAAAATCGACTGCATCGATTAGCTCCGAGTTTGTTGTAGGTTGGCTGATCAATTTTCCTCTTTGACGGATAAATTGTTCCCGTATTGCGGAAAAAACTATCCATGATAACCAGCTAAATCACTAGTCATAAATACATTTAACTTTTCTTAAAGGTTATTTCTTATGGCGGTCAATCTTTCCGAGGGCTGAATCGAGCCGGTATACAGCATTTCTTGGAAATGTAGATCGAATACCCAATTTTGCGGCCGCTATTCTAGCAAGATGATAATCATCGTGCTCTGCCACGAAGGACGCCAAGTCGATGATACGCATTGGCTTTTTTAGCCTAGGATGCAAAGCGGAACGCTCAACCAGTTCTTCTGGTAATTCATCAAGTCGACCTACGAACAACTGACGGCTGCTGCGAAACGCTTCCAAGATATCGTGCAACTGACAGGCATTGTGATTTGCATTCCAGGTGGCCTCATTCGTACCATCCCACGCCTGCAGCGCTGCCGCACCCTGGATCAATTGATCCAAGCGTCCCGACATAAGTGGCTCGATATCGAGCAAATGTCCCGCCTCTTCCTGTATTGACCAAGCGCTTTCTAGCCGTTCGGTGAGTTCTGTCCCTGACAGATTGCGAAGGGCCTCTTCCAATCGTGGAGGACCTCCACGCACCCTCTCAACAACATGTGGAAACATCCATCGAGGAGTGTCGAATGCGAAGTCACGTTCGAGCCAAGGTTTGATTCGAAGCATTATTTCCTTTCTGGGCATAATTGCTTCTCGAGAGAAGCTCTTCGAGGAGCAATGTGCGCCACGGGTGGATAGATACTCGCGCAGAGCGCAGGGTCCCTCGCGGAATCAGAGCATGGGTGTTCCTGGCTCGAGGCCGAGCAAGATACGGCCTGGAGGGATCATCAGGCGATTGGCGAAGTTGATGTGCTGGCAGGCAGCTTGAACATCTCCTCTGCCAGGAGTGTGAGATTCCAGCAAGGGGGCGAAAGCTGGGTGCTCGGTCGGCACTTGATGCCAAGCGGGACATTCGTTTTGCGAGATCTCCTGCGGGAACCAGATCTGACTAAAGAATTCCTTCCTGAATGGCCTGGCCGAGCGTTGCGACAGCTGGCCTGAAGCCGAGACGGCGACTCAACGCTCCATCTGCGCGGCCCCACCACGGGTTGTTGAGCGGCTCCGCGGATGACTTGATGGTGACGCCAACGGATCTCGCCATGTCATAGAGAGTGCTCGGTGCATCATCCGCAATGTTGACAATACGTCCGTCCATGGCCCCGGTGAGAGCAAGCTCGAACGCTCTTGCGACATCCCGCTGGTGAGCAAGACTGAACGTCTGGGCCGGATGCCAATTCATGCTACTGACGATCCCGGGGACGGCGGACAGGTGCTCGTCACCGTCGCCGTAAACAAAGGGGAGGCGCAGGATGCTCCAGTTCAGACCGCTTTCACGGAGTTCTTTTTCCGCCGCGACTTTGCTGGCCGGATAGGCATGTTTCGGATGTACTTCGTCTTCTTCGAGGCCAGGGCGAGACGCGTCTTCGCCGTATACCAAGCAAGTGCTCGCCATGATGATGCGGGATTGCGGAGCATACTGTTGAACGACTGCAATCAGAGCACGTGTGCCTTCAAGATTTGCACGCCAAATCGCGTTTTCGTCTGGGGTGCTGAAGACGGCGGCAAGGTGAATAACGGCCGATACTCCCTCGATGGCCTTCTTCAAAGCGGAGGCATCGAAGAGGTCGCCTTCGACGGGCGTCACGCCCGCAGGAGTATCTTTTCCCGGCCGTACAAGGGCACGGCATTCAAGACCAGCATCCACCATGTGCCGTAACAGCCGCGATCCAACGAGCCCTGTCCCACCTGTCACTAGAGTTGTCATATTTGTTCTCCGTCCCAATCGTGTTCGTTCAGTTGTTTTGTTGCGGCCTGCAGCACTCTGCGGGCAATCTCAAGTTCTGCGTGATCTGCGCCGTCGAATGCCACCCTCAAAATCTGTTCGATCGGATTGGGCAACGCTTCCCAGAGCCTGCTGCCAGCACGCGTAATGCGGAGCATGCGCTGGCGTTGATCTTCCGAATCGGGCGCTTGCGCGACCAGCCCCTTGCGCACCAGCGTCGTTACGACTCCACTGAGCGTGGCCCTTTCAATGTTGAGCATGTTTACGAGATCACGCTGCATCGTCGGTCCCACGTTTGCCAGTTGATGCAGCACGTACCACTGCGTGGAACCAAGTCCATACGGGCGTAGCACCGTGTCCATTACTCCGCGCGATGCGAAGTACAACCGCTTCGCCCAGGCTCCGACAGAGTCGTGCTTCGACGTTTCCTGCTGTAACGCCTTCTTAGTCATTTTGTAAGCTACCTTACGTAATATTGCAAGGTACCTTACGATATGTCAAGTTAGCTTCTTGACAGTGGGATCGGTTCGGAGAAACGCGCTTATGGTCACTCGAAGAGTGCTTCCCACGGACCGACTTATAGGGATCAATTGGTCCAGACAGGCTGAGAATCAACCTGTCCGAAGCCCAACAGCCACAACCATGTATGCTGTCTGTTCAAAGATTGGTGGATCGCGTAAGAGACTCCCAATTCGAGAACTCACCGCGAAGTACCTCCAACTCCTTTTGCACATAGTCGAAGGCATCCGATCCAAGCAAGAGATGCAGAGGCGGCTCCGAGGAAGTCAGAAATGTAGCGATTGCCTTCCCAGCCTTGGCCGGGTCGCCCGGTTGATTGCCGTTTCTGGATTTGCGAGCCTCGCGAATAGGATCGAAGATCGCATCATAATCAGCGATCTTGCGTTCCGAACGCACCATGGATCGGCCGGCCCAATCTGTTCGGAACATGCCGGGTTCCACTGCAGTCACATAGATCCCCAGGGGCCGAACCTCTTTCGCAAGAGAGGACGAAATGCCTTCAAGGGCGAACTTGCTGCCGTGGTAGTAAGACAGCCCAGGCATCGTCATCAAGCCGCCCATAGACGTCACATTCAGGATGCGGCCCTCGCGCCGTGAACGCATGAAAGGGAGAACAGCCTTCATCATGGCGACAGCGCCGAAGACATTCACCTCGAACTGCTGGCGCAACTCATCCATCGAGCTTTCCTCCAGCGTCCCTTCATGACCGTAGCCCTGCATTATTGATGAGCGCGTAAACCGGACCGACAGTTCGCTCGACTTCTTCGACTAAAACAGCGAGTCGTTCCGGTGCGTCGGTCACGTCAAGAACACGCGCGAATGCCGACCCGGGACGCAGATTCTCGAACTCTCGCACCGCCTCTTGTTTTCTTACAGTGCCAACTACTTTGAAACCAACCTGAAGCAAGGCAGAGGAAAACGCCTTGCCAAGTCCGCTACTAACGCCAGTAACGATGACTACCTTTTCCATTGAATCCACCTAACGATACCAACGGTACCGATTCTGTTTTGAATATATGATACCCTCAGTATCGTAATGGTTGCATTCTTTTTTAGGGAGACACAGAATTGGGCGAGATCGGGCGACCACGAAGTCAGGCAGCGCATGATGCAGTGCTCAAAGCTGCCCTCCGTCTTGTAACGAAACGAGGCTTCCGGGCAGTAAGCGTGAATGAGATCGCTGCAGAAGCCGGTGTTGGAAAGATGACGCTCTATCGCCATTGGCCGAACAAAGCAGCGTTAGTCATGGACTCGCTACTCGTTTTAGTCGGCAGCGAGACCGATTTCCCGGAAGCAGCCAGCGCCATCGAAAGCCTTCGGCAGCAGCTTGACCTGCAGGCCGCCTTCTTTCAGAGTTCCCGAGGTATCCTCATCCGTTCCCTTGTAGCGGAGGCTCAATCCGATTCCGAGCTTGCGATCGCATTTCGGGAGCGCTGGCTCAATCCACGCCGTGAAGGTGTTCGCCAGATCATGCGGGCGGCAGTTGCAGAAGGTTCTCTCCGAAGCGACATTGATATCGACACCGCAATCGACCTCCTTTACGGATCTCTCTACTACCGCCTGCTGCTGGGCGCAGGTGCGCTCGACGAACGTTTTGTTGACAGCATCTACTATCAGTTCCTCGAAGGACATGGAGTATCGGCGTAAGCCCTGGATAAATTCCGCGCTCAGCTCTAATTACTCCTGATAAACGCGCATCTCATCATCGGTACAGCTGCCGACTTCCCAGGACAATCCGCTGCCGCTTACAACACCGCTCTTGGAATTCGCGCGGATTCCAAGAGCCTAAAAGACTGGGATTTTATGAGGTTTTTAGATAAGAAAGGTCGCGACGCTAAACTTCTGAAGTGAATCTCCTTTACACGACGGCAATGGGTTTCCAGGAATCGCAGGCGCGTTCGAATTGCGTATTGGCGGTCTAAACAGCACCCTGTCGAATATATGCCGTCGTATGAACTTGCAAACTATTTGAGGTTCGGGGTCAACAGCAGCTTGGCGCGCATAGATGCAATCGTCTGTTCAGCCGATTCGATTCCGATGTCTTTCAAAAAGGATGGAACGGTTGAAATCAACTATTCGCTCGACCACGCGATGATCATGTCATGGGAAGCCAGAGATCTTCCAGACTCGTGCACCATGAGCGACGGCAGAAAGTGGCGGTCGTTGCCCTTCATCATCTTTCACAGTCCGGCTGACCATGAACTTGCACAGAGAGCCGCCATCGAAACGCATGCAAAGCTGGTCCTCGCCCCTCGCCACCACCCGCCATTTCTGCTGGCTCAGATTGAAAAGATTGTGGAGCAGCATCATGGGTTGCTTCTGAAGGACTATGAATACTGCGGCATAATAGTTCGCCTAGTGAAGGGGCGCGCGCAGATAAATCCCGCCCTGAAGCTGAAGACTGGAACGGTTAATACAGAGCACTACAACGCAGCCGGTGATCGGCGAAAATCGAATGGTTGGGTGACATTCAGTCGAAACCGGGAAGGTCTGGCAAACGATGTCGAACTTTTCGAAGAGTTGCTGAGTAGGAAGGCAACAGAGACTGAAATGCACAAATTCTTCACTGAACACCCAGCGATCCTCATGGAGGCTAGAAAAGGCGTTCCAGTCTCCCACGGAATCAGTTTTACCGACCCGAAAAATTGGCGTCCAGATTTTGCTTTCTCCCCGATTCTAGGTCCACTAAACTTTGAGATTGAGCTTCTAGAGCTTAAAGGGCCCGACGAGAAGACCTTGACGCAAAGATTCCACCCGGGCTTTACTCGTAAGGTGCACGCAGCCATTGATCAGGTGAGGGATTACGAGCATGCCATGCGTGATCCAGCGAACTTCAAGGCTATTAGAAGGGCGCTCGGATTTTTACCCGCCAACTCCAGGCTTGCGGTACTTATTGGGCGAAATCCTGACAGCGAAGCCGGCAGGCAGACTTTGGAACGGCGAAAGGGCCAAGTGGTGGATGTAGAGATCATCACTTATGACGAGATTTTTGAAACGCAGGCGCGCCAAGCTTAGGCCCGACTTCGTTGTCTGCCGCGTACGGCAGCGTCACATGCTTTCTCGCCCATCATTTTCAGACTCGTTTTGAAGGTAAAACTCGTGGAGCTTTGCCTGAAGCAACTCTTTATCGGGGAGTTGAGTTTTGTACTCTGCTATCAAGGCTGGAGACAAGCTACGGCTCAAGGCGAATTCCACCACTTCGTCGTTTTTAGTCGCACAGAGCAAAACACCAATGCTTGGTCGTTCATGAGACTTGCGAACATTCCGATCGAGTGCCTCCAGATAGAAGTTCAGCTTACCCAGATACTCCGGCTCGAAGCGATCGACCTTCAGTTCGATCGCGACAAGACAGTTAAGGCCTCGGTGGAAGAAGAGCAAATCGAGCGCAAAGTCTCTGTCGCCTACTTGAAGGGGAAACTCCGATCCTACGAAACAGAAATCCCGTCCGAGTTCGATCAGGAAATCCTTTAATTTGTGAAGCAGGCCATGATGAAGATCGGCTTCGGGATGTTCGGGCGGTAGGCCAAGAAACTCTACCGAATAGGCATCTTTGAAAACGCTAAGGGCTTCCGGATACCTTTGTGTCACCACTGGTGACACTTTTGGAGGACTTAGCACAGCTCGTTCAAAAAGAGCTGTCCGGAACTGCCGCTCCAACTCCCGCCTGCTCCACTGTTCCCGAACGGCCAGTCGTATATAAAACTCGCGCTCCTCTGGACGCTTGCTCTGGCCGAGGATAATCAGATGATGAGACCAAGGCAATTGTGCCACCAGTGGCGACACAATTGCATCATTTGCATAGGCTTCATAGAACTGTCTCATTCTAAAGAGATTTCTTCGGGTGAAGCCCCTCAACCCAGGATTTTTCCTTGCAATAAAAGCGGCTAGTTCGTCAACCACCCCCGCACCCCACGCAGAGGCCTCAATCTTCCGGCTGATCATCGCTCCCACCTCCCAATAAAGCCCAATCAGAGCGGAGTTGACCGCTTGAAAAGCCTTCGCGCGCGAAGCGGATATGAGATCGACGATCTCGACAAAAACCTTCTCGTTCTCGGTCTGGGGAATCAAATCATCACTGTGAGACGAAGCAGATCGTGACGCCCCTGGTGCCTTCGAGGTAGCGGTTGTCGATTTTAGATCTTTAGGCATGTCGTTAAATCAATGATAGTTAATAACTTGTCTTACCGAGGCCAGCTTTCAACAAGGCCGGCCAATCATGGTCTCCCGATGGACGTCCCGCGTCGTACTTCTCTTCAGTTCTTCTTTTATCCAGATGACAATTGCTACATCGAATACAGCTGCTATATAGCGGCACGAGTCCCACATACCGGCGAGATCAAAGCCCCAAGTTATCATTCACCGCGACAGCTATCTCTTGATCGGAGCCCAGATAGAGTTCGGTGGTCTGGATTGAGGAGTGGCCAAGCAGGAATTTGATCTGTTCGAGATCCCGCCATTCTTCCGGCAGAGCTTGGCGCAGGTCCGTCGTAGATCATGGGCTCCAAAGTGCTCGATTCCAATCTGCTTCGATGAGTGTTCAACTATGGACCAGACGGCCCAGTCGCTCAAAGTGTCACGATTGATCTTCCCGCTCTTCGAGACCGAACGGAGCAGGCGGCCATCTTTAATCTCGGCCGCGGTCATCCAGACATCGATTCCCTTCTTCACCCAGATCGGGATGGCCACCGTTCGAATCCGCCGGCCTTTGCCCTCGAGATCCGCCAAGACCCACCGGCCCTCTCTTTGCTGAGTGGTCTCGATATCGAGCTCGGCCAGCTCGTTCCTTCTGAGGGCACAACCCACCAGAAGGGCCAGGATCACATAGTCACGCTTCCCTTTCAGGGTAGAGCGGTCGGGCACGGTCAGCAGATCTTTGGCCTGCTCCCGAGTCAACCAATTTCCAGGCGAATTCCCTTTTGCCGGATATTGGGAATGTCGGTAAGGCTCGCCGCCTCCTCCTGACCGATCATCCCGGCCCGGCGAGCTTCGCCGACCATCTTCCGGACCGCAGAGAGCCGGACATTAATAGTAGAGGGGGACAAAGATTCGAGGGTCGATCGCCACTCCATTAATAGTTCCCGGGAGAGGTCGGCTGGCACAAAATCGGAACAGGTCGTCCAAAGCCTTGGCGTAGTTCCGTCGGCTATGAGGGGAGAAGACCGAGTCGAGTACCATCTTTCGCAGCAAAGTCTGGGCCGAGGTCAGGGAGAGAGGCTCCCCTTCCCTGCTTTCGGGTGCCGAAGCTGTTGCTTTGAGCGCTATCTGGCGTAAAGATTTGGGCGATAAGTGGCGTAAGGGGACGCCCTGATCATTACCGCTAAGCACACGGCCGCGCAAAACATTGACTGTGTCTTTCAAATGAAATGAGTCACTTCAGAATTCTGCCCGAAGATCCCATTAATATCAGTAGTGGCTTAATATCAGTAGTGGCTTTGGCGTTGCACTCGAACACATCTGCGCCAGATAGCTCCCAAGTATTTACGCCACTTTGCGATCCAAGCTACACTCCGACACCGCCCCCAACTCGGCATTTCGTCCTCTTAGTACCGAATCGATTTATCGCCAAAATTTATCCATACATGGGAATAGGAATTGACGTGAGGTGTTTAGCTATTGACAGGTGCAGGTCCCTTTTAGGACGGTCAGCATTAACTCCCAGGCGCCAAAGGAGACCTGGTCCCCGATGAATCGCTTTACTCAAGTAGAAGCCTGCGGAACGACGCGTATCACCTCATGCTCATCGAGACAATATAATCGCCAGGGCGCCGGAATCGATGCCTTGGTGCGTGGATCATCAACTCGGTTCTTCTCCAGTCAAGATCTGGACTGGAACGGCGTCTGTCTCGAATTTCATGATGCTGCCCCGACCGAGAGATCTGAGGCCTCGTCCGCCGATCATTTCATAACGTTGTTCACAAATCATCGGGCACGAGGGGAGAGTGAGATCTCGCCCGGCCGCTTTGCTCCCTATTCCCACTCTCCAGGAGCCATCTGCGTACTTCCCGCCGGGTGGATTCCCGCTTGCAGACCGGTTACGCACACAAAGATGATTATCTGCTCGATTGACCCCTCGTTGGTAAGTGAACTCAGCGCCGAATCCGACCTACCGCACAAAACAGAATTCAGCCGCAGAAGAAATCTCCGCGATAGCTCTTTAGGAAACCTGATCACACTTCTGGCCGATGAAGCCCGCTCTGGCAGTACATCGGGAAGACTCTACGTGGAACTTCTAACGCGCGCACTTGCCCTGCGTTTCTTAGGACTTGCCAGCGATACAAGAGACTTCAAACTCGTCAGGCGCAACAAGTTGCCGACGTTTGCGCTTAGTCGGGTACTTGAAAGGATGGAGCTGGAAGCCGCCGAAGACCTCGATCTCCACACTCTGGCTCGCGAGAGTGGCTATAGCAAGAGTCAATTCCTGCGTATGTTTCGCGCCAGTATGGGGTGTTCCCCGCACCAATGGCTGATACAACTTCGCATCGAGCGGGCAAAACAGATGCTGCGACGCGGTTCCATCCCGCTGATTGAGATCGCAGCCGCTTGCGGATTTTCGAGCCATGCTCACCTGTCCACAAGTTTCCGTAAAGCCGTTGGAGTAGCCCCAAATCAGTATCGACGAGTTCCTGATCTCTTTCTGTAAACATGACGCGTTTGGGCAAGCAGGCGACGGCTACGTTCGCTACTCTCTGATGAGGAAAGGTGGAGAACAACATCGATGGGTGATGGTGACGCCGATAAGGATCCTGCATAGTTCTCGCGTTTCTCCGTTCTCGGATATCGACATGTCCCGGTGAGCTTGGCTGGATTCCTATAAATGCACGAAGGAAGGCCGGATTTTCTTTGCGGGTGAGCATACGTCGCGCGGGAATGGGTGGATGCAGGGCGCTATCGGGTCGGCGCACCGGGTGGTGAGGGAGATCAGCGGAAGGTTGAGACCCGCTCAGGGCGCGGTGGCTGAGCGAGTCTCAATTGCGAAAATAGCCTCATGCTCGGGCATGTAACGCAGAACGAATATCTGGAGATTTCCGCTATGGATTTGAGATTGCAAGGAAAGCGTGCGCTGGTCACGGGTAGCAGCATCGGCTTGGGAGAGGCGATCGCGCGGGCTCTTGCTGTAGAGGGTGTGGCAGTTGCGATCCACGGACGACAACCGAAACGTACATACGCCGTCGCGGCAGACATCGAGGCGCACGGCGGTAGGGTCGCTGTTGTCCTTGGTGACCTTACAGTCGAAGGTGAGGCACAGAACATCGCGGATAGCGCGATCGAGCAGCTAGGCGGCATTGATATTCTCGTTAACAACGCGGGTGGAACAGGCGAGAAACTGGTTTGGGAAGACACTCCAATCCGCGCTTGGACTGAGTCTTACGAGCGAAACGTTCTAGCTGCTGTAAGACTGATCAGTCGTCTTCTGTTGCCGATGCGGCAGTCTGGCTGGGGCAGGATTGTGAACGTCTCGAGCGTGGCTGGTGTAATGCCTCAGCCCACGGGCCCGGACTACTCAGCGAGCAAGGCTGCGATCAACAATCTCAGCCTGTCCTTGACTAAAGCGCTCGGTGCGTCAGGAGTGACGGTCAATACGGTTTCCCCGGGCATGATCCTTACGCCGAAACTAGAAGAAGTATTCCGCCAGATGGCAACTACTAACGGCTGGGTTGCCAGCGATGCCTCATGGGAGGAGATCGAGCGAGCTTTTTTGAAGGTTTCCCAGGTTCCGCTTGGCAGAATCGGTCGTGTTGATGAGGTCGCGCACGCCGTCGTCTTCTTGTGCAGTCCGCTTGCCAGTTACATCACCGGGACGGACCTGCGAATCGATGGCGGCGTTGTACCAGCTCTGTAGAGAGGCCCCTTGATCACGGTTGGCGCAGTGTGATGCGCAGTTTCGTCTCAACGAGAACTGTCAAGCGAGACAAACCCTCCTGAGCACGCATGACAGGGAATCAAGATGCTAGCTGCAGTGTTTCAATCCTAAGTAAGAAAAACGAAATTTCACTCCATAAAGGAGAAATTCTGATGAATGATCCCCACAAGTTCAGCACGGAGTTTGGATCTGATCATGCACTTGAACAAAGTACGCCTATTGTCAGTCACCATGACACCATCAAATGGTTTCAGGCAATCCCCGGAGAGCAATTGTGTATTCGGGTTCACGGAACACAGGTGAATGGCCGCTATGCAATTATGGAGAATATCGCGGCGCCAGGCACAGCAACACTTATGCACTTCCATGCAGAAGATGAAAATTTTTCACATCCTTGAAGGGACTGTGACCTTCAGCATCGACAGCGACGTTTTCAATGCCTCTGTCGGCTCAATTGTGGTTATTCCAGCAGGCGCACATCACGCGTGGAGGAATCGTTCGGACGCTCCGATCCGCATGTCGACCTTCTTTTCACCAGGTGGAGTAGAAGAGCTTTACCCCAAACTTGTCGGCTTGTCGCTAGAAGAGCTATCTACTGTAGTCGAACCATTCGGATCACGCATTGTTGGGCCGCCCATCGATGAGTAACGTCTCCGCACCGGAAGCGATTCTTACGTAGCAGCTGAGAAGAGCGCTCTTGAGATCGAGTTAGACAGGCACTGGAAGGACCTCAGCCTCTCGACGGACTATTCGTCGGGCGAGACATAGAAATAAGAATCCGGTGAATTCCCCGCTGATTGAGATCGCAGCTGCTTGCGGATTTTCGAGCCATGCTCACCTGTCCAGAAGTTTCCGTAAAGCTGTTGGAGTAGCGCCAAATCAGTATCGACGAGTTCCTGATCTCTTTATGTAAACATGACGCTTTTGGGCAAGCAGGCGACGGCTACGTTCGCTACTCTTTGATGAGTCAAGAGGTGACTCATCATGACTGATTCAACGTCCTCATACTTCAAATCCGTCTCAGACGAACTACACGAACGAAGAGCCAAGACAGCGATCGTTACCGGTGCCTCCAGCGGAATAGGGCTCGAGTTGGCGAAGAAGCTGAGTCTGAATGGTTACCGCGTGGTCGCTAACTCGCGGCGAATTACCTCTGCGCGAACATTAGCCGAGACAGAACACATCAAACTAGTGGATGGCGATATCGGCATTCGGGAGACGGCTCAGCGAGTGGTAGATACGGCCCTCCAAAACTTTGGGAGAGTTGATCTGCTGGTGAACAACGCAGGTGTTTTTATCCCGAGGCCGTTTACCGAATATACTGCGGAAGACTTCCAGCGAGCGGTTGGAACGAACCTGGCCGGATTCTTTTACGTCTCTCAGCTCGTAGTGGCACAAATGCGTCTTCAGAAATCCGGACATGTGGTCAACATCTCGACATCATTTGTGAGCCAGCCTATTGGGGTATTGCCAGCAAGCCTTGCAAACCTAACCAAGAGTGGATTGGAATCGGTCACGCGATCGCTGGCAATCGAGTTTGCGGGTGAGGGAATCCGTTTCAATACGATCGCTCCTGGCGTTGTGGATACACCAATGCACCCGGCCGAGACGCACGAATTCCTAAAGCAACTAAGCCCGTTTAGCCGATTGGCCGAGGTGGGAGAGGTTGTGGACTTACTGCTTTATCTGGAATCGGCCCCGTTTCTGAACGGTGAAGTAGTCCATCTCGATGGAGGAGCGCATGCTGGCAAGTGGTAATGCACAGTGCCAAAACCTCCTCGGCCAGGACCTGAGCACTGCTTGAGCTTCCACGTATGGCCAATAACACCAGGCACCGAATGCCATGTAGGGCTGATGGGATAGAGCCTGCACTTTTATCAGTTTGGAGACATTGAATGCCGATTGATTTTACGCTGAACGATAATCAGCGACACCTGCGGCGCGAAGCACGTCAATTTGCGGAAGATGTCCTATCCGGCGTGCCGGGCGCGATACGCGATTTGCCGAGCCCTATCGAGCGTTTTGTAGCAACTCGCCCGTTCTACGAACGCTTGGTGGCGGAGGGCTTTTTACGCAAGTGTGTCCCCGTCTCAGTCGGCGGCGACTCTGCCGGACTGGTTGACATCGCGATCATGGCGGAGGAGCTTTATACGGTCGATGCTAACGTGCCACTCACCATGCTTTCCACAGCGCTCGGGCTCGCGCCGTTGGCGGTTGCCGGCACGCCAGAGCAGCACCAACGGTTTCTGCCGCCCTTCCTGGCAACCACGGGCGCACCGCTTGCCGCATTCGCTTCGACAGAACCTGGCGGCAGCGCCAACGCCGGATCTCCACCGCCAGGAGAAGGAGTCCGAACTACCGCGCGTCGGGTTGACGGCTCGTGGGTCATCACGGGCCAGAAGCAATGGATACCTTCGGCCACCGGATGGAACGGGGAGGGCGCCGACCTCCTTACAGTCGTCTGCCGCACCGATGCCAATGTTGCCCCCTCGCGTGGCATCTCGATCATCGCTGTGCCTCGTCCCGACACCGGCCTGATCTTTGAGCACACATTCGACACGCTAGGACACCGTGCCCATATCGCGTCGCGCTTCCGTTTGGACGCTCTTCAGGTTCCGGCCGGAAACCTGCTGGGACAAGAAGGGGGCGGACTCCAACTGGCTGCGGAGAGCTTTGCGGGTACAGCCGCCCTCGTCGGTATCTTCAGCGTAGCGCTGATGCGCGCTGCTTTTCAGTTTGCTCTTTCCTTCGCCAAGAGGGAGAGGCGTGGAGGCATCCAGCAGATCATCCAGCATCAGGCAGTCGGCTACGCGCTGGCCGATGCAAAGACTACGATCGAGGCTACGCGAGTGCTGAGTTGGCATGCGTGCCGCGCGTTTGATATGGCTGCGCCTGGTGCACTCGAACTCGCTATCCATGCCAAGCTATTTGGCTCGGAGGCAGCGGTGCGGGTCATTACCCATCTCATGCAGGTTGTAGGCGTCGATAGTTATGGTCACGAATTACCGCTCGCCGGTTTGCTTCAGGACGCTATGGCGTTGCCGCTCTTCGTCGGAGGCAATATAGGGATTCGCCGCCGCCAACTGCACTCGCTTATGCTCGATCCCACGTATGACGATCTCGCGACGCTTGACGGCTTATCCCTGGCCGAAACCGCCCCCTAGAAGATATTCTTCTGGTCACCACACCAAACGTCAAAAATCGTACGCTAGTGCGCCGGGAGATCGGCAAGGAGTAGCAGGTGAGAGTCCTGTGCAGTGAAGGAATAGCAAACCACACTGGCCCCGAGTCATGCGTTGTGCATCGCGAGGTGCAGGGCGAAGCGTTGACAGGGGAGTCTGTAGGCCAGCCATTGAGCCGCGAAAGCTTTAAATTAGTTCAGGGTGCCGACGCCGTTAGCGTGGTGGAAGGCAATACGGACGGACGCGTTCTTGCGAGTGCCTGGACGGCCCTGCGTGGTCTTAGACCCTGGCATGCAGAGACGTTCTTTGCTCGGGTGTTGCTTTGAGAATTATCTGGCGTAAAAATCTGGGAGATAAGTGGCGTAAGAGATGACTCAGAGCGGCCACCCAGTTACGGCTACAAAAGGCACCAGGCTGCATTTGCCACATCGAATGAGGCAGTTGCGAGATGTTCGTTGAATAGATTTAGATCACAGCGAAGCTACAGGCGCCGCGCGGCAGACCCCATTCACGCCACATAGCGCCCAAAGACTTACGCCACATTACGACCCAAGCTACAGCTACAGATTGCGGTGAATTGAACTAAATTTGAATTTTTGCAACAGAGCCCAAAGAGCGGCTGAGCTAGCACTCAGAAGTGCTCAAGAGCCGGAATATCTGCGAAAACGCCCCGGAGAGGTCTTGGGTTTCCTCGCGCTTTCGCACCCATTCCTTGAAGAGAACGGAAGAACGATCCTGACGGTATATTCCGAGCTGTGCCGGCGTGCCGTCTTTCATGTCTGTTGGGAGGAATTGCAAAGGACGAATTTCTTCAGACCCTCACAGGAGAACTTGAGCAGCCAGGAAAGGCCATGGACAATCTCGTGCTGCGCTATTTCAGAGAGGGCGTTAGCGGATAAGCAACATACCAGCGCACGCAGGTCAGGATCACATCCAGTGGATAGTGCAGCCGTTTCAGCACCCGGGCTACCGTTGGACTCAATGTCTTCCTCAACCTTGTTCTCCTTCGTCTACTCTCCCCTCATCCTACATCCCCCCTTATTGCAACAGAACCAGCTCGCGTCCCATTTCATCCGTCTCAAGTTTGCACCAGAACCGAGTCCACAGTTCGCGCAAGCTCGTCTAGCGCGTTGTAGCGAGCAAAATCCGCCCGCAGTCGCTCCGCCTCATACCGATACCGCTTATTCGTCAGAATGGCGCGAACACTGTTTCGGATCTGTTCCGCACTCGCGTACCGGGTTTTGAGATTGATGCCAGCTCCAGTCCAGCCAACGCGTGCCGCGATAATATCCTTTTCCTCGGTTTCGCCGGCTACCACAATGGGCACACCTAAACTGAATGCATGATTCACCGCGCCATATCCCCCATTGGTCACTAACACATCTACTTTGGGCAAGAGCCTGTCAAAGGGGATGAAAGATTCAACTCTCGCATTTGCAGGAACAGTAAGTGTTTGCGTGCCCATTCGTCCCGCTGCTACGATCACCATGACCGCGTCGTCCGCTAGACCCGACAGCGCAGGTTGAATCACTTCGTTGAAATCGTGGTTCGCCAGAGTGCCCTGGGTTACCAGCACAACAGGTTTAGAACCATCCAGTTCAGGCCACCAGTCAGGCTCCTTAAACTTGACAGACCGCTTCGGCAATACAGGACCCACGAAACGTAGCTTATCAGGCATGTCTCCGCGAGGGAATTCAAGAACCTCAGCCGTGAATTGTAGAAAGAGATCAGGCAGAAGATACATACAGTCTGTAAAGAAGTGTGGCATAGACGGTATACCGTATGTGCGCATTATCGAGTTTATGTGGTCGGTCACAGGCTGAAATTTTGCCTGAATCCTTTGATTCTCTTCCAAGATCTGCTGTTGTCCTTCCGGAGTATTGTTGGGAGGTAAGGTTAGCCCACAATCGCGGCTGCTTAACAACAGCGGATTCACTCCGCAGCCGATAACGAAGGGTCGCTTTTGTCTCGGCCGCAGTAACATCGGGAAAGAGCCCAACAACATAGTGTCTACCAGGACGAGGTCCGTCGGCGTCTCGCGCAGAATCTGCTGTATGCACTCGTGTTGATCGGGTATGGTCTCGGAAAACGAAGTTATCAACAAACGTATCTTCTGATCCTCGCTGGAAAGAATCTTGTTCTCGTGCAATTCATTGGAGCGCCGGTAATCGTAGTTGGCCTTTCCCGTCATCGCGACAAAACCAACACCAGCTGACTCCACCTGGTTGCGAAAGTTCTCTGAAGTATTGAACGTGACGCTATGGCCAACGCTCTTAAGATGCTGAGCGGCAGCCAACATCGGCCCGACGTGTCCAGGGTTAGGCACAGCGCAAACAAGAATATGACTCACAATTGAATCTCCAGATAACGGCTTGCCGCAGAAAGCCAGAACGCGAAACTACTCACGCTGCGCGCTACTGCAGCTACTACAGTAAAAACACAGACTGGCAGTATTTATTCCTAGGGCCTGCCATCAAATTAGCCAGATATTTGAAGCAGCGAGTTGTATGGCAGCGAGGAAGTTTCTGGCGGTTTTGTCGTATCGAGTGGCGATACAACGAAAGAGCTTGAGTTTGGCGAAGAAGTTTTCGATGAGATATCGAGCTTTGTAGAGGTCTTTGTCGTATTCGCGTTGGACTTTTCTGTTTGCTTTGGGTGGAATGACGGCGATTTTTCCGGCCTTCAGCAAGGGGTCGAGCACCCGTTTGTCGGCATCGAAGCCTTTGTCGGCAATCACGGTTTTGGCTTGGAGTGGAGGTAGCAGCACATCGGCTCCGCCCAGCTCGCAGGCCTGGCCCTCGGTGAGATGGAAGCCAATCGGGTTGCCGAGCGCATCCACGGTGGCGTGAATCTTGGTGCTCAAACCACCTTTGCTGCGCCCGATAGCTTGCGATTGGCCCCCTTTTTCAGGGCCCCAGCACTGTGCTGGTGGGCTCGCACGATGGTGGAGTCGATCATGGCGTATTCGTTATCGGCATCTTTGGCCATATGCTCGAAGACAGACTGCAAGTATCAAAGGGGATAGGCGGTCGTCCTCGCCACGCGCTCTGAAACGAACCGTAGCCCTTTAACCAGGTACGTTTCTTCACCGCTCGGTGGTCCTGCTCGATGTTGTTGAGGTATTTGCGTTGTCGCAGCCGCACTCGGCGCGGCAGTATGCCTTCGCGTTTCAGCGCTCTGATAGCAGCGGGATAGGCTGGATTCTTATCGACGTTGATGACTCGCGGTATTGGATTGCAATAAGAGCGAAATACCCTTCGGCGATCGTTTCGCGGCAGCCGCATCGCGTTTGGCGGTGAGCAGGAAATCGATGGTCTGTCCGGTTGAGTCCACCGCTCGATACAGATACTTCTCCTGACCCTTCACCTTTATATAGGTTTCATCTACGCGGTAACTTTTGTTCGTGGCCTTCAGATGCGGGCTACACCGCTTGTTCAACTCCGCGGCGTATGCTTGCACCCAGCGCCAGATGCAGCTGGCATCCACGGCAAGTCCCGTTCCTTTAAACAATTCCGACACATGCTCGTAAGCTAGCGGATATCGCAAATACCAACGCACCGCTGTCAGGGATCACCTCACCTGCATACTGGCGCCCCTTAAATGGATTTCTAACATCGATCGGCACAGTTTCTTACTCTAACAAATTCGCATTTCTAAACTTCGCAACGGAACCCTCGCGGTGCTCAACCCTGAGGTGCTTGTCGGGGCCCAGATTGACGAGGACGTAATAGCCTGCTCAGCCATCGGTATGAACGATTGAATTGAGACTGGCCCTGCCACGAATGACTGCTTGCAGCGCGGCTTCGGAGGCATTGGGTACGATGGCGGCGTAGAAGCACCACCAAGCCCATCGACTATACTTGGTTATAGCGAAGAGAAAGTTGTTCCTGTGAAATCATTTCGGATTCACGTTGCAGATGAGGTTCTGGACGATCTGCGAACACGGCTGCGCCGCACAAGATTTCCAGACCAGATATCCGGCATCGGCTGGACACAGGGCACCGAATTGGGTTGGTTACAGCGACTTGTGTCCTACTGGAATGACGAGTTCGACTGGCGTGCGTGGGAGCAGAGACTCAACGCAATGAACCACTTCACCTGGGAGGGTATCCATTTCGTGCATCAGCGGGCAGTTTCAGGGCGGGGTATGCCGCTGATCCTAACTCACGGTTGGCCCTGCAGCTTCTTGGATTACGTGGAGATGCTACCGCTGCTGCAGAATTTCGACTTAGTCATACCTTCCTTGCCTGGTTATGCATTTTCGCCACGCCCACCTCAGGTAGGCGTCAACTATCGGTATATTGCAGAGCGCTGGCATAAGCTTATGTCCAAGTTGGGTTACACCCGCTACGGCGCGGGCGGTTATGACTTTGGAGCCGGAGTGTCGGCAATCCTTGCAATGGACTATCCCACATCGGTTATTGGCATTCATCTCACCACGCCAGACATCGCTCCCGTTGTGAACAATGCGGAGCTGTCTGATATTGAGCGTTCGTATGTCGCTTCGGTCCGGGAGTGGAACGCTACGGAGCGTGGCTATAGCGCAATTCAGTCCACCAAGCCGCAGACGGTCGGCTATGGACTCAACGACTCCCCAGCGGGGCTGGCGGCGTATATTGGTGAGAAGTGGCACTCGTGGAGCGAGGTGACGCCGTCAGATGACTTCCTCTGCGCAACACTCACCCTTTATTGGGTTACGCAAACTATCACATCGTCGATGCGAGATTATTGGGACAATCGTTGGTATCCGATTGACACCTCCTACATCGGCATTCCTACAGCGTTCGGCGTCTTTGCGCACCAGAGCGTTCCCGAGGGTGAGGTGCCTCGCGCCTATCTGGAGCGCCTTTACAACATTCAGCGCTGGACTATCTTTCCTCGCGGCGGGCACTTTGCCCAGATTGAGGAGCCAGCGGCAGTCGCGGCAGATCTGATCGCCTTTTTTCATGATTTGAACTGAAGGTCTATGCCGACGGCTCTGTTGCAAAGTTTGGTTGTCCGCGTGAGAATTGGCTGAACACGAGCGGAGCTGGTCATGTCAGAGTTCAAGTGGCGTTAATTTGAGGGCGAGATCATCCTTTGGGCGGCGCGTTGGTACAGCCGCTATGGTGTCAGCTATCGCGATCTCGAGCAAATGATGGGCGAGCGCGGCATGAGCGTCGATCACTCCACGATCTACCGTTGGGTTCAGAGGTACGCGCCGGAGATGGAAAAGCGGCTGCGCTGAAAGTGGCGTCGGCCGCAATCAGTTGATCGAGACTTACTTTGACCGCGAAGGCCTCAGCGATCTTCTGTTTATCGGAGCGTCTTTGTAGCGGCCACACATTAGCTAACTCGCAGGCGTCGATTCACCCAGGTGTTGGTTGTAGAAAGCCACGACCTCTTCGTTTGCGTCGGATTTTCCTATTTGTCGGAAAAATTCCCCGGCGAACACTGTCAATAGAGTAATGGTAGCTTTCAAGGCATCGTGCTTCGCCTCGGGTTTGAAGAACTTCTCAGATTTCCATCTCCATCGAAACGGCGACCAATCTTCGTCATTCCGGAATGCGTATAGCTCGAAAGAGAAACGAAACGCGTGAGCGGGCAGCGTAAAGAATTCACTGTCCCCCGATGCCGGACCCTTGGCGAGGACATCCCGGATCTGTAGACCATTTTTTCGAATTTTGGGAAGGCGTTTCGGTCATCGAAAACCATTGAGGAATTTATACCCGCATCGCGTGTTATTTAATCAGGCAACATCCCATTAGTACTCGCAAAGCCTCAGGCTGGCTCTGTCTGGGGCTTCTTTTTCCGCGTCACGGCCCGTACAGCGATAGCTTCGGGATCGTAATAGTTACCGCTGATCTTCAAAAGTTTCATCTGTACGTTTCCTCGACAAAACAGCCTACCACTCCGGACGGCTGCATGAAGCGTCTACTCACCAGACCTAAGTGAGGCTAGCCCAGCAATGCAGCCTCAAAGACATTCGAAGCTAATACAGAAGAGAGATAAAGATATGAGCAAGCTCAAAGGAAAAGTGGCAGTCATCACCGCAGCGACCTCTGGCATGGCGCTCGCAACAGCCAAGCTCTTCGTCGAAGAAGGCGCCTACGTCTTCATCACCGGACGCCGCAAGGACAAGCTCGATGAGGCCGTGAAGCTCATTGGCAGAAACGTCACCGGCGTACAGGGCGATGCCGCCAACCTGGCCGACCTCGACCGTCTCTACGAGACCGTCAAACGTGAGAAGGGCAAGATCGACATCCTCTTCGCCAGTGCCGGTCGCGGCGAACCCGCCAAACTCGAAGAGGTCACCGAGGAGCACTTCGACAACACCTTCGACCTCAACGTGCGCGGCACGCTCTTCACTGTGCAGAAGGCGCTCCCGCACTTCAACGACAACGGCTCCATCTTTTTGAACGGCTCCATTGCGAGCATTAAGGGCTTCCCGGCGTGCGGCGTCTACAGCGCCAGCAAGGCCGCGGTCCGCTCCTTCGCTCGCACATGGCTGTTGGAACTCAAGGAGCGCAGAATTCGCGTGAACATCCTCAGTCCCGGTACGATCGACACGCCGATGCTCGATCCCCTCGGACCCGACGTCAAGGAGTTCTTCAAGTCCCAGATCCCAAGCGGCGAAATGGGACGCCCGGAGGAGATCGCAACCGTCGCCCTCTTCCTTGCCTCCAGCGATTCCAGTTTTGTCAACGGGATCGAGCTCTTCGTGGACGGCGGTACCGCCCAGATCTAACGGCAAGACTTTGTATTGCTCCAGTCCATGAAGTGGGATTCGTCCGCAGGAGCTTCCTCCGCTTTCTGAAACGAGTCCCATTTTGCTGTTGCTCTCGTACCCTCACCTTCAGAACAGCAGCTACCCACGAAAACCCAGCAATCGGCTCTCGATGAGTGCATTGGCGATTTGTCATCAATTGTTGCTTTCAGAATTATTAATGGGATGGTCCGCCTCCTCTCACCCGCAGGAGCGGGACTATAAGAGAGATACAGAGGAGGCATCCTATGGAACTGCACACAATCGGCGTTGACCTTGGTAAGACGGTATTTCATCTGGTTGGGCTCAACCGACTTGGCGAGATCGTTGTGCGCAAAAAACTGTCTCGACCTCAACTGCTTCGCTTTACAGCAAACCTGCACGTGCAGTTGATTGGGATGGAAGCTTGTGGCGGAGCTCACTTTTTAGGGCGTGCGCTGCGAGAGCAGGGGCATGAAGTACGGCAAATCCCGGCCCAGTATGTGAAGCCCTATGTGAAGACCAACAAGAGTGACTA